>Ga0256407_10005388_pt1 | contig 20574 bp, 20 predicted proteins | sample RumenRJG_04DNA_FD_193489 | JGI IMG/M metagenome (GOLD analysis project Ga0256407, IMG submission 193489) | Bovine rumen microbial communities from Lethbridge, Alberta, Canada - RJG_04 | ecosystem: Host-associated > Mammals > Digestive system > Stomach > Rumen | place: Canada: Alberta... | reverse complement strand
CAACTTCCCTCTGTCGATCTGGTTATCGGCACAGAAGTCCTTGATGTTGGTTGAAAACTTAGATTCCTTTACGGTGCGGAGGATAACCTCGGCCATTAATTTTTCAATTTCTTGTTCTGTAAACATTGTTGTTTTTTTTTTAGAGTTATTGTTATTAATTATTCAGGGTTACAATCCCGAAATCACCTCCAAAGGTACAACATTTAAAATTAAAGCGTGTTGCGTGTACACCACATTTCGCCCATTTGAGCGTCAAATTTTAAGATAAGTTCACAGAATTAACAGTCGTTGGCAAGTCATCTCGACTTTGCTTCCCCTTTGTCATCCCGAGCGTAGTCGAGGGATCTCTTCACTCGTTTTACTCGGTCGAGATGACATTGGGTATATTCAAGAAATCCGAGTGAAGGTAAATTGGAGTCAATCCACGAGGGTTCAGATGATTAGTTCGTTAATAATTGATAATTATTCTGAAGGTAATTAATATTATTACGGAAAAATTATTAGCTTTGCAGAATAAACTCAATTTCGTGCGTGATGATAGGTGCGTTTTATATACAAAACTTTAAGAACTTTAGGGAATTGGCAATCCCACAGCTGAAGCGGATCAACCTGATTGTCGGGAAGAACAGTGTCGGTAAGTCTACATTGTTGGAGGCTTTGGCGCTTTATCTATCGGAGGGCGAGGAATATTGCCTGAAAGATTTGCTGATGGGTAGAGGTGAGGACATACCGTTTGGCAGTCAGACAGAAGAAAACCAGGAGCAGGTGAAGGAACGTTGTCTGTCTTTATTTCATGGATGGAAAGAGGATTATTCGAAAGATTTTTGTATAAAATTGGCTGAAGATATAAATAATCCTGTGACGATTCAGCAAGTTTATATCTCAGAGGGAAATGCTTTGGCTGTCTATCATCAGGAGGATATGGATGATATGAACAGCAGACTGTCTGTAACCACAAGGGGATTAAAGACTATTGGAAGTGACGGCTATTTTTCTATCCTCAGATATGACCGCCCGAAGCAATACATGCCAAAGTCCTATAAGAGTCTGCCGTACTTGATGGTGCGCACAATTGATTTTGAGAGTTCAACCAATGCCTCTCTCTATGATAAGATTTCGCTGTCACCTTTAGAGGATTATATCGTTAAGGCTCTGAATATCATCAATGTCGATATTGACCGTATTACATTCGTAACAGAGGAAATGGGTGGGAAATTTCGCATCCCGGTTGTATCACTTAAAGGCAGTGGTCAGCGGGTGAGGCTGACTTCGCTTGGCGATGGCGTTAACAGGGTTCTCACAATTATCCTTTCATTGCTGAATTGTAAGGATGGGGTGTTGTTGCTTGATGAGTTTGAGACCGGGCTTCATTATTCTGTCCAAAAGCAGCTTTGGGAAGTGATATTTATGTTGGCAGAACAACTGAATGTCCAAGTCTTCGTGACTACTCACAGCTCAGACTGTCTGAGTGCTTTCTCTAAAGTAAATGCCGAGGGGCAAGGTATGCTGATTCGTCTGGAGCAGCGCAAAAATGAAATCGTGCCAGTTTGCTATATTGACAATAAGGATATTGCTTTTGCGGCCGAGAACAATATTGAACTTAGATAAGTATTATGGCTGAGGACAAATATACTTTCAAATTGTTGGTTGAAGGTAATGATGACAAGCATGTGGTCATCGCACTTTGGAATAATGCGAAATTACCTGAGACATTTGATGTGATAGACTGCCAAAGTATCACCAAGTTGCTGGACAACCTGAGAATCCGACTAACTGCTCCTCAGACCAATGAGCGGATTGGCGTGGTGGTGGATGCTGATGATGATATTTCTGCAAGATGGGATGCGATAAAAGACCGGTTATCTGTTACAGGCAAGTATGACTGTAAGAATCTGACTCTTCCAGAGGATGGTCTTGTGCTTAATCCGACATCGGAGGATGCGCCTGTGGTTGGTGTCTGGATTATGCCAAACAACAAGTTGCCAGGAATGCTTGAAGACTTTGTGGCAACATTGTCTGAGCCCGATGATCCTTTGATGGCTAAGGCAGATGATGTGCTTAATGAGTTAGAGGCAGAGAAGATACAAAAGTATAAGTTTGTCCATAGGGCAAAAGCAAAGATTCACAGTTATCTGGCATGGCAGGATGAACCGGGAAGACCTATGGGCGTTTCTATTACGTCGCACGTGTTGAATCCTGACAGCCCAAGTGGCATCAAGTTCCTGGAATGGCTTAAAAGGCTCTATTCGTAAACCCCATATCAACTCCAAGCCCATCACCTATGCCTATACACGATGGTACAACATGATGCGGAATTTGTGATGACTAAGACTACACGATATAGGTAAAACATATAGGTACTACAAAATACAATAGCAGCTACAGTCGAAATGTGATTGTAGCTGCTATTGCTATAGTAAAAAAACAAGAGAATTGTATTAAGGTTGCATATTAATCAGGCATTGTTTGATGACATCTTACATCTTATAGTTCAACTCATTCAGCGCTATTGCCGTATCAATGGTGGGAAAGAACTTCTCATTCCACTTGCTCCCAAGCCATGTGTAATATTCCCAGGCCTCTTCGCTATCTGGATCTTCTTTGATGATTTTCAGCATCTCCTTATATCCACCGATACCACCAACATCATTCGGAGGACAGGCATTCTTTCCGTCAAGCAAACGAATATGCTGTTTTTCCTTTTTCCCGTAATCCACACACTCCAAGACCTTCACCGTATGCCTCCAAGTGTCACCGAAGTCATAGATATAGGTCATCTCTTCTCCAGCAGCCAGCAAGTCGCATAGCGCATAGTCGCTGGCATCCTCTATCGGATAGTCATACATATCAGCGCCATCCATATAGACGTGATACTCTTTTCTCCATTTCTTGAACATACTCAGATGGCTCTCCTCCCAACCCATGGCGAGAACGATGACATGGGCCAGCGATGTCAACTTAATATTTGACGGCACTGCTATCTCCCGCCACACCTTTGGCGAAGAGCCAACAAGCGTGATCCGCAGCACATACTTCACCGCATTCCGAGGCGGATACTTGTACTCCACCGACTCAATATCCGCCCATCCCATATACTCCTGACAAGGAGCTATTTCTTTCTCTTTCTTCATGTCTGTATTTCTTTCACTATACGTCAAATTTCTCTAAATGGTACAGATGATGGCAAGACTTCAAACTTCAAATTCATTTTTCGACGAAGAATCTCCATAGCATTGCACTGAAGCTTCGTGTATTTCGTCGGACCAACAATAACTTTTTGCAGAAAAGAAATGGGAATTCTGACTTTCTTATATGGTATGAGCAATCCATTCTTTACACGAACATCAGGATCTCTTTCTTCATCATACTGGGAATCCAAATGATTAATAGCCACCTTTGCCAAAATGTCATCAGCATCTCCAGGATATATTACATGGTCATACAAGCGCACCTCGTCTTCGTGTGAATACGCGGGATGTTTCATAAATACAGAGAATCTCAATAGTGCTTCAGATATAAAAGAACGACGGATTGTCATAAAATCTTGGCCTTCACTCTTCTCATCAATTCTATGATAGTATGTCTTATATAATTCTTTTAGATTATTCCAGATCTCCGAATCTTTCGATTTGTAATTCATTTCGACGATTCTTATTCCCTTTTCATTTTCACCTTTAAACCATTCATTAAACCTTAAACGGTCAAATTCAAGACATAGACCACATCCGTTATTTCCATATAACGTCCACATTGGCAAATAATCCTTATGTTTAGAGAAACTTACAGCATACGCATTTCGGAAGATTCGATTATAAACATTGTCTTTTATGTCTTTGTCAATATCTATCCCCACTGGAGTATTCTTGAGTTGTGAGAATGCAGAAAAGCGAATACCTTTAATATCTAATTCATTCTCTAACTCTGGTAGGATTCTATTTAGTTCATCATAGAAGAATTCTAATTCTCGAGGATCGTTCATATAATGAACATTGGAAGCCCAGAAGGTCAAATCCTCAGATTTGTCATTCTTCATCTGATCCAGCATACTCTTAAAAGCATCAACTGTCGTATAATGATATAAATCAATCGCCATTTTAGGATCGTTCATATAGAATTCTGTGCCATTTTTCTCCGCTTCTGAATGTATAACTCTCCTAATTTCATCATAAGGGATATTATATCCCGATATATTTATGAAGTCTTTCATCTTTTGTTTACAAATAATCTGGAGGTTAGTTTCTAATATCAAGCAGGACCTTTGACAATCCTAGCTTACCAAAATGTAAGAGCTACTGGAGGAGTGGTTGCAGTTACTTTTACTTCTTTTCGAATAGAAGATATCACCCCGAGTATCTCGCATCAATGACTTTCCAGTCGATAATCTGCCAAAGTACAGATAAATGGGCAGCGCGACGATTCTGGTAATCCAAGTAATAGGCATGCTCCCACACATCGAAGGTCAACAGCGGCTTCAGGCCCCTCTGAACAGGATTTGCAGCATTCGCCTCCTGCGTGATGACCAAGTTGCCATCAGCATCTGCCGATAGCCATACCCAGCCAGAGCCAAACAACCCAACGCCCTTGGCCTCAAACTCAGCCTTGAAAGCCTCCACACTACCCCACTGCTTCTCTATCTGTGCAGCAAGTGCCCCCTCAGGTCCCTGCGCCCTCTCACTGGCAGGTTTAAACTGCATGAAATACAACTCGTGGTTCAGTATCTGTCCTGCATTGTTAAATACCGCCCCAGCCGGAGCCTTTTGCACAATTTCCTCCAGAGCCATATTCTCATACTCACTGTCTGGAAGCAACTTATTGAGGTTATCCACATACGCCTGAAGATGTTTCCCATGATGGAACGACAATGTCTCTGCACTGATCGCAGGCTCCAGTGCCCTTATTTCATAAGGAAGTTCGATTAATTTAAACATAGATTTACAAATTTATAATTGTCTGCAAAGATACGATTTATATAATATCTACGGATTGATATCCATTACAGTAAGCAGTCCTTGTTCTTTCTCAATAGCATATTGCTTCACAAGATCTACGACCAAGCTGTCTTCAATATCCAATTGCTGCATTGGACCATTCTTCGGGTATATATCAAGGAATGCAACCTCCTCACGGTCTTTATATACCAGATAAATCAATCTAAAGCCATCCTTTTTGCTCAAGCGATGCTTCTTATCCGGCAACCGCAACTTGATAACAATTCGTTCTGAATCCATCAGAATCATATCATAGTTCTGACGAATTTGTTCAATAGAAACATCACGGAAAGCTGCCGAAACCTCATCTTCTACTGTGGCATAGACACCACGACGGATACTCTTCAGCGCCTCAATCCGACTAACGAAATTAGCAATTGCAGAAAAAGTGATCATGCTTTAGAAATTCCGTCCAGACGCTTATCAACCTCGGCCAAATGCTGAAGAGCTTTTTTCATCTCTTCATTCTTTGGCATCTTGATACAAAAGTTCACGATATCACTATTCAACTCATACAGAGCAGAATAGTTCATGCCGAGTCTTTTAGTCTCCTCGCCCAAGCCCATAGCCTTAGGTTGTTTTTTACAGGCATCATACAATTGCTTGATGGTCTGTATCAAAATAACAAACTGCCCACCAAACATCTTATAATCCTCCTCCGTAATAGTGCGCCAGTCATCATAGATGAACTCATAGAGGCTATCCAGTTCCCGATTAAGCCTTACTAGCTGAGTCACATGGTATCTATTTGGAGTAGCCACATCAAGGCGATGGCTGTAGCTTCGTTTGCTCAACCTTTCAACTCTATTGGTTATAACACTTGTCTGACACATATCACGTTCCTTTCTGGGTGCAAATATAGTTATTATTTATCAAATAGTAGCAGAATCCATACCAAATTAACAATTTTTGCAGCTAATTTAAAGTGAGTGGAGGGATCTCTGGTTGCTTATTAATCAGGCATTGTTTGATGACATCTTACATCTTATAGTTTAACTCATTCAGCGCTATTGCTATATCAATAGCGGGGAAGAACTTCTCATTCCACTTGCTCCCAAGCCATATAGACATGATACTCTTTTCTCCATTTCTTGAACATACTCAGATGGCTCTCCTCCCACCCCATGGCAAGAATGATGACATAAGCCAACGATGTCAGTTTGATATTTGACGGCACTGCAATCTCCCGCCACACCCTTGGCGAAGAGCCAACAAGCGTGATCCGCAGCACATACTTCACCGCATTCCGAGGCGGATACTTGTACTCCACCGACTCAATATCCGCCCATCCCACATACCCCTGACAGGGTGCTATGTTCTCTTTTTCTCCCATATCCATTCAGTTATAATACTACATCAAACATCATCCATCAGACATCACACATCTATTCGTACTGGTTCTTTCTCTTAAACTGTTCCGTCAGTTCCAGAAGTTTTCTAAACTTCTCAACTCTCTCAGCCTTCATCTTTCCAGCATTCATCGCTTTACGATTCGCCTTCAGCCAATTGAGATAGTCATGCTCCTCTATCCGGTACTTCGATGGATTCCTATGGTTCTCCTCCAGAAATCCCATCACCTCATTATACCTCATCATCCACCTTTCGTCCTGTGTCATTATTTCACTTATTACTATATTCGTCGGTTTGCCGTCGATACAATCTGCCCAGCCTCTTTCGTTACCATTAATCTTTCACAAATTCCTCCGTCGCAGGCTTATAGTAACAGACACTGCAACCATTCATATACTCCACTCTCCACAAATATTCTTCTTCACGTGTTTCAAAATTTGGAGTATCCATTATCATTCTGCCAGTATCTCCATCCTTTTTCTCCACATAAGGAAGTGCAATCATAGAAATTTCTTCCAATCCTTCTTTCTGCAGAATAGCCAAATGACGTGGTAGACTCTGATACAACCGTAACAGGAAACCTATAGCTATCTACGCCATTTACCATAATTACAGCATCATTAAAGCAAAGTTGCAACCGTTGAAGGTCAAAGGAATTATGGTTTCTTTCTACAAAGCCCTTGAATGATTTCCATATCTTAACTAGCGCAGCCTTGGTTCCATCCCAAGCCAATCCAGTAATCACGACATTCTTGACAAAATCCTCTAGCGATACATTTATATACAACTCAGCAAAGAATTCAAAACCAGAACAAAAAGCCGGCAGATGTTTTTTGGGAGTCTGCACTATACAGATTTCCTTCAGTTTTTCCACAAGCTCGTTCTGTCCTTTCAGTTGACTAGCAGTAATAAAAGTCAACCGAATCCAAACATTATTTTCCATTTATTATTTTCATTTTTTCTTGTTCCGTCATTTGTGTTGCAATTCTATCGCAGTCACTTTATTCCATGGTCGACACCGGGAATTCCTCTTCTATCACACCATCTTTACTATGACAACCCAGTATCAAAGTTTCATTCCATCCCATTGAACCACCATCAGCATTGCGCCACACGTAACAAAAGATATTCTCCATCCCGTCATTTGTCAGGTCAGCCCTAAACTGTTCTGAAATTGTGTTCAGAAAGCCGTCATACCTTACACAAACAATATTTGCATAGTTTTCCAGTTCTATTATTTCTGCTTTTCCTTCCTTCACAATTTCTCCGATAGTTTCATCCGTCAATTCCTTTTCGATATCTATCAGCACAGATGCAGAAAGTCTCTCTACCAAATCCCTCATACTCTGTCCTTCCACAAACGAGATTTTGCACATTTGCGCATTATCCATGGCTGTAAGTAATCCATCTAGGAATTCAAACGTTCCCGACATCTTAATATCTGAGTTAGTATTGGGGCAAAAACCGTCATCAATATATTTTTTCCATTCGGATAGGGTATGTACCTCTACTCTTTCATCATTTTCTCCTATCAATACTACCCCTTGACCATTGCCAAAGAGTTCCAGTGTTCTTGTCATTAGTTCTTTGTGGCTATCGTTTATCGCTACCTCTCTCATCTCTCCGTCCGTAAAGCATATCGGGTCGTTTAGCGTTATTTTCTTGTTCTTCCATTGTTCCATGATCTTCATATGCACATAGTCTCTAACCTCATCTATACTTATAGCCCCATTAGCTATCATCTTATCTATTGCCCTATACCCATTACCCAGATTCCTTTGTTTTTGGTATTTGTCACGGAGAGTAATAACCGTTTCCTTCTTTGCTTTTGTCTGTTCAAAATACAGCAACAATGTATTATCCGAAAAAAGTTCACCGCTCTTTCTCAGATTGATTCCTGGCCTGCATGGTACTAAGTTCTCTACACTGTTGATATTGAACCCATCATCTAACCCTAGCCGTTTCTTGATGGTTTCTATCTCTGCCTCCAACGATTCCGGGATAATATGGTCCACCTCAAAGTCTATGTAAGCCACAGGTACCCCCGTATAGAAGCATTTTCCTTTATATGCATCATATATCGCCAATCGCAAAGCATCTTCTATTTTCGTTTTACTCATATCTCATCCCATCAAAAGCAAGTTTGTCATACCGTTAGTACCTTATTCGGAAATTTCGTTTTCGTCTTTCATGTCTCGTAGCTTCCATCACAATTATCTTCCATAAAACAGATCCTTTTCATGCTGAACAAAGCGTTCCTTAACCTCTGGCACTCTTTCTGGCAGTTTCTCATTCACCATTCTCCTTTCATACAGATGATGGCGAATTTTTCCATGATATATTTTCAAAATACTATCCATCAGGTCTCGTCTGACAAAGAAGAACTGATCAGTATCATTAATAAAATGGGCTGTAACAAATTCTCCATCAACAGAATACTCCATCGAATCTATATCAAAAGCAAGTCCAAGACGCTTGGCAATTTCTTCATTCAGCAGGTACACTGAACGATATTGAAATCGTTCCCTACTCCAGTCCGAGAATGAGTACCGACTCAGCAAATCAGGTAAAGGCCAGTCATCCTCATATTCTTCCGCTTCTTCCAGATGCCTCCAGCCTATCTCTCCAAAGAAGGCATGATTCAAGTCTTGCCCCTCCCGCAGATAGTCGTTTGAAGCCTCTTCCTCACTCATATCAAAAGGAATAAGCTCACTTAAGCCCGACATATAAATATTACTATGCTTCTCGTCCATTCTTTGTTCAAAGTAGCCTCTCAACAGCACCCATTCGCCCTTCCTACGTGGTAATTTGGTAATAAACAGATTCTCCATTACATTAATATCACTGGATGTTGCCCACTCCGGCAAACATTTCACGTCTCTCACTAATAGTGACTGGCTTATCAGTGTCCGTTTCTCATGTATGCTAGGGAAACTTGGGTCTATTTCGATAATATCTGCTCGCAAAGTTTTCTTGTATTCCCCTTTCATGCGTCCGTTCACAATCAACCAGCCATAAAGCTCCATGACAGCACTTCTTCCAAGTTTTTCACCATAGCCTAACCGCAAACTCTGCCTATATTTGACTTCCTCGTCCTCTTTCTTCTGAATCTCTGCATAAATATCCTCGTCATAGCCATAATCTAGGACTCGCTGCAACAACATACCATGTACTTCCTCTGACTTTAGTATTGGTTCTCGTTTCCACCCATATTCTATCAGCGGCCTAATATTATATTTCTCATAGTCGTAGTCATAAAGGGCATACAAGCGATAGCCTGTAGTATCTATTACTTCCCATTGCTCATCCTTGTTCTTATTAAGTATTGTCCTATCGAACACTATCCCAAACTGATATTCTCCATAGCTATAGAGGGTTTCAAGGTCATCCAAAAGATAGACTGGATTTGACGTGAGCAAAGCTAAATATCCTTCCAAAAGATGTACGCAGCGTTGTAATTGTTCTTTCTGCTTTGACCTCAGACCAACTCCGGTAACAACAGATACCACTGCCTCAATAATGTAGGGATCACTGATTCTTAATGCTTTCCCACATATAGCGAGACCCATGTCGACTTCTTTTATAACAAGCGTGAACAACTCCTCCACGAATATTCTCCTGAACTCCACGTCTACTATCCCGCAAAGAAGGACAGCCAGCGTGATTTTATCTTCAAAAGAATAGCGTTCTGCCCAATACTTGTCATGGAAGATGGAGGCTACATGCGACAGCACACCATATCCAGAATACTTGCTGTTCCAGAACAAATCCAGTTCTCTGACATTCATACCGCTGAAGAACGGCAGGAACATCCTAAGATATAGAAGATTACATTGGTGGATTATTCTGTCATACAAACGCTCACACATCCTTTCTTTTGCACTGTCTTTATCGAGTTCGCCAGATAGCAAATTCGCAAAAGCCTGCCGTCCAGACTCTTCAAAAGCAATGATATCAAGATGGTCCATGGCAGCCACAGCTATATCACCTCGTCCCATCAGCTCAAACCATTCCTTTCCATATCTCAGGGGCACCAGATAGAATAGACTTTTCACAATGTCTTCTGCCAAAGTATGCCGCGCCCCACCAAATAAACGCATATAATGCTCATCTAAATATGCACAAAGATCATCCGTCTTTGGATAGCTGTCAACGAGAGCCTTCGCTATATGGTAGCCTGCCACCAAATCATAGGCGAACTGAATCTTCTGTCGTCCTCCGACATTGTCAATCATAAAGCACATACCTTCATTAAGGAATGCTTCTGCTTGGTCGCCAAACACTTTCGCGAAGTCCTCAAAGTAGTCCAAGCTTCGATCATTACGCTCCCATATCATCAGGGAAATCGTATTCAGCCCCTGTTCAGTCCGATAATGTTTGAGTCTGTCATGTTTCCCGGCTTCTGAGGCGATTGACGTAATTAGTTGTTCGCTGTAGTCTTTCATACAAGTGGCCAGTGTATGGTCATTCACCTCAAAACTGCCTCTGCCCTTATTGGTCTCGCAGAACACTTTAAGAAATAGTGGATTCGTAAACAGATGGTGTGCCGCCAGCGTATTGGGCTGTATCTTGTACTTTGTAAAATACTTTACAACAGCCGGAAGCAGGTTTCTCTTCTCTATTCCAGACAACAGTATTGGGTTATCTGTCTCGTTAAAATGTTTACGCCCGTAAATGGCATAGATATACTCTTCTTTTTCCCTACATGTGGTTATAAGCACAAGATTGTCCCGTTCCCTGATTTTTCTTCTCAGCGGTGGTAGCTCTTCCTGCCATCGTTTCTCATTAGGTGCAGTCTCGTTCAGACCGTCTATAATAATAGGCAGTCTGCACTCATGCAGTTCGCCTAGATAGTTTAGCACATCAAGGGCATCTCCTATGTTGCTACCTACTGGCATTTCCAGCAATTCTGTCAGTTTCGATTCACAGCCATTGCAGTTTCTGAACATTGCCCCTGTCAACAGAATAGCTGGCAGTTCTCGTTTCATCATATACGATGCCACAGAACAGGCAAAATGGGTTTTACCATGTCCGGCCTCGGCAAAAATGGAGAAGTCCTTAATAGTTAGTCGGTTCAATATATCGAGAATGCTGATGTTTCCCTTATCTCTTCCAGATGTGATAATTTCCTCCAAATCACTAATTCTTTCCACCATTTTGGAGACAACATATCGCAAGGATCCATACTCACCCTCGTTCTTTAACAAGGCTCGCAACTCCTTGTTTAGTATATTAACCCTATCATGACGTTTTTTCCGGTAGTCATTTATCAGGCTTTTAATCTCTTCTGCCTTTCCAAGAATCGCTGCGTCATTTTGATAGACCTTCAGCTGTTCACTCAGTTCATATCGGGCATTGATGTCTTCCGTATAGGCTCTTTTATAATTTTCCGTCAATTTAGGATACAGCCAACCGTCTTCAACAAATATAGATTCTTTCTTGTCTTTGTCAACCCTGCTTACCAGTGAATCGATTCTGTCCAAAAGCAACTTCCTAGCTTTTCCGTTATCGACTATCGCCAATAGCGATTCTTCGAAAGTGGTGGGTGTGTGCAGTTCTAGGTCAAACTTATTCTTTAGTATCTCCAGCGTATCTTTGATGATTTCATAGAGTTGTTGAATACCGATATGTTCTCCGAAATAATACTGGAAAGCGCCATTGTAGGCTTTAATATCGTCGAGATACATGCTGTGAAAAGTGGCTTTATGCCAACTCTCAAACCTGCAGTCTGGCTTCTCTGCGCTCAACTTTTCCGTCAGCTTCTCCCACTGGTCTTCTATAAAGGCACCCGGCGTGCATACTATCCACAACTTGATATTGGATTTACGCTTCAGTGAGGTTTTAAAGCCAAGCACTAGCTCCTCAATATGCGTCTTCCCCAAAGGAGAATTTTCATCATCGTGGCTACCTCGCCAGAACTTGCACTGCCATCCTATTACATCTCCCACACAATATTCAACCCCGGAATGCTCGACAGTTTTGTTCAATTGAACATAAAACTCAGAGCCAGGTGTATTATAAAAATAGTCAATTGGACCATAATTGCCAAACAGATGTCTGGCAATATGATGACAAAACTCCTCGAAACACTTGTCTTTGTCCCCGGGAAGTCTTTCTAGCTTGTTCCAATCAATGCTAACGTTCATAACACACCGTTATCTCCGGATAATATGGACAACAACCTCTGCAATTCTTCAAGCCAATGCATGAAGCGTTTTTACACCCATTCCTCTGCTTGTTTCTGAATGATTCAAACTGATTGTTCCAGATGTCATAGAAGTCATATTCATCAAGGCTGTATGCATCCTTTCCCCCACTGAACGAGCAGGGTGAGACATTTTTCTTATGATCTATATATACAGAAAAAAAACCGCCCTCACAACTGTCCACGAGCATTGGGCTAACAGTCGCATTCGATAACAGCATAGGCACGAAACAAGCATCAAAACCTAGTTTCGGTCTATCTACATCCTTCATCGCTATCGCGATCAGAAATGCATCATAGTCTTCTCCTCTTTTTATGACGCCTTCAAATCCAGCCCTGCCTGCTGGTTTATAAGTCAGAAAGATAATGGCATTCACACCCGCCACTAGTTGATAATATTTACCACAAGCAATCTCTGTGGCTTCTTCAATGTTTTCCGAAGACAACACATAGTGGATGTTTGTTTCTATTCCATAATGATGAAGCATATCCACTTTATCTTTCTCAATATCATGTACCGTAATAGCAGATATGGCAACCGCTCCTACTTTTCCCTGAATGTTATTGCAAATATCCTCGGTAAGATGAACTCCATTGGTAGTAAAGTTGGGCACGATACCTCTTTTAACTGTTTCATCTATAATTGCAAGAAAGTCAGGATGCTCCAGTGGTTCACCGCCTCCTATAGCCACCTGAAACACATTGCCGTATTCTGGGTGATTCATCGCATCCAACACACTGCAATAATCCTCAACACTCATCCATTCATGGTTATTCCCACTATTCCTGTAGCAGAAAGAACAACCTTTTGTACAATGGTTTGAGATTGAGATGTCAGCCAACTCTGGCACTGGCGCAAATCTAGGGTCGTCCTGCATCGTTTTTCCCCATCTCATTGTCATGCCCGTCTTGTTGTCTGCCAAGAAATGATAATCGTCAATGTGTCTTTTCAGCATCAGTATTGCTCCACTTGTGTTGCTCCAAATCCTGGCAGCATAGTGCTCAGTCTTTTGTCATAAATCATTTCACCACGAATGAAGTTAAACAACTCCTCTTCATTCATCAGAAGTGGGTCACTATTATCTCCATTCTCCTCCAACATCTGTTTATTAATACATGTCCCATCATCGTCAGCAAACTCCATCAGATACGAATAGATCTCGTGATTATGAAGGTAGTTCACTGTTCCTTTTTCAAGCATAAAATCTCTTAAGGCCTCTGCCATACGCAAGGCACCCTTCGTCTTTACGTTTTCCGTATCTCCATAGAAGTGTAAGAAAGTATTCACTATCTCCAAGTCCATGGTAACAATATAGCTCACTGAGCTACTGTTCGTAACAAACCCTGTCCTTATTTTCATATATCTTTCTTTATTATGCTATCTCTACAGATTTACACCTAATTTTTATTTCACTCATTGTCATCACCATCATCACACTCTCCTTAGAAGTACAATATTTCAAATTCGCCTAAAAGCTGATAATTCTTTGTTCATCTTTATCAGATAAGAATAAGGACTACTCTCGCAATCACACTTCTTCAAAAGGTATGGCAAAGAAGTAAGAACTAACCCCAGCCCTTCACATAAACCTATAGCAACGTTAGTCTTGGTATCAGGCCCCAATCCCATAACAGCTGGCATCATTCCCGTCATCACACATGTACCAAGACCAGTCACCCAATTGATTCTTGCATCTTTTAGCGTGGATTTAAGAGCATCTATCGTTGGTAGCACCTGTCTCAGATAAATTCCTTGTACCTCATGCTTCAAATCTTTCTCGTTCATCCCATACGTATCAAAAGCAAGCAGTCTGTCCATTTCCGCTCTGAACGATGCCAACTCATACCGTCTCTCCCTCTTATATCTCACAATTGTTTCCATTGGAGTTTGCGAATCAACCTTAATGTCATCTATGATAATCTGATACATCATCCCCCTCTTCACGTTTCGCTTGTTTCTTCTTCCATCAACAGAGTTCAATCCATCAGCAAGAATCCTGTTCGACAGATTGTTTTGATATACTCTATCCGTTAGCAGAGCCATTCTATTGTTCTGGCAGATTCTATTTGACAACAAGGTCATATAGAAACTCATAAATCCTCTGTTAGCCCATACATACCCATCTTCTATCTCTTGCAATCCAAGCCTATCTCTGAGCATCATAGGCAGTTTCTCTACATGTATATAGAAGTCCCGATACGTATCCATCAACTTATACTCATAATGCTCCCGTAACATTTGAGGTCTGTCACACATCAAGCCTTCACCTCTTCTGCTATTAGCAATGGACATTGTTGGTCTCCTCCATGGTTTAATAAAGCTTTTCTTCCCTTCTGGAGTATCTATAAACTTTATCACATCCTGTTCCAGCCCTCGAACCTCCTCACTGAAAGGATTAACACGATGAGCAAACAAAATACCCTCATCCTGAAGAAACCTGGTACTTCTTTTTCGGTAGGGTCTCTCTTCCGATTCAGGCACAACGGTCTCTATCCTGTCCCAAAACAGTGCAGCAGATTTCAGCCACGCTTCATTATGTATGTCTATCGTTGGATAATATAATGCACTATCAAACATATCATTCGTAAGCGTCCAATTTTCACACCTCATGCATTTGGAGGCCGATAAACAGGGACATCTTGAGATTTCCCATAATCATAACTGGACTAAAATTTTGATTATTTAACTGGTTGGCATAGCATCATAGGAGTCAGATTCTTGCGTCCCGTTGGTAGCAAGCGAGACAAGCTCGAGCGCTCATAATCCGTACGTCCATCAACACATGCCGTGAAAAATTTCTTTAGATATTCGCACACCGAGATAGCCTGAGCTTTGCACGTGGCTATAATGGTGTGGTAACAAACTTCTCGTCGCGAAGCACCTCATACAGCTCCCTGTACTTCTTTGCCTCACGCTGAGACTTGCGCAGCTCTTTCTGAGTCTTTACGAGTTCATCCTTCATTCCGCCCAACTGAATTTGCATATTATCAAAGCCCTTCTGCAGTACTTCCTTCATCTTGTTCGATTCGGCAAGTTGACTGCTGATAGCATCGAGCGTAGCCTGTAGCTTGTCGAAACGATCCATCTGGGCATCGAGCTTGGCATGGAGAGCCTCGTTCTGAGCCTCTCTCTCCTTAAGCTGGCTATATATAAAGTTGATAAAGTCATTCTTCTCCGAATCGGTCATTCCAGATAAAGTCAGCATAGACCCTCCAGCTTCTCTACCAACTCCATGAGCTCACGGTAGCTTAAATTCTTCTTCTCAATCTTGAGTTCGTTCCCGAACACCAGCTTCACATACTTGACACACGATACAATCTTCGGGCCTTCAGCTTTCTTCTCTTCTGCCTCTGGCTTGGGCTCTTCGTCGCGTCCCACGATCTCAACCGGAACAATCCGCTTCTTACGATCCCGGAACCACTTGTTAAACACCTGATAGGGTACACCCTGCTGTATGCAGAAGGTTTAGCTCGACGGCCAAAGGGAAAGTCAATTGCTCTATCGAAACTCCCTTCGGTTCACCTTCTAATTTGTAGAGAAACCAAAGCTTTTCACAATCTTCACTACTGCACATAATCTCAAAAAATAAAGCTTGTGCAAAAGTAGTCATTAGCCTGGAGCTACACAAGATGTGAAAATTGGACGCTTACTACTGGCTGCATGTATCATGCAGGAAGAATCGTAGAGCCAACAGGCATCAGGTCATCAGGTATTTGAAGAAGTAACCCCCACTCCAGGCACATTGGGGCGTTGCCCCAAAGAGCCTTCCGCTCCCCACAGAGACCGGCGTCCTATTCAGACCGCCCGTCTCTTTTTTTCTGCCCGCAAGATTATTTCTTAAAAACTACTGGTTCGGTATGCTCAGCCATCAAATCCTCTCTCAAATCAAAACAGAATTCATCTATCGGTTCGTCGAATGGGAATAGTTTCAATAGTTTATAGACCCTTGTAGAATATCTCTTGACATCAGGGGTAATCACATTTTTATCAAAAGCGAAGCCAATTACAACTTCATTAAGATTATTTTCTTTATAAGGTATCAGCAGTCTCAACTCATCGTCCAGTTCTTGCCATACATGAGATAAGCCTTTTGCCTCACCATATATGATAATAGCATCCACAACCGACTGGTCAATATACATGTTATTACCAGGGAGCCCAGCCTTTGTACCGCCGCCTTCCAAAATATAAGCCTTTGAAAAAGCCGCATTCATTTGGAGTTCCTTAGGGTTATAAATGACAGTGGGATTACCTGCTCGTTCTGCAATACGACTAATCTTTTGGCCCTCGGGCTTGGTATAGTTCATCACATAGTCATCAAGTTTAATCTCCTCTGCCAAATATTCTATGCAATCACCAAAAGCTATAACCGAACGACAACCAGGATAGCCAGCAGCCTTCTCATTCTGATTAATTGCCATATGTAATTCTATACAGGACCGAAAATACCTTGAGATACTATGGATGTCACCTTTTCCAAAGATACTTTCATCTGGAATGTAGACCTTTGCAATGCCATCGTTTAGAATCAGATTTTTCTCATCAGGCTGGCTATAATAAAGAACAGAACTATGTGCTGCTAATAGTCTTTTATAGACTTCTCTTTTCTGTTTTTTACTTAAATTCCAATTATTATCAGAATAGATATTGCCAAAACCTAACAGATCAGACCACAGACAAAATGAATGGCGAGACTTCAACTCAGGTGGGTTTCCTATCTTCTTACTCAAGTTGGAACCCCACTTGTCAGGTATACCTTTAAACATATGGCTAAAATCTATCATATGGCTCATCCTTATATTCCTCTAATCAAACCCACTGATTAATGTGTTTGTTTTCCTCCATCAACGCCAGAAGTTCTTTATATATCTCAACTCGCTCCTCCTTCAGTTCACCTTTATTCACCAACTTCTGCTGGTGTCGAATCCAATTCCTCAGCCCACGCTCTTCAGGTATAAACTTAGAAGGGTTGCGTTTATTGGTTTCAATGAAGGCCTTTACTTCATTGTACTTGGATAACCACCTTTCGTCTTGTGTCATAATACTTTCACCTGACAACCTCCAATAGATGATTTTTCAGTTCCTCAACAAAAACCCTTCTAACAAGATTCTCCTTCTTTTCCAGATAATCTTCTAAGGCAGGTATCAATTCTTTCTTTACCCTCTCTGATTCAACCGGATTCAGAAAGCCAGAAGCAGGGATAAAGAACATTACGCAATTGCAGACCTCACAGGCAATGGGATTAGAAGCACCTTTTATCAAATTCATAACACGGCTCCACTCTATACCAGAAACTGGGGTCCTGTGTTCAGAGTCTACTCTAAATTGGCGAAGGTTTTCAACATTACCACTTTCTGCTACCAACAGGAATCTCTGACCTTCAGCCCCATCAGCTCTATTCTTGGATTGCCAGTTAATACGCATCGCCTCCCCCTTTATCGCTTCATACTTTTTATACTGACGACTGTCACGATTAGCATTATCCCAAATAGGCGTGCGAACTTCAAACATACTATTGAAAACATGTTTGTCCTTTTGGCGATTCATAGAAGCTTTGAATTCTTCATCAATGGCTTCAGTCAACTCAAAACCTCCAATATTCCAGTAGTCATACTTTAAGAGCAACGCATACACATTAAGTAGGTCATACAGGTTATACTTGTCCGTTTTTACATACGACATCATCTCGTCTATCAAAGGATCCACTTCTTTATCTTCCAATTCCGTCATCCTTTGGAGTCTTTGATAAACTTTTCCTTCCTTGGTGACCACCTTACGCTTAAAATCTTTATCTAAGATTTCAATCTCTGATTTATATCCTTTAATATCAAGATATCCTGTCTCAATGTAGTCTATGAACAGACGACATGGCTTGAACTCAGAAAACACGTCATTATACTTTTCTTGAAACTCGGAAGCATAGTCTTTCTTTTGTTTCTCATCGTGCTGGCTCTGATAGCCTTTCAAAAAAGCAGAAGGGTCAATCTTAAAACTACTCATATCCAGAGTATCAAGTTCTTCCGCCAAATGTCCCCTTTTAAACTCGCAGACATACAACATAAACGAAACCATGTAGGTGCGGACAATTTGATCTTTAAATTCAGCTTCCTGAACCAACATGTAAAGCTTCTCAAACGTATCTATAAAAAACTTCAGCGTTCTCAAATTCTTTTCCCCCCCTAGCCTGAACAATGATAGTATTGCGTTCTTCTCTTGTTCCAAATACTGTTTATATACACTATCAGGTTTTTCGGAAACCATAGCATCATACACAAGATCAATGTTGGGGTTGAATTTATATGTGAACCTTACGCTCTTCTCTTTATACTTTTTATAATCCTCGGTCTTTTTTGAGTCTTCAGTTTTCTGATCATTAATCTCTTTGGGCTCTTTAATCTCAAGGAACTCGTCTTCATTGCATACAATAATCACTTTCCGATGAGTGTGCTCCGCATACGAGTTAATGAGGCCTAGCACCTCTTTTACAGGAATCTTATCCTCGCAAATACGTTCAAGGTCATCAAATACAAGAACGCGATTATTACCAACAAAAGTTAATGATGATGTATCATTCTTATTGAACTCAATGCCAAATACGCTAGCCCCCTTCTTTAAAATATTTCCGCCTAATCGTATAAAACCTTTTTCTGCCCATGAGTTAATGCCACAGAACACACGGTATTCAAAGTCTTCTGATGAAGACACCCCATACAAAGAAACGAATGCAGGTTTATAAAACCTTTCCCCATTACTATTGTCTTCCTTAGGGCATGTAACCGTCTTTATCATATCCACAAATTCGTTGTGAATATAGTGAGACTTTCCGCACCCCCATTCCCCACTAATCATGATAGCATAATCAGTCTTGGGGCTTTCAAGGTAGTCTTTTATGACACGATTAATACTTTCCGACATAATTAATCTTTTCTCATCCGCCCTGCCCCTCTCATCTCATCCTTCACCCCCTGAATATACACTTCCAGGCTTTGTTTCATTTGGCGCTTTTGGTCTTCTTTCTCTTGATATGAGAGCTGGGAATGGTCTATTGTCGCTTCACAATAATGCGAAATATTTTCTTTGATGATATCTATCTGCCATTCGGTTATAGGGCCACACATAAAATTCGCCCCAAGATAACCGGCCAACACGCCTTTGAAGTATTGCTCTCCCATATTAATAATTCCACATTAATCTCAAATCATCCCTCTCACATCACACCTTAGCCTTCCCCACAGGCATTGGATTAATCAGCGGTTGTGGGTTGCAAATTATCTGCCCCATCTGGACTTGAGCTTTGACGCTTTGATAATTCTCATAGTTCCACATCAGATAAGAATCCCACAACCCTAAATCTATATCTTTCAACAACGTGTCAATTTTATCTTTAACAGGTTCACCATTCTTGTCAAAATACATCTGATCCCTCACTTGTTCTCTCAGGACTTGAATTGCTTTAAACTCGCCAAGCGTGAAAATCGCCCCAAGTTCAATCGGTTCAGTCATCATCTTTGTGTCTGGATTTACCTTACTTTTAGCCAATATTTCCGTCACATACTTCTTTCCTGCATTTCTCATGGCAAACAATGTGAAATTCGAAGAGAAATAAGAATCAGGATCAAGATAGAACAAATTATCACAATAACCCTTAGTAATTTGAATCACAATACCATCAATATCATCCTCATTGACTATCGTATCAACAAAATGAATCTTTCTTATATTGAATGATTCATTTGATGGAATGCCAAACGGAATGCCCAATTTGTGCAAAGCAACTATAACTGTCCTTTTCTCCGCAATCGACATCGCTCTATTAAATTCTCCTTCAGCCTCTCTATACGACTTCTTGGCATAAGATTTCAATATATTCAGCGCTTTGACAGCGATATCACGTACAATTTCTTTCTCCTTAGACTCTTTGTCCTTTCGATATTTATCTCCAAAAAACGCTCCAACCCATCCACCTATTCCTGCCGTTAAGATGGGTATCAAAATATAAGCTACAAGATTTAACCAAGTCAATTCCATC
>Ga0256407_10005387_pt1 | contig 20575 bp, 20 predicted proteins | sample RumenRJG_04DNA_FD_193489 | JGI IMG/M metagenome (GOLD analysis project Ga0256407, IMG submission 193489) | Bovine rumen microbial communities from Lethbridge, Alberta, Canada - RJG_04 | ecosystem: Host-associated > Mammals > Digestive system > Stomach > Rumen | place: Canada: Alberta... | reverse complement strand
TGCCATAATAAATGATGTCGTATTTTGAAAAATCTGGAGTACCAAGATTGAAATACTTTTCACAGAAAAGTTGAAATGTTTTATGTTTGTTTTGCTTTTTGAAGTATGTTAAAATGCTCCACGGTCTTTTCAAATTGAATCGCGGAATGTAATAATTTACAATTTTTTGACATTTATAATCAATGACATATATTTCATCGTCAGGATGTAATTCCTTCAATTTTTCCTGTAACGCATAGCACTGCAACACTGCGCCGTAATTGTCGGCGTTGTGGAATGTTAAGATTCCGATTTTCATTTTTTTACAAAGAACGTATATCTGAATTTTGATATATAAAATTCAGAAAATTAATAACTTATTTATAACTAAAACCTTATTGATTATTTTTGTCAAATTCTGCCTTTTGATACCAAACTCCGTTTTTAATGTCGGATATTTTGGCATATTTGATGCGTTTGCACAATTCGGATGCGTAACGACGCATCTGTGTCTGTACCTCACCAATTTTTACTATCCTGTTGTATTTCATATCAGCGTGCATTGGGGTACTTACATTAGCATCGTTCTCATATACAGGGATTTGAGTGTCAACATAGTCGTTGCCGTTCATTGGCGAATATACAATAGAAGCTTTTAATTCGTCTGTATCAAAATCCTCGTTTAGTGTCGTAAGAATATTTTGCGTCAATATAGCAATTACACAGAATATTTTGTCGGGAGGATTGCTGATTTTTATTCCATGGTTGATGCAATAGTCGTAATCACAATATCTTAACCGTAGCAAAGAAATGCAGTCGCCACCCACTTTGGGCAAAAAAGCCTCACGCTTCAATTTGTTCTTGGATTCAGAATAGTGGAAGGGACTATAAATGCACCTTGCACATTCCTCGTCAGATAATATCGTTTTGTCTATCACCTCACCCATCATCTACACATTTAGAACATTTTTCACTTCTTGGGGTACTTCTTTGAAATCTGTATTGATACCATCAGAATGGCGATTTGACCCACCTTCAAATTCTGTAAAGTATCCTAATTGCGATGTGCCTATTTCAAATGAAATGACACCCTTTTGTGTGTTAACATCCACTACGATTGTGCCGTATGGTGTAGGTAAAAAATCATTGGCGTTTAGTTTTATTTTGTATTTGGTCAGTGCCTTGACGAAAGCCTTGCAGTTGCTTATAACTTTTGTCGGTATTTTGACAGCACCATATCCATCCCAATTTTCTTTGAGATTGCTGAGCTCTGATATTTTATCGTTTAAGGGATTAGATTTGTTTTTTTGGGGCGCAAGTTTTTCTGCAAACTGACGAACAAAAGACTCCAACTGCGACTGCAACCATTCATTAATGGCGTAGTCGTCGCGGAAAGCGGGTCTAACCCGTTCTACCAATTTGTCGTCAAGTTTAAATGTATATGTGCACATAACCTTGTTTCTTTATGATTTACGCGCCAAATGTACAAAACAAAAGTTAATAAACAAAATCTTTTTTACTTTCCAACAATTTTTTTGACGAACTTGATGCCTTTTTCACCGAGAACGTTTTTTACCAATTTTTTCGCGTTAGTGGTGGCATCTTTTTCAATATTCCGTATAGAGAATAGTGCGTCGCTTTCATCTTTACTATCGGTGAAAACCTCAAATATCATAGGATTAGCAGTAATTTCAGGTGTCAAAAATCTTTCGACAGATAAGAGAAACTCATCTTTGTTTCTCGCCGAAAAGTATTCGTAACCCAAATTTTCCGCGTAATTTTTTACCAATTCTTGCGACTTGTTCCCATAATGCCATGCTGCCGCCATATAATAATCCGCATCGTCATTAAACCGTTGTGCAGGGTGGTTATAATTCCTAAACTCAGTTCCACGACCATTGTTAATCAACATAATACGGACATTATTCCCTACATGACGGTTGCCGACAGAATTCATGTCGTAAAAGAACGCAAGGTCTCCAACAATGCCAAAGAACAATTTATTTTTATCCGCCAGCGAGGCTCCGATTAGAGACGAAAGATTACCGTCAATACCAAATCCGCCGACATTGGAATAGGCGTTAACGCTGTTTGGAATGTCAAAAAAGTTCCAAGATCGCAGTGAATTTAAAATGCCGAGGTGCAAAACGCAATTTTCGGGCAAACGTTTGGAAATCTGTTTGGCGCACCAAATGTTTGAAAACGGAAGTTCGGGAATTTTTTGATAAATTCGGTCGTAAGTTTCACGACAATCTTTCAAAAATTCATCGGAGCCTGTCGTCCCCTCTTGGTAACGTGAAAAAAACTCTTCCTCCTCCATTTGAAAAATGGCTGTTGTCTTGCCAAAAACATCGCGCAACTCTCCGTCAGGATTCACTCGCCAAACATTCTTGCCTCTTACACTTGCATATTCGCCCGAAATATATCCGATATGAATCAACAAATCCAAGTTCAAAACCACAGGATGGCAGTTGTCTTGCGAGCCGAACAACGAACTCAAAACCTTATACTTTCCTTTGTAATTGGAAGTGTGGTCACAGAATACAACTGCATTATGAACAGAACAAAACTTGTCAACCTTTGCTGTCAATGTGTCCGTCCATTTCGGATGACTGCCTACATAGATACCAATCTTGCCGCTTGGAATTTTTGGTAATTCATCTCTTGTCAAATACCTTTTTATGATACGCACATTAGGTAATTCTGTAACTGAAAAATCTTTACTATATCGTGTTACACAGTTGATATGAACGGGACCGCCGCCGTTTCTGAAAAGTTCCAAAAGTGCGACGTTTATTTGATTTGTAACCTTCCACTCATCATCAGGACAATCAATTGGCTCTATTGCAACGCTGTGTTTCACAACGTCTTTTGCAACCACACTTCGGTCAATGAACTGCGGGAAATACCCTCCCGTATGGCTTAAAACTTGCGAAGCTGTTACAGCAAGTATAGGCAGATGCCTGTAATATGCTTCCGTCAAACCAGGATAATAATTTCTGCTTGCCGTTGCACCAGTGCAACTTAAAACAACCGGCTCGCCGCTTTCAGCTGCAAGTCCACAGGCAATATAAGCGGCACTACGCTCGTCAGCGGCTGAATACATTTCAAAATAATTGTCGCTTTGAACAGAAGCCACGAAAGTAATATTCGTTGTTCCAGGACTTGCGATTATTTTTCGGATGTTGTTGGCTTTGAGTAGCGCAATTAGAATTTGAACGTGTTTTTCAACTGTGTAGTGCGTGTTCATTTTTATTTATTATTTCCAACGGGCATTGATTGTCCGTGCATTGTTACAAACTATTATTTGACCAGAAATGCAGCCCGAAATGTCTGACAAAAGGAAACACGCCGTTTCCGCTACTTCGGCGGGCAAATAAACCCTTTCTGTCGCGTTAATTCCCAAATATAAATTTCCGTCCTGACTATATCCTGTCATATCGGAGGCCGTGATCCCAGGGGCAACAGCATTGATGCGGATTCCGTCTTTTGCAAACAGATATGCAAGGCCTTGAACCATACTATTTACAGCCGCTTTTGTAAATCCATACGGACGAAAATCCATTGTGTCGCCAGTTTCCGAAGAAGTAAACAAAATCGTTGCTTTTTCATGTTTCTCCTGAATCATCTTTATAAATTCTTGTGTCAGGAAAAAAGCACCTTTAAAATTTGTATTTATTTGAGCGTCAAAAGTTTCTGGCGTTACATCAAAAAATGTCTTTTCATGCAGTGATATTCCTGCATTATTGACAAGGCAATTGATTCCCCCAAGCATTTCGTCCGCCTGTTTTATAAATTGACTGAATTTTTCTGGTTTTGAAATGTCCAAAACCAAATATTTACAGTTAAGTTTTTCGGCTGTATTTTTTAGCGATTCTTCATTACGTCCAGCAATCAAAACCTCGGCTTTTTCTGCAACGAATTTTTCTGCCATTGCCGCGCCCAATCCACGCCCGCCGCCGGTGATGACGATTTTTTTACCCTTTAATTTGCTGTCGGGTTCGCTGTATGTGATTTCAGCACGGACGTTTTTTACGGGTGTTCCTGTAAAAATATATTTAAGTCCGCGCTTAATAATTTGTTTTATTGACATTTATGAAATTTAGAAAAAATAAATTTCGTAACCTTTGCTTTGACGGCGACTCGTTCGTTTTTTGACATGCCGAAATAAAACGAACAAGAGCAGGATGACAAAACAGAAATAGTACACGTCATCAAAAGTCGTAGGATAGAAGGCGTTAACGCTTGCATTGTAAAATATGGTATAACAAACGAAACTGCACTCACAAGATGCGTTCTAAAAATGACTTCTTTAATATACGGTTTCCACGGTATCCCTGTGATATTATGTACAAGGTACAATCTAACGTATATTAAGCCGTAGTAAACCGCGAAATAAATTATATATGCCGTAACGGCATCAAAATGCAGTTTGAAAGCCAGCCAACTCAATGGGAAAGGCAGGAATCCGCATAAAGTTATTATTATCTGATATTTTTTGATATTGCCATGAGCCATTACTAATGTTAGTAAAGTACTGCCTATCGTTGTTGTCATTGTGCCGAGAATTGTCCATCTAACAAAGGATACGGCATATTCAGGCGGATTTTTAAGCCATAAAATTAAAATGGTCTCGGTTTCAAGAAGTATGGGAAGCGATAAAACTAACATTAGCAAAAACGCATATTTTGCGCCTTTGTACACCAAATCGAAAGCATATTCTTTGTCGCCTCCTGCAAAAGATTTGGTGATTTGAGGGTTGAGTGCTGTTGTAAAACTATTGACGAAATTTTGCACGGCATGATTCACTTGTTCTGCAATTCCTCGTGCGGCATTGAATACAACTCCAAAAAAGAGGTTCATTATCATATTAACGCCCTGTGTATTTAACATATAAGCACCATTTGCCAAATAATTCCACCCCGCAAATCCAAACATCTCCTTCATCAAACCCTTATCAAAAATCAGTCGATAAGTTGCTTCCTCAAAATGTCTTTTGCTATAAATCGCATATATCGAGCGATTTATTACTCCGCAAATCATTATCAGCAACCCATAATAAATGAGTTTGTCGAAAGGATTATAAGCAATTATAAATGCGACGATTAACTTTAACGTACAGTCAGCGATGCTTATGTACGCAAACGCCGACATTTTTTCGTGGGCGATGATTACTGCATTGTATGGTACGCTTAGAAGGTTGAGTGCAAATGTTACTACTGAAAATTGAAACACCCAATTTGCGGCGGTAAGCCTTTCTTCGGGAATTACCATCTTGTTGTTAAGAAACCAAATGCCGATGGTCTCCATCAATATGGTAATTATAGCAATTAGAATTACTTGGATGTTTACTGATGTGCAGAATATTCTTTTAAGTTTGTCAATATCTCCTTTGCCAAGTTCAAAAGTTATGAATCTGCTTATTGCGCTTGATAGTGAGCCGCTCAAAATTCCGAACATTGCCACAACTCCGCCGACTACATTGTAGATTCCATAATCTTCTACTCCTAATGCGTTGAGAATGACACGGGAAGTGTAGAGCGACACTCCCATTGTCAGGAGCATACGGAAATAGAGTAATAAAGTATTTTTCGCTATGCGCGATGTGGAAATCTCAGACATAAAGCCTACAACGATCTATCTAACAATGTTTTTGCAGATTCAACAACCTCTTGAAACGTTATACCCTTTGCGAAAAGATTTTTTGAAACATATCTTTTCTAAAAATTGTTTTGAGATGTATCGTTCAGAATAACATTCAAAATATGAGGGTAATTTTTCATTATATCATACGAGCCGCGCTTGCGTGCCGTAGATTCGAGGGCTTGTTTCAGTATATTGAAATCGATAGCATCTTTTTTCACCAAATAGAGAATGTGTACATCATAATAATCTCTCGGTCTTGTGTTTGCGATGCCGCGAGAAATAATGGTTTCAAGTTTTTCGGCAAAAACATTCTCGACGGGATAAGCCATCACAGGAATTACTTTGTCATCAAACACGCACTTGTACGCAAACTTAATTTCTGACGGAACTATCGAATCTCCTGTTGTAACATCTACTGTGAGTGTTGTATCCATTTTCCCGTATTGTGCTTTCAAGAAAACCCTTATTCCGGGATAATCGTCTGTTTCTCGAATGTCTTCAACACGGTCAAATACAAAATCCAGTTGGTCGTCAATTTTTATTTCACAAATCCCTTTGAAAATATTGGAAACATTTTCTTGATTGACATCAAATCCCTTAATGGTTGCATCGATGTCCATTGTTGAACGATGTTCGACACCAATCATCGCAGAAATCAGAAACCCGCCTTTCAAAATGAAACAGTTTCTTTTTTCCGACATTGACATCCGCTCCAAAAATCTTTCAAGGCAATATATCTGCAAGGCGGCTTGTGGTGTGATCCCCAACTTTGTCGCTTTGCCTTTCACAAGAGCCTTCAACTGCATTTCGTTGGTGGTCTTCATAAGAGCACCTCCAAATAAGAACGGATTTTACTTTCTATATGAAACTTTTTGGATAATTCCATAAGTTTCGGAATGTTTTTGCTCTTGCTTTTAGAATACTCTTTGAAAGCAAATGTACAGACCTGAATGTCAGTCGCGGCTTTTGCGGTCATTATTTCGCACAAAGTCCTTTCGGCGGAATATGCCCTCACAATATTGCCTGCCGGCGTTGTAATGTCCTCTATTTCAATTGGGTAAAGTTTTTCTGACGAATGTTTTACGGTAACGCCTTTTGCTTGCAATGCCTCCGAATGGTATGAGCCTTTGAACGTCATTGTCCAACAAAGCGGCACACGTTCCAAAAGGGCGTGAAGATACAGCGCAGTTTCATACGAAAAAATCCCGCTCGGATACTGAGTTTGTAGATTAAACAACTCGTCTTCAAATGATTCTGCGGTTTGATATATGCCTCTTGAAACTCGAATAAGTTTACCCTCATCGGCTGACTTTTTCAAGTACATTCGATGGACACCGACTTTTTCCGCTTCTTTTACGGTGATTCTACCGTTGTTTTGAGAGATAATATTTTTTAAAGTTTCAATTTGCATTTTTGACGAGTATACTAATAACTATTGAAGATGTTTGTATATTTGTAACTATAAATCCCCGACTATTAGATTTACCCCGCAAACTTACACTTTTTTCTTTATTTCACCAAATATTTCTGCTATCTTTTTATTTTTCAATATTTTACACTGACCTTTCCCGTAACTTCACCCCCTAAAAAGTTACGAAGAAAATTTTGTCGAAAAATTTTACGGTTTCGTAGATGAAAAACCGCTTTTCGTAAATTGTCCAATAATTGACATTATGTTAACTAATATTTTTATTAACTGACTAATAATGAAGAATATAACTTTTTAATACGTAAAACTACAGTCAAAATTTGAATAGAAAAGTCGATTAAAATAAAAATTCAAACAAAAGTTAATATAATAAACACATTGGCACGAATTTTGAAATCCTTATTTAGATAATAATTAAAAATGTAATTAAAAATGGCTGAAAAATTGTTTTCTGACGAAATACTAAATAGTTACGATAAAAGTTTCGACGAACTCCAAAAGATTCAAATCGAACTCGAAAATTCCGACATCTCTGTAGACACTATGTCAAGATTAGCACAAAAAGCATTACCCCTGATTCAAGCATGCAAAGCAAAACTCAACGAGGCTCAGGGTTATGTTAACGAAGTATTAAGAGAAGCTGAAAATTAGCAATTTAACCACCTAAAAAATCAACCATTATGTCTGAAATTATCGGTGATAAAAAGGTTCATTCACTTTACGAATTCGTAAGTAGCGTGTCAAGGGCTATTGATAAATTTTACAATAAAACTTATTGGATTAAAGCCGAAATTTCAAAACTCAATCATTTTCCAAAAACAGGGCATTGTTATCCCGAACTCATTGAAAACCATGATGGTAAACAACTCGCCAATATTTCAGGATTTATTCACAGAGATGATTTTCAAAAACTTAACCAAAAATTCCTCGAAACCACTGGCGAGCCAATAAAAGACGGAATGGTCGTGCTTATTTTCGCAAAAGTACACCTTTCAACTACTCGTGGTCTCAAAATCAATATCTATGACATCGACATTAATTCTATCGTCGGTAGTCAAACTATGTTAAAAAATCTTAATATTAACAAGCTAAAATCTGAAGGACTATTTGCTCGCAACAAGCAACTCAAACTGCCGCGCCTAATCAAAAAACTCGCAGTCATCTCCGTGGAAACTGGAAAAGGGTACGCAGATTTTATGACTATTATAAAAGCGTGCGAAAAATTCAAAGTCGAAACAACTTTACTTAATACCGCTATGGTCGGTAGTCAATCCGTCGCAGAAATTCTCAGCAGTTTGAAGGCTATTTTGGCTCGTTGGAAGGATTTTGATGCCGTATGTGTGGTTAGAGGCGGGGGCGGTGAGGCTTCGCTACAATGCTTCAACGACTACGAAATAGCTAAAAATATCGCTCAATTTCCAATCCCCGTTATGGCAGGTATTGGACACGCAACTAATGACACTATTACAGAACAGGTTTGCTGCAAAAGTTTTGTATCTCCTTCTGAATTAGCAAATTACATAGTCAAAAATAATACCGATGAGGTTAACGGTTTTAACATCTTAATCAAAAAAATCGCTGACAGATTAGCAGTTGTTAGCAATTTTCACAAGGAAAAATTCGCTAATCCAACCGAAAAAATCAAACTAAAATTCAATTATGCCATTAAACTAAAATTCAATAAGTTACAACAGGTTCAAAGCAATATCGCCGCTTTAGAGAAACGTAACTTTATGTTAAAACAACAAAATGTCGATCTCCTAAAACACAAAATAATTTCCCTTGTCAGAACTAATTTCGCTGCTAAAAATCAACAACTTACGGAAGTTATTTCAAAGGTTATGATGATTGTCGGAAAACAAAACAAAATTTTCGCTGATAACAAATACGTCAAATGCGTTAAAGATTTAAAGCAAGGAGATGAATTTCAAATCTTTATGGAGGATGGCGTAATCATGGCTCACGTAGATTACATTATTAGAAAAGGATAACACATTTCTTTTTACTTTTAACATAAAATTAACACCAAAAATCCAAAAAAACTACGTACCTTTGCAGCCGAAATATTGATGTTTACAAGACTCTGTGGAGGTGATATAAAGCTTCTATACGGATGATTTAAACTTTGAATTTCATTTTCCTAAAATTAAATTATACCTTTGTTTTTTAGGACAAGGGGAGAAGAGAATGTACAAAGTTTAAATTCCAAAAAGTATAATTCCGAACATTATTTTAATGTTTTTTATTTCAAAATTTTCCCCAATAAACATCAAAATATTTTAAAAATATTAATCCATAACCATCGTATATAGAGAACTTATTTTTACACGTGGTTAACATAATGTCAATTATTGGACAATTTACGAAACGCGGTTTTTTATCTACGAAACCGTAAATTTTTCTAACAAAATTTTCTCTGTAACTTTTTAGGGGGTGAAGTTACGAGAAAGTCTGCGTAAAACGTTGAAAGAGAAAATATTAGCAGAAAAATTTGGTAAAAAATAGAAAAAGGTATATATTTGCGGAGTGAATCAAAACAGATAAAACCATGTCGAAGTATCTTGACCCGAAAGCAGATTTGACCTTCAAAAAGGTGTTTGGTAAGAACAAAAGACTCGTTATGAGTCTTTTGAATGCTCTCTTGCCGTTGCCAAAAGATATGAAAATCACAGAGGTTGAATATTTAACATCGGAAAACATTCCAGAAAATCCGGCAAAAAAATATTCAATAGTTGATGTTAGGTGTACCGATAATTTCAACCGACATTTCATTGTTGAAATGCAATCTTATTGGACGCAAGAGTTTTTCACACGAACGGTTTTTAATGCTACGGCAGCATATTCCAATCAATTGGCGAAAGGCAAAGCGTTTGAAAGGTTGAAGGATGTTTATGCTTTGTCGTTGGTTAATGAAGAGGCGTTTTGTTACAAACAAGATGACGGTTACATTCAAGAGTTTTATCTCACTAATTCCAAACATACCGAAGATATTCGAAAGTATTTATCGTTGATATTCATAGAACTTCCGAAGTTTAAGCCGTCGAATCGTGGCGACGAAAAAATGAAAAATTTGTGGTTGAAGTTTTTAACCCAAATCAACGAAGAAACTACCGACGTAGAAACCGACCTTTTGGCAAATGAAGAAATCAGCGAGGCACTTGAAATAGTAAAAACGTCAGCCTATACGGATACGGAATTAGCAGCGTACAGGAAATATTGGCTTGACATCAGCACAGAAAAATCTGCTATTCAAGGTGCAGAAAAAAGAGCCGAAGAAAAAGGCAGACAAGAAGGGCGACAAGAAGGCAGATTGGAAGAAAGGTTATCGATTGCCCGAAACCTTAAACACTTGGGAATATCTATTGTAGATATTGTTAAGGCTACCCAACTTTCCGAAGCCGAAATCAACAAACTGTAATATAAAAACTTACACTTTAAATATAATATATTGATTATACTTTTTTAAGTATGGTCGTATTGCTTATTGTTTTCACTTTCACTTCACGTACACGAAAAATTAATAAACACATATACACTTCTGTTATGACTTTGCTTTTCAGCAAGGTCTAATAAAATGTTTTATAATAACTATGGTAATTGGTTATACCACTGGTGTTTACGATTTATTTCATATCGGACACCTCAACCTTTTGAAAAATGCCAAAGGCATGTGCGATTATCTTGTTGTCGGTGTTACAGTTGACGATTTGGTTGCATATAAAGGTAAACAAGCAATGATTCCTTTTGAAGACAGAATCGAAATAGTTCGTTCTTGCAAATATGTTGATGCAGCTGTGCCTCAGTATGACATGGACAAACTGACTGCTTGTAAAAAAATTGGCGCACAAGTGCTTTTTGTCGGTGACGATTGGTATGGAACCGAAAAATGGCGTGAGTATGAAAAGAAATTCAATGAGGAAAACATTCAAATCGTGTATTTCCCTTATACAAAAGGTATTTCTTCAACAAAAATAACTTCCGCTTTGCAACAAGTTCGCGGGTGGACTGACGAATCTACTAAAAAAGCACTTCATTTAAATGATAATATTTTACAAAAATGATAGACAAAAATTATTGCATGAGTTCATATCTTGCGTTTCGTTTTATTGAACGCGATGATATGGATTTTTATAGCGGAATGCACCATAAAAATATTGACCTTTTGCCTGATTCAGAAAAAACTCTCATTAAGACATCTGACGAAATTGGCTCTGCAATCGAAAAACAACTTGCACAATTTGCAGGGAAGAAAATAGGTGTTATGCTTTCTGGCGGTATGGATAGCGCCATTGTGGCTTCATACATTTATGGAGCAGAGGCTTATACATTCAGATTTCTGGGTGGCGAATTTCAAAAAGAAGAACTCAAACGAGCAGAATATTTTGCTAATTATTACAAACTCAATCTTCATTACGTTGACATTACATGGGAAACTGTTGAAAAACATGTTAACGCTTGTATGAAAGCAAAAAGCGCACCTGTTCATTCCATTGAGCCACAATTACTTCAGGCCGCATTGCATGCCAAGAAAGATGGGGTGGAGATACTTTTGGTAGGAGAAAGCAGCGATCTCGTTTTCGGCGGAATGGACAAACTTTTGGCGAAAGACTGGACAATGGAAGAGTTTGCAAAGCGGTACACGTTTACCGAACCTAATGAAGTCCTAAGAAAACCCATCAGTATGAATTACGTATTTGAGCGTTACCAGAAGGATGGTATATTTGATTTCCTAACGTTTATGGATGAGATTTTTTCTGTGGAAAGTTCAAGCAGCTACTTCAATGCTTTTTCTGTTGCTCAAATGCCGTATTACGACCCTTATGCGCACTTGAAAATGGCAGAACCGCTTGACCTTCACCGTGTCAGGAATGGCGAGCCGAAGTATCTCATTCGCGAGTTGATGTCCAAACGCTATCCGGAAATCCCTGTCCCGAACAAAAACCCGATGCCCCGCCCCGTTGACAAATATTTCGAGAACTGGGAAGGGCCAAAACGCAAGGAATTTAAGGACAACCTCGACATGAGCAGATTCACTGGCAATCAGAAGTGGCAAATGTGGTGTTTGGAAAGATGGTTGAATATGAATGAGGAATAAGAAAACTATGCGTATGAAAAGTGCATTGAAGTCAATAGTCAGACGTTTTCTAAAGATTCTTTTTTTTCCGTTCCCTATAACAAAGGGTAAAATTGTCCTTGATAATTTTGGTGGTAAAGGTTATGGTGACAACCCCAAATACTTAGCTGATGAAATCATTCGTCAAAATCTTCCTTTTAAAATAGTATGGATGCTTCGGCAAGAGTACTCGGCGCCAAACAATTCGACTATAGTATCTTTCCCAAGTGTTAGGGCGTTTTATGAACTCGCAACGGCGGAGATTGTTGTAGATAATTGCAAAAATGTACTTACTACTCTATTTATAAAGAAGAAAAAACAATTATATCTTCAGACTTGGCACGGTGATTTTCCATTGAAATATATAGAAAAGGAAGTTGAGAATTCATTGTCTCCAGCCTATGTAAAAACAAGTAAAGCCGATTCCATAAGAACGGATGCTATAATTTCTGGGAACACTTTTTTCTCAAATGTACTTCAAGACTCCTTTTGGTTGCCCGATACATGTGAAATTCTTGAATATGGTGTTCCTCGAAACGATGTTTATTTTAGGGACGAGAAATACCGGGCAGAATTGAAAAAAAAATATCATTTTGGGATGATGGACAAGATTCTACTTTATGCGCCGACATTCCGCGATAATGGAGATACGTCATGTTATGACCTCGACTTTGAGAAGATAAGACAAACATTAAGTTCAATGACGAATGAGAAGTGGAAAATCGTAATAAGATTGCATCCAAATGTCGCCAAACAAGCAGATCTGTTCACATATAATGATGACATTATAAATGGTTCCGATTTTCCCGACCCACAGGAATTGTGCTTCATTTCAGACTGCTTAATCACCGACTATTCTTCGATAATGTCAGACTTCATGTTGATGAAAAAGCCAGTTTTCTTGTATTGTCCCGATTTGGAGAAATACGCCGACAAGTCGCAAGGTCGCGGACTGAGAGATATTTTCTGGAAGTTGCCATTTTCAATGGGCAAATCTCAGGACGAGCTTCTGCAACAAATTAGCAGTTTTGACAACAAAAATTATCTCGGGAAGTTGGCGGAGTTCATGCAGAAGGAGTACGTAAGTTTCGACGATGGACACGCAAGCGAAAAAGTCGTGAATTACATAAAGGAAAAGATGACAAAGTAGAGGAATATTGTAATGAGATTTTATTGGATAGATGTTGCGAGATTGTTTTTTGCTTTTCTCGTTGTAACTGTACACGTACCATTGTTAGGCGGAGGAATAATCCATCCTATTGCATGCTTGGCTGTTCCATTTTTTTATGTAACAACTGGATTCTTTGTTTGGCATGATGATGAGCTGAAATTTAATACTCAATTGCGTAAATCGTTTAAAAACTATGTGTCGTTGTATGGTGTTTATTTTTTAGCGATAAGTGCAATATGTTGGTGTCTAAAATTGATTTATCACAACGAATTCGATTTTAGTGTAGGTAATTTACTGGATTTGTTTTGGACTTATGGGAATTCTTCTTTGGTAGATGCAGTAGATGTCAATGGTCGTCATTTCGGAATATCTACATTATGGTTTTTATATGGAGGAATACTTTCGATAGGAATCTTGTTTGTTTGCCGCCGTCATTTATTTAAGCACTGGTTCAAATTTTTGATTATATTCATTTGGGTCGCATACGCGGTCATAAACACAGAACGCCAAACTGTGTATTTGCCTCGTACAATTGGTGCTTCTTTGCCATATTTGTATGCTGGTATTATGTTGCGCAGAGGATTAAACTCCATTGATATTTCAAAACCCAAATTATTGCTCATCTTGGTCTTATTGGTCATTTGCTTATATGTTGAAGAGTATCTTTTTCATCCTATTGGATACGCTCGAGTGATGTTGTTGCCAACAATAATTGTATTATTTTATGCACTAACTAAATTAAAGGGAGGCAGTTTTATAAAAAAAATACCTATACGAACATCTTTCGACATATATGTGTGGCACAGATTTCTATACATAGTTTCCTCTGGCATATTAGGTTTGTATTTGTACAAGTTGGATAGTATTTTGATTTATTTTATCATTTTTATTTGTTCTCTTTTTATAAGAAGGTTGCTTCACGATAAAAGCAACAAAACAAATGTATTGTGCAAACAGATATAAAACATAAGGCAATTTCGGGTTTCTTTTGGCAATTTGGACAGAAGATTCTTTCGCAGGGAATACAGTTTGTCATATCGGTCATATTGGCGAGGCTGTTGATGCCGGAGGAGTTCGGTCTTGTGGCATTGACAACGATATTCATCAACGTAGCGATGGTATTTGCGAACAGTGGCTTAGGCGCATCATTAATTCAGGCGAAGGAGGTTGATGAAGTTGATTTCAATACAGCATTTTTCGCAGGATTTGGCATTTCTGTCATAATTTATGGGATTATATTTTTTGTTGCGCCGTATGCTGCGGATTGGTATGAAAAAGAGGAACTAACATGGATTTTGAGGGCATTAGGGCTAACTATTTTGCTGTCGTCACTCAATTCTGTACAAAACGCAATTGTATATCGGAATCTTGAATTAAAAAGACTTTTTAAAGCAACGATAGCGGGTGTATGCGTTTCGGCGGCTGTCGGAGTACTTTTGGCTTTTTATGGATTTGGCGTTTGGGCTTTGGTGTTTTCCTCAGTATCAAACCAAGTTACCAATATTCTGACGATGAATCTTATAATCAAGTGGAGACCAAAATGTCAATTTTCTATCCAAAGACTAAAAAAACTATATTCTTTTGGCATCAACATTATGGCGACCGAATTTATGGGAACTTTTTTCAACGAACTGCGTGGATTCTTTATCGGTAGCAAATATTCGGTTTCAGATTTGGCTTTTTACAACCGTGGCGACGTGATTCCGTCGGTACTTTCAAACAATATAACCGGCACTGTATGCAACGTGCTTTTTCCTTCAATGTCCAAGTATCAGGACGACAAGGAGACTGTGAAAAGAATGATGCGCACTTCCATAAAAGTGTGTTCGTTTTTCGTGATGCCGCTGGTGTTTTTTCTGTTTTCGGTCTCAGATAAGGTTGTGCTTGTGTTGTATTCCGAAAAATGGACGGCTGCAATTCCATTCATGCAGGTATTGTGTCTCAAATGTGTTTTTTCGATTGTGGGCGGCATCAACATTCAAGCCGTTAAAGCTTTGGGAAAAAGTAATGTGCTGTTAAAGTTGGAGTTAATAAAAAAACCGCTATATCTCGGTGCGATACTTTATGCAATGACTATAAGCCCGTTAGCAATATGTATCGCTAATACGGTTTACGATTTTGTGGGGATGATGATTAATATCTTACCAAATCGTAAATTTTTGAACTACACTTATAAAGAACAACTCAAGGATGTTGTGCCGTACTTGTTGCTATCAGTTGCAATGGTCGTTGTGGCGATAGGTATCGGACACTTCATTGATAATATATATGTTGCGTTGGCAGTCCAGTTGATTGTCTGTGTGACGGTTTACTTGGTATTGGCGCACGTTTTCTCTTTGGAAAGTTACGTATATGTAGTCGAAAACATAAAGAAATATAGAAATGGCGAAATTAATAATAAGTAAATTTATCAAGGCTATTGGCTCGGCTATTTTCCTTACTTTCCATTTGCGGGATTTTTGGAGGTTTGCTGGGAGAAACATCATCATGGTCAAGAGTTACTTGAAAATGAAAGGTAAGTATTATGACAAAATCAACACTGATTACACCCTTGAAACCGACAAGCCGACTAAAAAAATATTTTGGTGCTGGCTTCAAGGAGAGGACAATGCACCTGTGCTGTGCAAAAAATGCCTTGCCTCGCTGCGCGAGCATTTCCCCGACCATGAAATCATTGTCGTAACGGAAGACAATATGTTTCAACTTGTGACATTCCCTGATTACATCGTTGAAAAATACCGTAAAGGGACGATTTCAAGGACACATTTTTCCGACATTTTGAGGACTGCGCTTTTGGTGAAATATGGCGGTGTTTGGATAGATTCTACGGTATATTGCACTGGCTACAACATACCAATTTTCGATTATCCGATGTTTGTATTTCAAGATTGGAAATTTGATTTGGAACAGCCTACAGTAGCATCAAGTTGGTTTTTGTCAGCATATCAAGGTCATCCGATATTCCACTGTATGTTGGATTTATTCTATAAATATTGGAAAGAGAACAATGAACTAGAAAACTATTTTCTTTTCCATTTGTTTTTTAAGATGGTAACAGAAAAATATTCCGAACTATGGAAACAAGTACCGAGGTTTTCAAATATACCACCTCATATTTTGCAGTTTGAAATGTTCGACAAATACTCCGACGTGCGCTTTGAACAGATAAAAAAAATGTCCGATTTCCATAAGCTGACATATAAAGATCCAAGGTTGAAGGAGAACTTGTCGGGGACGATTGTGGAATATTTGATTGATAAAAATTAGGCTTTTACGAAATGATTGATATACCATTAGTTTCGATAATTGTGCCGATTTACAAAGTGGAAAACTATCTCCGCGAATGTGTGAATTCCATTATTTCGCAGAGTTACAAGAATTTAGAAATCATCTTGGTTGATGATGGTTCGCCTGACAAATGCCCTGAAATCTGCGATGAATACGCAAAAATAGACAGTCGTATTAAAGTAATTCACAAACCAAACGGTGGACTTTCAGATGCGCGAAATGCCGGAATTGAAATTGCAAAAGGGAAATATTTGAGTTTTGTTGATAGCGATGATGTAATCCATTCTCAGATGATTGAGGTATTGATGAAGCCGTTGATTAAGGATAAAAGTTTAAAAATGTCGGCGTGTCAGTTTTTGGAGTTTGACGATAGCAAAGAGTTTGAGAAAAATCAAGAATTAAAACTGCTTGAAACTATTGATTATCAGGAGTATTTTACGAAGAAAATTTGGGCTACTGCGTGGGGAAAAGTTTACGAAAGAAGGCTTTTTGAAAATATAAAATATCCAGTCGGTCGTTATCACGAAGACGAATTTACCACGTATAAAGTTTGTTACGAGGCGAAAAAAGTCGCATACACAAAATCACAAATGTATTTTTACCGTCAAAGAGAAGGCAGTATAATGAACGCGATTTCTCTCAAAAGAGTTACAGATATTCATGATGCATTAAAAGAGCAAGTTGATTTTTTTTACGGACATAATGAAATAAAGGTGTATGCCAAATTTTTGGTAAATTTTGCTTACGCATATTCTTTCTGCAAAAGGGCGTGTCAAGATATAGAATTTATCTCAAAATGGAAATCCGAATTAAAGAAATACTCAATCAAACCATTAACATTAAAACAAAAAACAAATTTTATTTTGTTTCTTAGATTTTCAAAATTCAGAAGTTTTCTGAGTAAATGTTATAAAATTGTCAAATAATGAACTCTCCTAAAATTTCAATTATAGTACCAGTTTACAAAGTCGAGAAATACATGCACCGTTGTCTCGATAGTATTGTCGATCAGACATTTACAGACTGGGAATGTATCTTGATTGACGATGGCAGCCCTGATAATTCGGGCAAAATTTGTGACGAATATGCAGAAAAGGACGCAAGATTTCGGGTTATTCATCAAGAGAATGCTGGGGTTTCTGCAGCAAGAAATGCGGGACTTGATGCCGCAAAAGGAGAATGGATTGGATTTGTAGATTCTGATGATTGGATAAATAAAGAGACATACGAAGTTGCATATAATAGAGCCGTAAAAGAGGGGGTAGATTTGATTCAATGGGGGTGTATATTGGAAAGTTCCAAACAAAGGAAAAAAGTATTCCATAATGAGTCAATAATTTCTTATGAAAATGCTGCCACATATTGGGAACCTAGTATGTGTCACAAATTAGTTTTGCGAAAACTAATTTGTGACAATAATTTGACCTTCCCGATTGGAATAAAACTTTCTGAGGACAGACTATTTGCTTTCATGTGTTATTTGAAATCAACAAAAAGTTTGTGTATTGAAAATTGTTTTTATCATTACAGAATGAATCAAACATCCGCAACTCATTCTATGACAAACGAAATGATAATGCAAGAAGTTGAAGCATTGAAGTTATTAGAAAGTGCAATCACAACAAACAATATTAAACTTGATGAGTACATTACAAAGCAAAAAATTGAAACCAAAAAACATTGTATCCTCGGATTAAAAAAAGCTGATTTTAAATTATGCAGAAACACTTTTCCTGAAATTAATAGATTGTTTTTGCAAAGAAACAATAAATTTTCTTATTTGTATATCTTCATTCATTTACATTTAGACTTTATCGCATATTTAATTATCATACTGCTAAAAACATACAGAAAATTCTAAATTGGAGAAAAAATGTCATCTGAATACCCTTTAGGATTTATATATATATTAATTTGTTTCATTTCATTTTAAAAAACAAAATTGACGGTTGATTTGTCAAAAAAAATATATTTTGGACTTGGAATTATATTAGTTTTAATAATAACATTTCGTCCTGATTATATGCCTGATTATGAAGGATATGTTCGTGGCTTTTATACTACTTCTAATAGAGAATTAGAACTAACATATTATTTGATAGCATCTGTTGCTCATTTTTTGGGGGATAGTTATTTCGTATTCTTTTTTATCTACGCAGTTATTGCTGTTTATATAGTCATGTTATCAATAAGAAAACAAGAAGGCGTTTTAAAAACAGTATGTTTACCAATAATAGTTTGGTTGTCTTATATATTTATTTATCAAGAAATGATACAGATTAGACAAGCCGTTGCTAGTGCATTATTTTTATTTTCCCTACAATATATTCAAACCAAAGATTATAAAAAGTACTTTTTGATTAATACATTAGGTGTGTTATTTCATTATTCTGCATTAATAACATTTCCAATATATTTTCTCTCGACTACGAAACAATACAAAGTATTTTACATTAGTCTAATACCTATTTCATACTTGAGTTATTATTCTGGTATGGGCATAGTTAATTATATTGCATATATTGATATTGATTTTGTCCGAAATACGTAAAAATCGAAAGTAATCTTATGGGTGTATATATTTTGATGTGGCTGATGATTGTATCTTTTTTTCTATTACGCGATAAAAAATATAGTATTTCTCCGAATAAAAGTACAGAAAAACACAACAATTGTATTTTTACTTTCATTATGTGTTTACTACTTTTTGTTTCTGCTTTCAGGGCAGAACATATAGGAGCAGACCATATTAATTATATAACAGAATTTAATGTGATTAAGGATTTTGGCGATACATATTTCGAAGAAAAAGGATATGTACTTTTTAACAGAATCATCGCTGCAATTTTTAATGACAGCGTTTTTTTAATGGTTTCAGTTAGCGGATTAATTATTTTCAGTGTAACACATTACATAAAGGAAAATGTAAATTATGAGTATTATGCTTTAGCATTGATGGTTTTTGTATTTCAGCCATATTTATATATTCAATCAACATTTAATATTTTACGACAAGGATGTGCAACTGCAATTCTGTTGTTTTCTATACACTATCTTTTCAACAAGAAATGGGTGAAGTACATGGTAATTGGATGCATTGCATGTACATTTCATCTATCTATGGTGTTTATTATATTCTTTTTAATAATTGTCAGAAAAATAAATGCAACCCCCCAATTAATAAGATTTTTTGCTATTGGTAGTTTGATGATGAATTTTGCAAAGATAGGAAATCTTTTCTTTTCATTATTTAGTTCTCATTATCAAACGTTTTCATCTTTCGATGAAACTTTGTTTAACAATCCTATTTACTTAGTTGCAATATTATCAGTTGTATTTTATTTTACGTCAATATATTCAAAATTATATAAGAACGTTTATGAAAAGTTTTTCGTGGATTTGTTTTTAATGAGTTTGGTTTTCTTAATATTTGCCGTACAAAATGATATATTATATCGAGTATATATCGTTTTAGCATTTTGTACAATTCCTTCAATTACAATTATATGTAAAAACCTTGCTGAGGTTGCGTTTGTAAAGAGGGGATTTGTAATATATTACAATTTCTTTTATTTAGGTAATATTTTCTTTTGGTACATTAATAAAATTCGTGGATATGTACCTTATGAATTTATATTTTGACATAATACAGCATCATTATGATTTTTTGTATCATAGTTATTTATCATCCTAATTTTGAAACGTTGAAAAAATGTATTGAAAGCATTTTACCACAGGTTGAGAAAGTAATACTTGTTAACAACGATATTATCTCGCTTTTAAATTTTTCTGTTCCTAAAATCCATATTATCCAATTGGGCGAAAATAAAGGCATTGCGTATGCACAAAATAAGGGGATCGAATATTCCTTATCACAAGACGCTGATTATGTTTTATTCAGTGACCAAGACACTGTATATCCAAATGATTTCATTAGGAAATCACTTGC
>Ga0256407_10005386_pt1 | contig 20579 bp, 19 predicted proteins | sample RumenRJG_04DNA_FD_193489 | JGI IMG/M metagenome (GOLD analysis project Ga0256407, IMG submission 193489) | Bovine rumen microbial communities from Lethbridge, Alberta, Canada - RJG_04 | ecosystem: Host-associated > Mammals > Digestive system > Stomach > Rumen | place: Canada: Alberta... | reverse complement strand
GAATTTTCGTAACTTTACGTGGAAATTATTCATTTTGAATTTATGAAATTTGAAATTTGAATTAACATAAAGATATGAGTTATTTACGTTTTGATAAGACGCTGATGACGAACTTACGAGACTCGCTGCCTAAGGAGGTGCTTCGCTCGAATCGTTCTGGTGCCTACAGTTGCACAACCATTGTGGACTGCAATACACGAAAGTATCATGGTCTGCTGGTTGTGCCTGTGCCTGAACTCGACGATGAGAACCACGTTCTGCTGTCGAGCCTCGACGCTACTGTCATTCAGCATGGAGCCGAGTTCAATCTCGGTTTGCATAAGTACAACGGAGACAACTTCAGTCCTCGCGGCCACAAGTACATCCGCGAGTTTGATTCTCTCCAGGTGCCCACAACCATCTATCGTGTGGGAGGCGTCATCCTGAAACGCGAGATGATGTTCCAGCACTTTGAAAACCGCATCATCATTCGCTACACTTTGGTGGATGCTCACTCCGAGACGACACTTCGTTTGCAGCCCTTCCTAGCCTTCCGCAGTGTACGAGAGTTCACTCACGAGAATGCAGGCGTAAACAGACATTATAATCTCGTGCAGAACGGAATCTCGACTTGCATGTATAAAGGCTATCCCACGCTTTTCATGCAGATTAACAAGGAGAATGAGTTCGTATTCCGTCCCGACTGGTATCGCGGTTTGGAGTATCCCAAAGAGCAGGAACGCGGCTATGCAAGCAACGAAGACCTCTACGTTCCAGGCTACTTCGAGTTTAACATCAAGAAGGGCGAAAGCGTAGTCTTTGCGGCAGGTCTTGAGGAAATCAATACCGACACGCTGGCCGAGCTTGCCGACTTCGAGGTGAGCGTTCGTACACCTCGCGACAACTTCTACAACACTTTGGTTAACAGTGCCCATCAATTCATCGTCCATCGCCAACACGAAGACTATGTCCTGGCAGGCTACCCTTGGTTCAAGTGCAGGGCTCGCGATATGTTTGTCTCGCTGCCAGGCTTGACATTGACCAACAACGAGGTTGACAAGTTCGAGGCCGTTATGCAGACGGCAGAGAAAGCCATCCGTGAATTCATCGAAGGCAAGAAGTTGACCGTCAGCGTGACAGAAATGTCGCATCCCGATGTGTTGCTTTGGGCAGTCTGGTGCATACAGCAGTACGCGAACTTCGTCTCGATGGAAAAGTGCATCGAAAAGTACGGACCTTTGCTTTGGGACACAATGGAATGGCTCCGCGCAGGAGGTCATCCGAACTTCCACGTTGAGAAGAACGGCCTCGTAAGTTGCGAGGGCAGAGACAAGGCAGTCACTTGGATGAACAGCTCCGTCGGCGGTCGTCCTATCGTTCCTCGCACAGGTTATATCGTCGAGATTAATGCCCTTTGGTACAACGCCCTGATGTTCAGCGCAGATGTCTGCCGACATGCTAAGGACAAGAAGTTCGTAAAGCAACTCGAGGCTGCTGCCAAGCTTTGCGAGAAGAACTTTGCTCCGATGTTCTACAACGAGTACGGCTACCTGTGCGACTACTGCGTAGAAGGCTATCGCAACTACGATGTGCGCCCCAATATGGTCTTCGCGATTGCTCTCGACTACTCACCTCTCGACAGAATTCAGCAGAAGAGCGTGCTAGACTATTGCACGAAGGAGCTCATCACGCCGAAGGGCATGCGTTCGCTTTCGCCAAAGAGCCACGGCTACAACCCGATGTACGTAGGTCCGCAGATACAGCGCGACTATGCCTATCATCAGGGAACAGCTTGGCCTTGGCTCGCCGCCTTCTACATGGAAGCGTGTCTCAAGATATACCGACAGAGCAAACTGAGCTATGTGGACCGTTTGCTGGTGGGCTACGAAGAGGAACTCTTCTACCACTGCATCGGCACAATTCCTGAGCTCTTCGACGGCAACCCGCCCTTCCACGGACGAGGCGCCATCAGCTTCGCCATGAATGTCTCAGGCATCATGCGAATCGTGAAATTGCTCGATAAATATAATGAAGAATAACCAAAGGAAGAAACAGCAATGAAAGTTTTAATGTTCGGATGGGAGTTCCCTCCCAAGATATACGGCGGTCTTGCCGTGGCTTCCTACGGCATCACCAAAGGTTTGAGCCTGCAAGGCGATGTAGAAACGACGTTCTGTATGCCCAAACCCACAGGCAAAGAGGAGAAGTTCCTCAAGATTGTGAATATGAGCCAGGTGCCCGTCGTGTGGCGAGACGTCTGGTACGACAACATCAAGGACCGCTTCATTGGTCATACGGCAGAGGACTACTACCGTTTCCGTGACCATCTCTATGCAGACTTCAACTACTTGCAAGGACTCGACGACATGGGCTGCATAGGCTTCGCGGGAGGCTATCCAGGCAACTTGCACGAAGAAATCAACAACTTCTCCATCATCGCAGGCGTGCTGGCAAGAAGCGAGCAGTTCGACATCATCCATGCTCACGACTGGCTGACCTACCCCGCAGGCGTTCATGCCAAAATGGTGAGCGGGAAACCTCTCTGCATACACGTTCATGCAACGGACTTTGACCGCTCTCGCGGCAAAGTGAATCCAACCGTTTACAGCATTGAGAAGAATGGCATGGACCACGCAGACTGCATCATGTGCGTGAGCGAACTGACGCGACAGACTGTCATCAACCAATACCATCAGGATCCTCGCAAGTGCGTGGCCATGCACAATGCCGTCTATCCGCTTAGCGAAGAAATTCAAGCCATCGTGCCTCAGAAGAAAAAAGGCGAGAAGGTGGTGACGTACCTTGGCCGCATCACGATGCAAAAAGGCCCGGAATACTTCCTCGAAGCAGCTAAGAGAGTGCTTGAGCGCAGTCGCAACATCCGTTTCTGCTTCGCAGGTAGCGGCGACATGATGAACGCGATGATAGAGTTGGCAGCTAGTTATGGCATAGCCGACCGCTGCCACTTTCCGGGCTTCCAGCGCGGCAAACAGGTCTATGAATGCTACAAGAACAGCGACGTCTTCGTGATGCCCTCCGTAAGTGAACCTTTCGGCATAGCGCCTCTCGAAGCCATGCAGTGTGGTTGTCCCTCCATTATCTCGAAGCAGAGTGGTTGTGGCGAAATACTCCGAAACGTCATCAAGGTCGATTATTGGGACATCGATGCAATGGCAGATGCCATTTACAGCATCTGTCAGTACGACGCTCTTCACGACTACTTGGCTGAAGAAGGCATCAAGGAGGTTAATCAAATCACATGGGAGAAAGTCGGACTTCGCATCCGCGAGTGCTACAATCAGCTAACCTCGCGTGGTTGGTTCGACAATGGGGAATACCTCAACGCAGTCAAGAACATCAAGTAACACATTATATATAATATATAAAGGAAAAAGACAATGAAAACTATTTGCTTATACTTCGAGATACACCAACCCATACACCTCAAACGCTATCGTTTCTTCGACATCGGCACCGACCACTACTACTACGACGACTACGAGAACGAACGCGTCATCAACGAACTCTTCGAGAAAAGCTACAAGCCTGCCCTGCAGACAATGCTCGACATGATTGCAGAGAACGGCAAAGCCTTCAAAGTGGCCTTCAGCATCAGCGGCGTTTCGCTGGAGCTCATCGAGCAGTATGCCCCCGAAATGCTCGACCTCCTCGGGCGCCTGGCAGCATCGGGATGCGTCGAGTTCCTTGCTGAGCCATACAGCCACGGCCTCTCTTCGCTTGGCAACGTCGACAACTTCATCGCCGAGACAAAACGTCAGGCAAAGAAGATTAAACAAATATTCGGACAAAGCCCGAAGGTGTTCCGCAACAGCTCGCTCATCTACGACGACGAGATCGGAGCCTTGGTGGCCGACATGGGCTTCAAGGGCATGATGGTCGAGGGCGCTAAGCACATCCTCGGTTGGAAGAGCCCGCACTACATCTATTCCTGCACTCAGGACTCTCGCCTCTCGCTCATCCTGCGTGATTATAAGCTCTCCGACGACATCGGACTTCGCTTCAACGACGCTTCCTGGTCGGAATACCCGCTCATGGCCGACAAGTGGCTCAGCTGGGTTGCAGCGCTGCCCGAGGGCGAGAACGTGGTGGGCATCATGATGGAACTCGCTGCACTTGGCTACTACCAACCCCTTGGAAGCCACATCCTCGACTTCCTTCGTGCTCTGCCTAAGCTTGCAGACAAGATGGGCATTCAGTTCGCCACGCCCTCCGAAGTGCTCGCCAAAAACAAGCCCGTCAGTCCGCTCGAGGTCATCTATCCTGTCTCCTGGAACGACGAGGAGCGCGACACAAGCAGCATGCTCGGTAATGGTATGCAGCGTGAAGCATTCAACAAGCTCTACGACGAGAACACCGTGGGCCGCATCCTTGCCTGTCGCGACCGTCGCATCCAGCAAGACTGGGACCGCCTGCAGGCAACCGACAACTTCCGATTCATGACCACGAAGAACAACGGCATGGGCACCAATCGCGGCATCTACGACAGCGAGTACGATGCCTTCACGAACTACATGAACATCCTCGGCGACTTCCTCAAACGCGTCAAAGACATGTATCCCGATACCGTCGAGAATGACGAGCTGAACAGCCTCTACACGCAGATTGCCAACATGGGCGAGGAACTCAGCGTCAAGGACAACGAGATAAGCCGCCTCCGCGCACGCCTCAAGAAACTGGGCTCGCCCGAAGAGGAAACGCAAAAGGAGGAATCTCCAAAGCCCGCAAAGGAAGCACCTGCAAAGAAAGCTGAGCCAAAGCCAAAGGCAAAGCCTGCTCCTAAAAAGGAAGTCAAGACAAAGGCTGCCGAAAAAGCAAAGCCCTCTGCAAAGAAAGCGCCTGCCAAGAAAGCAGAGACGAAGAAAGCGAAGGCTGCTCCAAAGCCCAAAGCTAAATGAGGATTCCCATCCTAAGCATCAACGGCTCCGATAGCACTGGTCAGTCAGGCATCGGGGCCGATATTCAAACCATAGCCGCCTTAGGTGGCTATGCTGTTACTGCGGCAACATGCGTTGGGGATTACACATTGCCCTCTGATGTGGTTTTGAAGCAAGTGGCGGAAAGCATCTCTGCCCTTCACCCCAAAGCCATTAAGGTCGGGCTGGTGACGGACAGCGAGACGGTACGGCTGTTGCGCGGCGAGGTCATTGCCTGCCGACGACTCGTCGTTGCACCGGGCATCTTTGATTCCGACGGCAGGCAGATGGTGAGCGATGATGTTATCGAGGCCATCGCCCGCTATCTCATTCCCGAAGCCCTGCTCCTGATGCTTCGATGCAAAGATGCTGAGAAGCTGCTCGGCATCTCCATCAAGACAGACGACGACATGCTGGAAGCTGCCCGCCTCCTCCACGAGATGGGAGCCGAGTGGGTGCTCCTTCGCGGAGCCCGTCACATCAAAGGTCGCCTCATAGCCCTACTCTACAGTCAAAACAAAACGCAGTTCTTCTCTTCTTATAATACGGAGGGCTGGCAACGCCATGGTGTTGCAGGAGCGCTCTCAGCCGCCATCACCACGCGGCTCGGCATGGGCGATGACGTCCCGACCGCCGTTCGCAATGCCCACGACTTTATCCATTCGCAAGTTGTCTATGCAAAGCCCGACGAGACAGGTGGCCGCGCCATCGACATATACAACCGTTTCGTCTCGCTCGTTACCGAACACTATCGCAAAGCCCACGATGTCGCCTTCTATGCCGACCGCCTCTGCATCACGACGCGCTATCTCTCTGAAGTGACGAGCCGAGTCGTCGGCAAGTCGCCCAAGCAAATCATCGCCGACTATATCATGAGCGAAGCCAAGATGTACCTCGGCACCACCCGCCTCACCATCCAGGAGATTGCCGACCGCCTCGGCTTCTCCTCGCAAGCCCTCTTCTGCAAGTTCTTCAAGTCGCAGGAAAACATGTCGCCCAGCGACTACCGCAAGCAACAATAATTCTTGAATCAAAGAACCATGAACATTCTCATAATCGGAGCCACATCCGGTATCGGCAAAGCTCTTTTCAAGTTATACATAAAGGATAATCACCGCATCGCCATCGTTGGCCGAAGGACTCATCTGCTTGACGAATTGAGCCGGCAATATCCCTCAAACACTTTTGCTGCTACAGCTGACATCACCAAACAAGACGAAATAGAGCAAGCAATCCGTTTACTTTACAAAGAACTTAGAAACATCGACCTTGCCATCATTTGCTCTGGCACGGGAGACCTCAACCCTTCCCTCGACTATACTATTGAACGCTTGACAACTGAAACCAATGTAATGGGCTGGACTTTCGTCATTGACACACTCTACAATCTCTTTGAACAGCAAAATCACGGTCACCTAGTGGCCATTACTTCGGCTGGAGGTTTACGCGGAGAACCAATGGCGCCTGCCTATAGTGCAACGAAAGCTTACCAAATCAACTATATGGAAGCCCTGCGCAAAAAAGCATTTAAGGCAGGAAACAAGATTGTCGTTACTGATGTCCGCCCTGGCCTTGTTGATACTGCAATGGCTAAAGGTGACAATCTCTTTTGGGTAATGCCCGTCGACAAGGTCGCTCGCCAAATCCGCAACGCCATCCGCCGTAAGAAGTCAAAAGTCTATGTCACCAAACGCTGGCATGTTCTTGCGGTTATCAATAAATTCCTACCATTCTGTCTCTATAAGCGAATGTAGGCATCATCGCACTATCCTTTTTCTCTTTACCACAAAGGAACAGATAACCGGCGAGTACAGACTTTTTTCAGTAAATCGGGAGCGCTAGGAGTTGCTGCTTAAGGACGAGTGCCATGCGACGGTGGCCTTCGTCGTTGGGATGGAGGCGGTCGTCGTTCGCGTCCTTGAAGTACTGGGCATACTCGTCCATCAGAGGATAAAGGCCGCAGAGTGCGGCCAAGTCAATCACAGGCACTGCCCAAATGTTGCCGGCTTCCTTCACGGACTGGATGTAGGCATCGAGGTATTCACCGCATTTGTTGGTGAAGTCCTCACGCGGCTGCCAGTTTTTGTCGCCGGCATGGAAGTCCGAACGGTGGATGGGTGTGAGCATCACAATCTGTTTGGTCGGATAAAGACGCTTCACATAATCGAGCGCCTTGTTGATGCGTCCGCGATAGGTTGAGTCGCACATCACAGGGAAGCGATGCCGACGGTCCACCATGTGCTTCGACTCGCCAATGCCTGCCATCACACGTTCCGGGCGTTCCGTGAACCACTCGCCGATGGGTACGCCTGCGTTGTAATCGTTGGTGCCGATGAAGATGAGTATGGCATCCACATCATCGCCATGTTCAGCCTTGAGCTTGTCGGCCTGTCGCTGGATGCTGTTCCATTGCCATCCGCTGACGCCATAGACATAGGGCGTGATGGAGAGCCAGTCCTGAAGGTAATGCCAATACTTGAGTTTCGAACCTTCGTTGTTCGGGTCGGTAATGGAGTCGCCAAAGTAAGCCACACGCTTGCCCTTCCAAGGATGTTCCATAACTGCCTGCGCACCTGCGCCGACCGACATCATGGCGACGAGAAGATAAATCAGGAAACGTTTCATATACTTTTATTTAATTCTAAATTCCACTCAGAAAAGAGCAGGTTCTGCCCTTGGCTTTGCAAAGATACTGCTTTTTACTGGCAATTGTGACAATCTCTCGAAGAAAAATGTCGCAAAGGGGAAAATAAAACGCCGCACGCGGGGATTGCAATCGCCGCACGCGGGGATGACTAACGCCGCACGCGGGGATAACCAACGCCGCACGCGGCGTTTCAGGACTCCCCTTGCCAAACTTGGCGCCTTTCTTTTCCAAAAGAGATCCATCGGTGCTCTAGCGCAGGAAATAATAACTCTTTCATTTTGTATTTCGCTTGCTTATTCGTAACCTTGACTTCGTCGAAATTACTCCCGCTCGGAAATAAAAAGAAAAGAAATGCTTCTTTCCTTTTGTATTTCGCTTGCTTATTCGTAACCTTGACTTCGTCGAAATTACTCCCGCTCGGAAATAAAAAGAAAAGAAATGCTTCTTTCCTTTTGTATTTCGCTTGCTTATTCGTAATTTTGTGGCAAGAAAGAATAAAACAAAGGACTATGAAACACTTTAATCTGACTGCGTGGCTGCTGCTATTATGCCTGCCCGCAGTAGTCTCTCCAGCTTGGGGCAGACCGAAATGGAAACTGGTATGGAAAGAGGATTTCAAGGGAAAGACTATCGACGAAAGCGTATGGTCAAGAGTACCAAAGGGGCCGTCGGACTGGGACGACATGATGTCCCTGCGGCCCGACCTTGCATACGTAGAGAAAGGGCAGCTGGTGCTTTTAGGCAAGGCAGACGGCACGTCCTTCGTCACCGGCGGCATCTGTAGTGCCGGCAAGAAGTCCTTCCGACTGGCCCGCTTCGAAATCCGCGCCAAGTTCAACCATGCGCAAGGCTTCTGGCCTGCCCTTTGGCTCATGCCCGACACTCCTCTGCAAAGTCCGAACTACGCAGAGATTGACATCATGGAGCACGTCAACTTCGAAAGCATCGTGCATCAGACCGTCCACTCGCACTTCACGCTCCATCTCGACAAGGAGAAGACCTTGCCCCAAAGCATCGAGGCCAAGTTTAAGGCTGACGACTGGAACACATACGCAGCCGAGGTACACGAGGATAGCATCTGCTTCTTCGTCAACGACCGCAAGACACTCACCTATCCCCGCCTACAAGAAAAGGAATATCAGTTCCCGTGGGCAGACTGTCCCTTCTACATCATCCTCTCCAACCAACTCGGCGGCCATTGGGTCGGCCCGATAAGCAAGCCCGAACAACTGCCATCGGAACTGCGTATAGACTGGATAAAGGTATACGAGAAGCGTTAACCGATGAGTGACGCGCTAACTACAAATTGGGTAAGAAGAAATCGAAATCATTGCCGTGCCTGCATACCAATGTGCCATCCTTGTACAATAGTTCGCCACATTGTATGACAGACATCCTCTCGGCATAACTGTACCTCCCCAATTCATCCATATGGACCGCTCCGTGCGTAGTACGATTGGGATGCGTGAAGTAAATAATGTAGGCTTTTTCGCCGACAACCACCACATCACCATGCGCTCCACTCGGTCGGTCAAGAGGTCTTTCGCTGGCCTCAGCAACAAGCAGTCCATGACGTTCCCACGTGTTCAAATCATCGGAACGATACAGGCGAAACCCGTGCCACTCGTCGGTTATCATCCAATAATAATCGTGGAAGCGAAACACCTTTGCGCCCTCGCAAGACACGCCTCCAATAGCCTCCTGACCTTTTGACCAATGGAAAAGGTCGCGAGAATCGCTGAAGAAGGTGTGAGAGCCGGCCGTCTCGTCCTTATACCACGCTCGCCATGTTCCGTCAGGCTTCTTGAAAAGGGTTATGTCGATTGCATTCTCGCTGCCTACATCCACACGTCCCCGATACTTCCAATCCCACAGATTCTTGCTCGTGAAATGCACCAAACGTGCTCTGCCCGACCAATGATTATGGACACCCTTGATGTATGCCGTGAAAAGGTGATAGACGCCCTTGTCGTAGACGACTTCGGGAGCCCAGAATGTGTTGTGCCCACGTTCAAACTCAAGGTCGAGTGTGCCTCGATAATACCATGAGGCACCATTATCATCGGACTGAGCGATGCCTATCGGGTTGCCGTAACAATAAGCCACATCAGGGCTCTCCTGGTTGGCACGGCGCTGAGTGTAGAGCATCCACCAGCATTTCTCCACGTTGTTCCAAAACACTACTGGGTCAGCTGCGCCGTCGGTTATCGGGTCGCGATACATCGGAGCAGGAGCCTTTCGTTGCTGACTTGAGGCTAAGGTCACAAAGAGCAAAGCCACAATACTTAGGATTATTCTGCGCATAGGATTCTGTCTTTATTAATTCTGATGCAAAGTTAGTGAATTATTCTGTGCGAACAAAAGGAATAGCGGAAAATATTCCCTTCAATGTGTCCAGGAACTCTTCACTCTTAGTTGAGCTGCCAGGGACGTTATGCTAAGCTATTAGGGACGTTACATTCATCATCATTTATGTAAGAACACCTCTTGCATATTTGGTAGTCTGTTTGATAATCCTTTCCTTTGTTCATAAAATGACATTAACATCACAACTTCAGATAACATGAAAAACATCATCTTGAAACTGGCCGCGACATTGTTCCTGCTCGTGGTCTTGCCTCTCGGCACAGAAGCTCAACCGAAATGGCATTGGAAGAAAGGAACCATCGTAGTGGACACGCCCGAACAGGAAGCCGCCGTCGATTCCCTTTCTGCAGAATATACCCGAACGCTCAAGACGAAAGGCCCAAAAGCCGCCGAAAAGCTTCTGAAGAAACACAACACGTTAAGTTGCCAAACACTCAACGTTAAGTCTGGCATTTAACCATGCCATATTTCAAGGCGACTTTTTCCAAACTCGGAGTTTCTCTTTACCAAATGGGAACGGATGATTGTCCGTTCCTTTTTTTTTACCGTCCTTTGCAGCAGAAAACAAAAAGATAAAAGATAAAAGATAAAAGAAGAAAGATGGAAGACCGTACTACTCTTAACCGTCAATTGGCTCAGATGCTGAAGGGCGGAGTGATTATGGACGTGACGACACCCGAGCAGGCACGAATTGCCGAGGCTGCGGGGGCGTGTGCAGTAATGGCTTTGGAACGTATTCCCGCCGACATCAGAGCTGCTGGAGGAGTAAGCAGGATGAGCGACCCGAAGATGATACGGGGCATTCAGGAGGCTGTGACGATTCCCGTGATGGCGAAGTGCCGCATCGGTCATTTTGCGGAGGCGCAGATACTCGAAGCCATCGAGATTGACTACATAGACGAAAGCGAGGTGCTCTCTCCTGCGGATGATGTCTATCACATCGACAAGAGGAAGTTCCGCGTGCCGTTCGTCTGCGGAGCAAAGGACTTGGGCGAGGCGCTCCGACGCATCAACGAGGGTGCCACGATGATACGTACCAAGGGCGAACCAGGCACGGGTGACATCATTCAGGCGGTAAGACACATGCGCTTGATGCAAAGTGAAATCAGGAGACTTGTTTCGTTGAACGACGACGAACTCTACGAGGCAGCAAAGCAGTTAAGAGTGCCTTCCGAACTGATACGCTTTGTTCACGAGAACGGCAAACTGCCCGTTGTTAACTTTGCTGCAGGCGGTGTGGCCACGCCAGCCGATGCAGCCTTGATGATGCAACTCGGCGCAGAAGGCGTGTTCGTGGGAAGTGGCATCTTCAAGAGCGGCAATCCTGAGAAAAGGGCTCAAGCCATTGTGAAAGCCGTCACAAACTACAACAACCCAGCCGTCTTGGCACAACTCAGCGAAGACCTCGGCGAGGCGATGGTAGGAATCAACGAGAGCGAGATACAATTGCTGATGGCAGAGCGGGGGAAGTAAGCTGGCCCCCTCCCCGCTCCCCCGAGGAGGAGAGGAATTAAAAGGTAGTTATATGAAGATTGCTATACTTGCTCTGCAAGGAGCCTTTGCTGAGCACGAACAGATGTTCAGGAATCTTGGGACAGAGACTACGCTCATCCGGAATCTGGACGACTTCAATTCAACCGTCAAGAAGCCTCCCTCCTCGGGGGGAGGTTGGAGGGGGGCTGTCATTCCTGGTGGCGAGAGTACGGCCATGATGCGCATCATGAAGGACGAAGGCTTGTTCGAGCCGTTCCGACAGGCCATTCTCGACGGGCTTCCGGTGCTCGGAACTTGTGCGGGCCTCATTATGCTCGACCGCAATCACCTCGGCGTGATGGACATCACGGCCCGTCGGAACGCCTACGGCCGTCAGTTGGGGAGCTTCAATACGGAGGAGGAGTTTGCAGGCATTGGCCGCATTCCCATGACCTTCATCCGTGCTCCCTACATCGAAGAGGCGGGTCCGGACGTTGAAATCCTTGCCCGCGTCGATGGCAAAGCCGTTGCAGCCCGCCAAAGGAACATGCTCGTCACCGCCTTCCACCCCGAGCTGACCGCAGACACACGCATTCATGAACTTTTCCTGAAGATGGCCACGACAGTCTCGAAGGAACAGCCATAACTCACTTTGCGGATGTCAATTTCCTGATTCGAGAAAGGATTCCTCCCTTATTGCGGTTAAAAATAGACATTAGTTCCTCAATGCCTTTGCCTCTGTGATAAAGGGCAAGCAACTCCTCATCATCGGTCTTGCTCCAAGGTCTGTACGCATTAGAGTGCCGCTTTCTTGCCTCTGCTATTGAGAAGAGTCTTTCTTCTCTTCGGAGGAACAAGGAAGCATCTAATTCTTGTATGGTACAAAAAAAGTCCGATATGCGTCTTGTTTGTGTTACAATGGAATCAATGCTTTCCAAAGGAATGACATAAAGTTGGTCGGGGTTACATGATTCACCACCTACGCCAAGGAGAATTGTTACAGGAATCTTGCGGATTCTGGAAAATGCCTTATAATTCTCTATTCTCTTTAGTGAGAACAGTTCTTTACTCAAGTCTTCGTCTAATTTCCTTCGCCATTTGCACTCCACAGCAAACTTCTTATCATTATATCGAAATACGAAGTCTGGGTTACTATTATTCTCTGGTTTAATCGATCCCAACGTCTTATCGCCCTGCCACTCTTCCAAAACGAACGACTCGTCTTCTTGCACATTAAACAACCCTAACACATAGTCTTCAAACTCGCGCCCTTTCAGAAGTTCTTCCGGCTGAGTAATAGATTGAATACGGGTATAAATAGATTTATATGTCCGACGCAGTTTCTGGTGGATTGCATGAATGCCCATATCCGCGTAATACATGCGCAGAAGCACCTTGTCGTCTGCGACCTTCCACTGCTCACGGCATTCACTTGTCTCTGCTACCAATGGATATGCATTGTTATCAATAAGGTATTCGACATCCTTTCTCCCTGCCAATAGAGGGTAAATGCTGCCGTTCTTATTGATGTAGCCACAAACGATATGCTGACAAAGGGACATCACATACTCATTCCTCAACCTTGGCGTGAATCCCTCACCCTTCGATTCATTACGCTTCAAAACGACGATGAGCATTCGGTTTTCCTGCAAAGCTTGAACTATCTGTATATTATTGACATCCGTAAAACAATTCATAACAAATAGAATAGTCGGAATCTTGGCAACAAGTAAAGCCTTCAGCACCTCTGACTCCATTTCCGTAGAATTAAAGCAGCAGATGCAATCTTTTTCAGTAAGGCTGTCGGTCCAACTGAACACATCAGCATACTTATCAATAGGCGTCATCTTTGAGCAAAGGAAAAGTGTCTTTTCTCTGTTCAACAAATCGTTATTGCCTTTCTTCTTTACAATCAGCATAATCGTTTATTTCTTATCATCAAATGGTTTACGAACTTTCAAATCGAAATCTTTCATGTAAAATCCGGTACAAAGATATAAAAAATAATCAATACGACAGAAGGAAAGGCCCCATTTTCCTTATCTCGTCAACGCCTTTCACCCCGAGCTGACCGCAAACACACGTGGACACGAGCAGTTCATAAAGAAGGCCGTGTCGCAGGAAAATCAACCACATGTCGCTGGAAAACAATACAATAATAAATTGCAAACGAAACACGAGTAAATCGGCATTTATATACACGTGTAGTTTTCCTACACGTGGGAATCGGTTTTCCTACACGTGAGAATTGGCTTTCCTACACGTGGGAATTGACTTTCCTACGTGAAGGAATTGCTCATGCCTCACGATATAATAGGTATTCAACCGAAACGGGACCGGATTCAAGCCTGAAACAAGAAAAACACCTGTGTGCTCCAGAAACTTTATACACGTATCGTTTTACAACTAAGCGTGTTGTATCAATTCGTCGAGCATTTCGGGGGTTCCGTCGAGCCCAGTCATCTTCTTGTACAAACGGCGCCGAGTGGAGGTGATTGCCTCTTTGCTATGAGCCGTCAGAATGGCGATTCCGGAGGGTTTGAACTGCGCTTTTATGAGGAGACAAACGCGGAGTTCCTGCTGGCTAAGTTTATAGACTGACAACAAATGCTGGGAAAGGCCATCGCATTGGCTGTCAATCATCGTCTGGAGGCGTTGCCATTCTTCTGGCGTAGGCAATTCCATCCCAGCACTTCGCTTGCGTAAGGCCATTGTTTCGGGCGAGACGGCAATTCCAGAAACGCTCTTTTTGCGGAAAAGCGCTTGCTTTTGTCGGTCGAGTTCACTATCCTTCTGACGCAAAACAAGACGGAGGATGAATGCCAACGACACGAGCAAGAGGGCGATAAGAACGGCTACAATTGTTGCCACAAAGCGGTTGGAGCGACGCTGAGATGCCTTAAAGCTATCCTCTTGCTTCTGTAAAAGTTGGGAGACAGAAGCCGGCACAGAGGTTTCCATACTGCTGTCCGACGCAGATGAGAACTCAGCGTAGCAGCCTGCACAACAACAAAGAAAGACTGCGAGAAGCAGTCTCTTCACATATTGCTGAACTGCACAAGTATCCATGCAACAGCAAGAAGAAGTATGGAAATGCTTGTAAAAGCCACAGAGAAGAAGGTGAACTGCGGATTCCGCTTGGTCTCTTTGAAAGGCCAGAACAGGTGTGTGACGGTCATCCAAGGAATGAAGCAGGCCAGAAACATTGTGCCCGTCAAAGAAGTCTTGTGATGGAAGCCTCCTAAATAAATATGCAGGAGCAACATCAGCAGCCAATAAATACTGAAGGAACAGAGGAAGAACGTCGCGTATTCACTCTTTTTCATAAGTCTCGACGGCCAAAGAAGATACACGACAGACATGATGGCAATCACCATTCCCCAAACGGGCCAAGCATTAACAATGAGATTATTCATAACTTCTCGAATTAAGGTTTCTGCCGCAAAGTTATGACTTTTTTACGACTTCATGCAAGAAAAGCCGTGTGCAAATAGTGTTCATTTCCAAAGACCAAGCTTTGCGTGCAAAGGACGATGGTCTGAGAACGTCTCCTCCCCTACCCAAGTGCGATAGTAGGAAAGCGTCACTTCGGGCGTTGGCATGAAGAGAGCCACGTGGTCGATGCAGATATTGGGGGCATCGGCAGGGAATGTCTTGTCGTAAGACGGGTTGAGGAAGAGGAAATGCTTTTGCATCTCCTTGTAGAAAGGCATTCCCTGCTCGTCGTTCAAGTCGCCCATCAGGATGAAAGGCTTCGTCCACTTGCCTGCCTCTTCCAAGATAATTGGGATGCTTGCCATGCGGTCCTCGTCGGTGAGGCTGAGATGAGTGCAAGCCACAACATAATGTTTGAACTCAGCCACCAAGAGCATTCTTGGCTCCTCTCTGCCTGGCAAAGGGATGCGATGCACGCTGATTGGCTGCTTCTTGCTGAGGATACCGATGCCGTACTTGCCTCCCTGGAACTTGATGGCAGGGGCAAAAGTGCTGAACATCTTTGCCTTGCGGCCTATCTCTTCAAGGGAATAGAGGCCACCATTGCGCTTTGTCACGCTGTCCACCTCTTGAATGGCAGCCACATCGGCTTTACAAACGACACGAGCCTGACGGGCATAGTCTATCTTGCCGTCCATGCCTGCGCCATGCTGAATGTTATAGGAAGCGAGATGAATCGTACGCACCCGCTTGGCTTGCAAAGGTGCGGAAAGGACAAATGCAGAAAATAAGAAAACAAGAAGGGAAGTGAGCTTTTTCATCGGATTTCGATTTCTTCCTTCACGTCAATTTCCTGACCGTCCTTGTCGTAGAATTCGTACTGAAGGAACGCGAGTTTCTGACTTGGAATGACTTTTACACCCAAACCATAACGGAGTTGCCACTTGCGGCGAAGGCTGAACAAACCTTCGTTAAGGTAAGCGGCCACGTAAGGGTGAACATGAAGGGTGAAACGTTTCATACCGAGCCTGTAGTAGAGGAACTTTATCTTGCCCTCCAAGACCTTGTGGAAGAGGAAACTGCTCTTGATTTGACCCGTCCCCTGACAAGTGGGACAAGCCTCCTCGACGGCAACATCCATGACGGGACGAACCCTCTGGCGCGTGATTTGCATCAGGCAGAACTTGCTCAAAGGCAAGATATTGTGGCGGGCACGGTCGCGCTTCATGAGCTCACACATGTGCTCGTAGAGTTGCTGACGAGCCTCTGCACGCTTCATGTCGATAAAATCGACCACGATGATGCCGCCCATGTCTCTGAGTCGCAGTTGGCGAGCCAGTTCTTCTGCCGCTCCAAGGTTGACTTCGAGGGCATTTGCTTCCTGATTTTCGGCATTACGAGTGCGGTTGCCACTATTGACGTCCACGACGTGCAAGGCCTCCGTATGCTCAATTATAAGGTAGGCTCCGTGCTTGTACGAGACAATCCTGCCAAAGCTGGACTTGATTTGACGCGTGACGTCGAAGTTGTCGAAAATGGGCAAACTGCCTTTGTAGAGCTTCACCACACCGAGCCTCTCCGGAGCGATAAGGCTGACATAGTCGTGAACTTCCTTGAAGACGTCGGCATTATTGATGTAGATGTTCTCGAAGTTCGGGTTAAAGAGGTCGCGCAGAATGGCCACTGTGCGGCTTGTTTCCTCATGGACAAGAGCTGGCAACTCCTTGGCTTGCTGCACTTTGCGGAGAATGCCTTCCCAACGTGCCACGAGGATTTTCATCTCGGCATCCAGTTCGCCAGCTCGCTTGCCTTCGGCCACCGTACGGACGATGATGCCGCAGTTCTTGGGCTTGATGCTCTCTACAATCTGCTTCAGGCGAGCCCTCTCGGCACTACTCTTGATTTTTGTGGAGACGGAAACCTTGTCGCCAAAAGGCGTGAAGACAAGGAAACGTCCGGGGAAAGAGAGGTCGCAACTCAGTCGCGGACCTTTCGTCGAGATGGGCTCCTTGATGATTTGCACAAGCACCTCCTGTCCCTGTTGCAGATAAGTCTGCACGCTGCCGTCCTTGGGCAGTTCGGGCAGCACGGAAGCCTTCTCGAAGGAGTAAAGGTTCTTGCGGTCGCTCTGCACCTGCTTGAGATACTTGGCATAGGACGAGAACTGCAAACCGAGGTCGAGGTAGTGGAGGAAGGCATCGTGCTCGTAACCGACGCTTACGAAGCAGGCATTCAGTCCGGGCATGAGCTTCCTGACCTTCGCCAGATACACGTTGCCCACGGCGAAGGAAACACTCTGTTCCTCCTCCTGATACTCAGCCAGCCGCTTGTCCTCGGTCAGGGCAATGGCGATTTTTTTCGGCTGTACGTCGATGTAAAGTTCGCTTGTTACGTCCATTCTTTCTTACAGAAAAAGGTGACAGAGCTTTGAGGCTGCCACCTTTTTGATCTGAGAAGTACTTTACTTGCTCTTATGTCTGTTCTTTCTCAGTCTCTTCTTACGCTTGTGCGTAGACATCTTGTGCCTCTTATGCTTCTTTCCGTTTGGCATAATTTTGGGTATTTATGGTTAATACTAATTATATATTTATGCAATTTCGGACTGCAAAGGTACAACAAACAATTCAAAATTCAAAATTATTAAATTCAAAATTATCCTTTCTTGTCAAAAAAAGTAGTACGTCTGCTCATTTCAAAGCAAAAAAGCAGTATTTTTGTGGCGAAAAAGAATTAAAACATGTTCAACATTCAATTAGAGGAGTGGTACGAAGCCAACGGTCGCGACCTGCCTTGGCGAAGGACAAGCGACCCTTACTTCATCATGCTCTCGGAGTTCATTCTGCAACAGACGCAGATTTGTCAGGGCATGGACTACTACCTGCGTTTTGCCGAACGTTTCCCTACGGCCGAGAGCCTTGCAGATGCGAGCGAAGAGGAGGTGATGCGGCTTTGGCAAGGCTTGGGTTATTATAGCCGAGCCCGCCACCTTCATGCCGCTGCCAAGCAGATTGCAGAGAAAGGTCATTTTCCAAAGGATTATGCTTTCGTGAGGGCTTTGCCGGGCGTTGGCGACTATACTGCGGCAGCCATCATGAGCTTTGCCTTTGGTGAGCCTTATGCCGTGCTCGACGGGAATGTCCAGCGCGTTCTTGCCCGCCACTTCGGCATCACGGAACCTGTCGATACCACTCAAGGAAAGAAACTGCTCCGAGCCCTTGCCGACGAGATGCTCGACCGCAAACGTCCGGCCCTCTACAACCAAGCCATCATGGACTTTGGTGCCCTCCAATGCAAGCCCTGCTCGCCACTTTGCCATGCCTGTCCGCTTGCCGATACCTGTCAAGCCTTAAGCATGCACCGAGTCGATAAACTGCCCCTGAAATCGAAGCGGACTGCTATCCGCGACCGCTACCTTACTTATATTTACACACGCACGAAGGACGGCAAAATCCTGCTCCACCGTCGGGGCAAAGGCGACATCTGGCAAGGTCTCTTCGAGTTCCCAATGATAGAATCGGACAAGCCTCTAACCCTGGCCGAGGTGGAAGAAAAAGTTAAGGCAAAGGTTAAGCTCGAACTCGTAGCTCAAGACGTCCGCCACCAACTCACCCACCAGCGCCTTCATGCCGACTTCTACCTCCTCACCTTGCCCACGGCCTATGAAAGCACAAAAGGGCAATGGGTCGAAGAAAAGTCCCTCGACCGCTATGCCCTTCCGCGTTTGCTGGAGAAGCTGAGAAGCCTCCTTTAGCTTTACTGCGCTCCGTTCTGCATTGCCAAGAAGCCGATGCCTGCGACAATGCCTATGATAAGGTAAATTACCAGCACGATGATGGTAAGGATACCCGTGAACTTCAGGTAACTGCGCATACCGGCAAAGCCGCGAGCCAATTGAGCCTCGCTACCTGTCAGGCAAGCTGCCTTTGTGCCGTTAGCAAACTGGAAGCCCTTCATGAGAGGATAAATCATGATGAGGGCGCAAACCAGATAGAGGATGCCCGTGAAGATGCCCAAGCCACCCATGAGAGGAGAAGCTTGGGGATTGCAACCTTCCGGACCGCACGGGAAACCGCACTTGCCGCCAAGCACAATCATGGCGATACCGGCAATCACAAGGAACAGCCAGCCAATGCAACCCACGATACATAGGAACTTCGCCCACTTCGCAGCACTCAGGAGGTCAGCCTTCATCGTTTCGTCGACCATCATTCCAGTCTTGAATTCTTCGTTCATAATGTTAAAAGTTTTGGTTAATACTGAGTTTAGAGTCTCATCTGCCTGCAAAGTTACAAAAAAACGGACAACAAACCAAACGATTTGAAGTTTTTCTGAAAAACTTTGGAGCGTATTGCAATAAATCGTATCCTTGCCTGCGTGATCTTAAACACTGATACCGATGAAACGCCTCTACCTTCTTCTTTTAACTTTGACGGCATCTACATCCAGGGCGACAGGAAGATTCTGAGATTAATGAGAAGGGGGGCACAAAACGCCGCGTGCGGCGATTGCAATCTCCGCACGCGGAAATGACCAACGCCGCACGCGGCGTTTGAAATCCCCCCGCACGGGAATGGAAACAACGACGAAGAATCATGGCGGAATTACACGCAATCATCGTCGCAAGAACGCGTAATTATTTTAGGAGAACACGTTCTTATTTTAAAACCTCCTGCATTTTGACGTCGTGGGGTTCGGTTGGAACCTCGTCCAAAAGTTGGAAGGGGAAGCAGATGCCAAGCAGATGGGCTTTCTTCAGCTTGGGCAAGAGGCGGTCGTAGTAGCCTTTGCCGCGCCCCAAACGGTGCCATGCCCTATCGAATGCCATGCCCGGGATGATGGCGAGCTGGATTTCATCATAGTTTTCTTCTGGAAAGACAGGCCCCGTCGGCTCCATAATGCCATAAGCGCCCTGCGTCAAAGAGTTCTCGCCTTCGTAGAGATGCAACTCCAACTCCTCGCCTTTGCAGACAGGCAGAAGCACTTGTTTGCCGCTCTCGAAGGCCGCTTTTATCAAGGCTTTTGTATCCACCTCGTCCGCCAAAGGATAATAAAGCAGCAGAGTGCCTGCTTCTCGCCAAGAGGCAAGAGCAAGCACCCTGTTACATATTTCTTCTGACATTACCGCCAACTCATGGGCGGAATGTCGTTTTTTCTGCTCCCTTATATATTGGCGCAGTTCTCTTTTGGTCATTTTTTTGCCTTCTTTGCGGCCTTCTCCTTTGCTTTGTCGTACTTTTCCCAAAGCTTCTTCTTGGCACAGCTTGCTTTCTGAGCCTCGGTGCTGGCCTTGGCGGCTGCCTCGGCGGCTGCCTCATCGGCGGCATTTGCCCCAGCGAACTGGAAGCCCTTCACTTCGTTCCAGTGGCCGCGAGTGAAGTCGGGGAAGGCTACGGCACAACAGTTGTTGTCCATCGAGAGCGCACCAAGCTCGGCAAGGCAACACCATTCTGCGAGGTCGTAAACGTCCATATCGAGCGGCAGGCCGTTCTGCAGGCAATAAACAAGACGTGCGTCCATGAAGAAGTCCATGCCTCCGTGACCGCCTACCTTCTGCGCCATCTCGCCATACTTCTTGATGATGGGGTGCTGGTACTTGGCCACAAGAGCATCCTGCTCAGCCTTTGGCAGGAAGCCGTGAGAACTGAGGTCGTCCACCTTTGGTGCCACGCCGCTAGCCGTGAGCTGGCTCTTGTCGAGGGCATAGTGCTGCTCGGGATACTTCGTGGCATAGCCCTTTGTGCCGG
>Ga0256407_10005385_pt1 | contig 20582 bp, 21 predicted proteins | sample RumenRJG_04DNA_FD_193489 | JGI IMG/M metagenome (GOLD analysis project Ga0256407, IMG submission 193489) | Bovine rumen microbial communities from Lethbridge, Alberta, Canada - RJG_04 | ecosystem: Host-associated > Mammals > Digestive system > Stomach > Rumen | place: Canada: Alberta... | reverse complement strand
AGCGGCGTAAATCGTATCATATTAAATGGCGAGATCATAGAGGGTGATTTTATCCCTGCGGACAAGCTGGCTAAGGATAATAAGATAGAGATAACGCTTTGCAGATAGGCTCTGATACGTCGTGGATGCTGAAAGAAAACGTTATTCGCAAGATGTGCGGCATCATGATATAATAGAGCGGCTTGACGCAACAATAAAAAAAGGAGAGCTTTGGGATGAAGTTTGAGTTTAATCCCGAAGGATAGTAGGAAGAGTTGGAAAAGAATATCTTAAAGAATAAGTATTATCTTTACCTCACGGAATTCTTTGCGGGAATGGCCGTGATGGCAGTGGAATTGGGGGCAAGCAGGCTGCTGGCTCCCTATTTTTCGTCATCCCAGATCGTATGGACCATAATCATCGGAACCATAATGATAGCGATGGCATTGGGAAATGTTTTCGGAGGGAAATGGGCCGATAAGGATCCGGATCCGTCGAAACTTTTTAAGCGAATACTGATCGCGGCGGTGTGGATCGGTCTCATTCCCGTAGTTGGGAAATATGTGATACTCCTTGTTACGGGTATCATGATAGTTACCATATCCACAGGATTACTTATATGGGCGGCTTTTGCGGCATGTATGATCATATTTGTATTTCCTCTGTTCCTGTTGGGAACCGTAACACCTTCACTTATAAAGTATACGGTGTCCGATCTTGAGGAGAGTGGAAGCGTTGCCGGCAGATTGGGGGCATGCAATACCATTGGAAGCATAATCGGTACTTTTATGCCGACGTTTGTAACTATACCTGCTGTCGGAACCTCTGTGACATTCCTTATTTTTTCCGGAGTGTTACTGGTCATCGGCGCCGCGTATTTTATAGTGAACAAAAAGGGAAAAGCAGCAGTAGGCGTATCCGCCGTGCTTTTCATCATATGTTGTATCTTCGGACATGATTCAAGATTTGCATTCTGGGAAAATGATCTCACCTACGAAGGTGAATCAGTATATAACTATCTGCAGGTTAAAGATACTGACAGAGCCACTTATCTTTCCACAAATGTTATGTTCGGAGTACAGTCTCTGAAGATGAAGGGAAAGGATCTGACAGGACTGTATTACGATTATGCTCTTGCCGCACCTGCGATGGCGGGAGTCGCTGCCGAAGCTTCCGCGGATGAGACGAAGGATATCCTTATACTCGGAATGGGAACGGGAACCTTTGCAACTCAGTGCATGAAATATTATCCGGAGGCAGAGATAACGGGAGTAGAGATAGATCAGAGTATCACGGATCTTGCTCATGAGTATTTTGCTCTTCCCGAAGATGTTAATGTTGTGACTTATGACGGACGTGCATATCTCAATGCGGATCAGAAAAAATATGACGTGATCATGGTTGATGCATATCAGGATATCACTATCCCTTTTCAGATGAGTTCGGTTGAATTCTTTACTCTGGTAAAGGATCATCTGAAGGAGAACGGCGTGATGGTAATGAACATGAATATGCATTCCATTCAGGCGGAAGGGACTCAGGAGACGCCTTCCGAGGATATCACATTTTATCTTACCGATACCGTCGCTTCCGTATTTCCGAATGTTAAGACAGTAAATGTATCGGGATCTACCAACAGAGAGCTTTTTGCTTCGGTAAATGTTGACCTGCAGGAAGGGCTTTCGGCGGGTATGGAAAAGATATCGGATGAGGATCTGAATGCACAGCTTGCAAAGGTGGAAAAGGGCCTCATGGACATAGAAAAAGGAGACAGGATCTTTACGGATGACAAGGCGCCTGTTGAGCTGCTCGGTATGAAGACCATCGACACCATCATCAGAGATGAGGTGGGATACTATAAGGATGTATTCAGAGAGGAAGGCTTAAGCGGTCTTATTGAGGTTCTGTAAAAGTATTATGAAGATAGCATGTTTTTTCCCGGGGATAGGATATACGGCTGACAGGCCGCTACTTTATTTCAGCAGGAAGATCGCAAAGGCAGCAGGCTACGAGATAATGACTGTTCCTTACGGCGGATTCGAAAGCGGGATCTTCGGAGATAAAGAGAAGATGAAGAGGGCTTTTGAGACGGCTCTCGGTCAGACGGAAGAGATCCTTAAGGATATTGATTTTGAAAAATATGAAGATATCCTTTTTATCTCCAAGAGTGTGGGAACTGCGGTTTCCTCGTACTACGGAGAGGTAAAGAAGTTAAAGACACGCAATGTGTTATATACACCGGTACCCCAGACTATCCCGTTGATCAGGAATGACTGTATCATTTTTCACGGTACAGCCGATCCCTGGTATGAGCACGAAGCGTTTTTAAAGGATGTGAAGGATACGGATCTTCGCTATTATCTTACCGAGGGAGCAGATCATTCCCTGGAGACCGGTGATATGGACTGTGATCTTGAAAACCTGAAAGAGATAATGAGGATCACGGATAAGTATATTAAGTCGTGAAACCGGCGGCAGCGTAAATCGCGTGATCAGATCATGATATGTTCCATAAACCTGTTTGGCTAAAAAGAGACTGAATTCTTGCTGTGGCAGAAAAAAACAGGATGTTATAGTGAAGAAAAGATTATAAGTTCCGGAAAAGGAGAAAAAATGAGTATTAAGAAAAATCCGATAGTAACAAATATCTATACTGCAGATCCCGCACCCATGGTTGACGGTGATACGCTTTATCTTTATACCACCCATGACGAAGATGAGCTTATCGATCATTTTTATACCATGCGTGATTGGAGATGTTTCTCTACAAAGGATATGGTGAACTGGACGGATCACGGTTCCATCTTTTCTCTTGATGACATAAGCTGGGCTGAGGACAGGGCATGGGCTCCCCAGACCATCAAGAGAAACGGAAAATATTACATGTACTGCCCCGTTCAGAAAAACGGACACAGCGGTATGGCCATTGCGGTAGGTGTATCGGATTCTCCTACAGGTCCTTTCAAGGATCTTGGCTACCCTCTTATCGATGAGGGAGAAGATGACTGGAATGATATCGATCCCACAGTATTTATCGATGATGACGGACAGGCATATCTGTATTTCGGCAATCCGGAACTCAGATATGTTCTCTTAAATGAGGATATGATCTCCTATAATAAGGAAGTGGGGGTAGTAAAGGTTCCCATGACAACGGAGGCTTTCGCAAAGGGCAGCCACTTTACGGGAACATCATATGGAGAAGGTCCCTGGTTCTATAAGAGAAACGGCATCTACTATATGGTTTATGCAGGCTTCAGAGAGAGCACGGAAAAGGTAAATGAGCATCTCGCATATTCTACTTCCGATTCACCCACAGGTCCCTGGAAGTACGGCGGTGTGCTTATGACGGAAGAGGGAGGAACATTTACAAATCATCCGGGAATTGCGGAGTTCAAGGGACATTCTTATCTTTTCTATCATACGGCAGAACTCTCCGGAGGCGAGGAATTCCAGCGAAGCGTATGCGTGGCTGAATTCAAATATAACGAAGACGGTTCTATAGATACCATCGCAAAGTGTGATCATATCGAAGGAATCTGAGAAGACCGGGCTTTGAACCAAAGCCGGTAAGAAAAGGGAGGAAATATGAAAAAGAGAAGCAGGATATGTGTAGCACTGTTACTGGTATTTGTAATGTTATTCGTTTCCGGATGCGGCAAGAGCCCCGAAGGTAAGTGGCAGGGCGAAGCTGATCTTACCGGTATAATGGATGATGTGACCAAGTCTGCCGGAATGAAGATTGATGTGGCACCCCTTGTTGTTAAGATAGATCTTAAGCTTGAAAATGGAAAATATACATCAAATATGTCTCCGGAAAGTATGGCTACTTTCAAGGAATGGACGAAGGATTACATGGGAAAGTTATTCGATGGCATGGCTGCATCCAACGGGACGACCACAGCGAAGCTTGCAAAGGCTATGGGATATTCTTCGGCTGATGAATTTATCAATTCTGAAGTGGAATCTATGGGAATAGAGGATATGATCAAAGAATCCACCGGTTCATACAAGATATCGGGAAAAGAGATCATTTTCGACGGCAAGGAAGATTACCCTTATATCTTCGATGGCGAGACCATAGTAGGAACATTTGAAGGTTCGGAATTCGGACTTAGCTCCGACTTAACGGTGACATTTTATCCTGTTGATTAATCAAACAGTTACGATCAAATAACTCTGTGATTTACAGATAAATGAAAAACGGCAGGTTTTCCTGCCGTTTTTCTAAAGAGGGGAAATTACAGTCAGACAGATGGTTATAGGTCCGCCTGACCGAGTGATCAGCGAATGGCTATGAGTTTCTTTTCCTCAACAAGAGGCTTCTTTTCCTCGGAAGGGAAGTCGAGCTTGAGAACGCCGTCCTCAAAGCTTGCGGTGATATCTTCTTCATTCAGATGCTCGCCCACGTAATAGCTCCTTCTGCACTCTCCGGTGTGACGCTCGGTAAAGATAACATTGCCCTTGTCATCCTTCTCATCGTTGGTCTCATCCTGGGATCCGGTGACTGTGAGATAGCCGTCCTTGAGCTCTGCGCGGATGTTTTCTTTCTTATAACCGGGCATTTCTATCTCCATATGATAGTTTCCGTCCTTCTCACTGATATCGGTTCTCATGGTTCCTGTTTTTGCGGGAGTCCATCCGGGTCTTCCAAAGAATCCGTCGAAGAAATTGTCCATAAGTCTGTCGTCAAAAACATTAGGTGCATACATAAGTCATTCCTCCTTTATATGATGATATGTTTGAAAAGTTAATGTTGGGTCTTTAAGGGAGTCTGGCGGCTCATTTCATGTTTTCCGTATGTCTGTCGCTGTTCTCTCTTGATCTTGACTGTATATTATCACTGTTGTTAGCACTCGTCAATAGTGAGTGCTAACAATTTTGTGAAGTTTTTGTGACGCCCATGGATCATCACCGCCTTGAAAAATAGAAGGATACGCTTTAATATCAAGCATGCGGAGTTTTAAACCGGGCTTATATAAAAGCTCTACCGGGATAAGTGTAATGGATAACAGGATAAAAATATTATACGAAGACAAAGACATAATAGTATGCCACAAGTTTCCGGGGATAGCCGTTCAGTCGGCCAGGACAGGCGAAAAGGATATGGAAAGCGAGCTAAAGAGCTATCTCCATATTAAAGAACCGGACAGGCCGTTATATCTTGCGGTCGTCCACAGGCTTGATCAGCCGGTTGAGGGTGTCATCGTATTTGCAAAGAATAAAAGGTCAGCCGCATCGCTTTCGGCTCAGGTATCCGGCAAAGACGAAGCCGGAATGAGGAAGGAATACAGGGCAGAAGTCTTCGGCTGTATGCCTTCGGAAGAGGGAACACTTACGGACTATCTGATCAGGGATCCTAAGACCAATACTTCATCCGTGACCTACGATACCGTCAGGGGAAAGAAAGCGGTACTTCATTATAAGGTGAAAGAAACTACGGATAAGACACAGATCCTTTCGATACTTTTGGAAACCGGCAGACACCACCAGATACGAGTACAGCTCTCACATGCAGGCGCCCCCATAACCGGTGATCTGAAATACGGAAGTGAAGAGTCGATAAGATATTCCGCAGAAAATGAGATCAGGACGACAAGTTTAAAAGCAGCAAAGCTCGACTTTACCCATCCTTCTACGGGTAAGAGGATGAGCTTTGAAGTATGAAAGATAAAAAAGAGAGTGAGGCACTATGGAAAACGAAGATCTGACGGGAGTTTTCGCTAAGACGATAGAAGAAAATGAATTCATGAAGATGATGGGGCTCGAAGCGATAGAGGTGCGGAGAGGATATGCGAAGTGCAGGATAAAGATGGATAAGAAATTCTGCAATCCTTACGGTACTCTTCACGGAGGCATGCTGTATTCTCTTGCGGATATCACAGCAGGCTTTGCCGCGTGTTCCTACGGACCGAAGGCTGTAACGGTGGACGGAGATCTGCATTTTCTCAATCCCGCCATACGAACAGAGTACGTATATTGTGAAGCGAAGGAACAGCGCAGAGGTAATGACCTCAGTGTTTTCGGCGTGGAGATCATGAACGACAGAGATAAGATCCTGGATACGGGAACCTTCACTTATTTCAATATACATTGATCCTAAAGTTTTTGACGTATCAATACAGTTGGATTATAATTGCGGATATGCTGAAATTACGAGGCAGAAACAGTAGTTTATAAGTTTAAGAAGAAAGCAGGTTGAAGCAATGGCAGACAAGAAAATGGTCGAGGCGATCACCTCGATGGAAGAAGACTTCGCCCAGTGGTATACGGACGTAGTTAAGAAGGCGGAACTGACTGACTATACCAGCGTAAAGGGATGCATGGTCATCAGACCGGCAGGATATGCGATCTGGGAACGCCTTAGAAATGAACTCGATAAGAGATTTAAAGAAACGGGAGTTCAGAATGTTTATCTGCCAATGTTTATTCCCGAGAGTCTCCTTCAGAAAGAGAAGGATCATGTAGAAGGCTTTGCTCCCGAGGTTGCATGGGTGACCGAGGGCGGACAGCAGCCTTTAACTGACAGGCTCTGTGTAAGACCTACATCGGAGACTCTTTTCTGCGATTATTATAAGAATACTGTTCATTCCTACAGGGATCTTCCCCAGGTATGCAACCAGTGGTGCTCGGTAGTCAGATGGGAGAAGGAGACCAGACCTTTCCTCAGAAGCCGTGAGTTCCTCTGGCAGGAAGGCCACACCGCTCATGCTACAGCCGAGGAGGCTGAGGCACGTACGGTTCAGATGCTCAATGTTTATGCGGATTTCCTTGAGGAATTCTGTGCTATCCCCGTTATCAAGGGTAAGAAGACAGAGAAGGAAAAATTCGCCGGAGCGGAAGCTACATATACTGTAGAAGCTCTTATGCATGACGGTAAGGCACTGCAGTCCGGAACTTCCCATAACTTCGGAGACGGTTTTGCAAGGGCTTTCGGAATTCAGTTTACGGATCAGAACAATACTCTTCAGTATGTTCATCAGACATCATGGGGTGTGACAACAAGACTTATCGGAGCCATCATCATGGTTCACGGTGATAATTCGGGACTTGTGCTTCCTCCTCTTGTTGCTCCCACACAGATCATGATCATCCCTATCCAGCAGAAGAAGGATGGCGTACTGGCTAAGGCTGCAGAGTTAAAGGATATGCTTTCCGATTTCCGCGTTAAGCTTGATGATACAGACAAGACACCCGGATGGAAATTCTCCGAGCAGGAGATGAGAGGAATCCCTCTTCGTATAGAAGTAGGTCCCAAGGATATCGAAGCCGGAAAGTGCGTTGTCGTAAGACGTGATAACGGTGAGAAGACGGATGTTACTTTCACTGAGCTCAAGGAGAAGGTTGGTGAGATCCTCGCTCAGATGCAGAAGGATATGCTGGAGCGCGCAAGACAAAGACGTGATTCACAGACCTATACTGCAAAGAATTATGAAGAGTTCAAGCAGATCTTCGCTGAGAAGACAGGCTTCGTAAAAGCAATGTGGTGCGGAGACAGAGAATGTGAAGACAAGATAAAGGAAGATCTTGCGGTAACAAGCCGCTGTATGCCCAATGATCAGGAAAAGATATCTGATGTATGTGTCTGCTGCGGTAAGCCCGCCACGAAGATGGTTTACTGGGGCAAAGCTTATTGATATTTCGGAGAGATCACATCTGTGATCTCTCTTTAATGGAGGAGAATAAATAAAATGAAAGTACTTGTTATCAATTGCGGAAGTTCATCACTTAAGTATCAGCTTATCGATTCCGAGTCGGAAGAGGTCCTTGCTAAGGGTCTTGTAGAGCGAATCGGTATACCGGGAAGCGTTCTCACGCACAGACCCGAAGGAAAAGATAAGGTAGTCATCGAGACTCCCATGGAAGATCACAATATTGCTGTTAAGCTTGTTATCGATGCTCTTGTAGATAAGGATCACGGCGTTATATCAGATCTTTCCGAGATCGGGGCTGTGGGACACAGAGTTGTTCACGGCGGCGAGAAGTTCAATAAGGCTGTTCTCATCAATGATGCGGTCAAGAAGGATATCGAAGAACTCAGCGCTCTCGCACCTCTTCATAATCCCGCAAACCTCATTGGTATCAATGCATGCGAGAAGAATATGCCCGGTGTTCCCCAGGCAGCCATATTCGATACCGCATTCCATCAGACGATGCCCAAGAAGGCATATATGTACGGTATTCCTTATGAATATTATGAGAAGTATAAGGTACGTCGTTACGGATTCCATGGAACAAGCCATGACTATGTATCCGCCCGTGCTGCAGAGATCCTCGGCAAGGACAGAAAGGATCTCAAGATCGTTGTTTGTCATCTCGGTAACGGTGCATCCATCTCTGCTGTAAAGAACGGTGAGTGTGTTGATACATCCATGGGTCTTACTCCTCTTGAGGGTCTTATCATGGGAACTCGTTCCGGTGATCTTGATCCCGCTATCCTTGATTACATCGGCGAGAAAGAGAATCTTTCCGCTAAGGAAGTAAATACGATCCTTAATAAGAAGTCCGGTATCCTCGGCCTTTCCGGCGGTGTTTCGTCCGATTTCCGTGATATCGATGCTGCTATCGCAGAGGGAAATGAGAAGGCTAAGACAGCTCTTGATACATACTGCTACAGAGTTGCAAAGTACATCGCATCATATGCCGTAGCACTGGGCGGTATCGATGTTATAGCATTTACTGCAGGCGTTGGTGAGAATAACTATGTGGTAAGAAAGCAGGTAAGCGATTATCTCGCATTCCTCGGTGTTAAGACTGATGACGAGAAGCTTAAGATCCGCGGCGAAGAGATAGTTGCATCAACACCCGATTCCAAGATCACGATCATGATAGTTCCCACAAACGAAGAGCTTGCGATCGCAAGACAGACCCTGGCGCTTCTTTGATAAAGAAACTCCCCGGATTTTGTTACAGGTAAAGAAAAAAGGATGCTGCGGCATCCTTTTTATTTTGTATCTGTATCCGTGTTTTACGGGTCATACTCTGGCTAAAGCCTGAAGAGCCATGCTCTCCTTTACCGCTTTAAAGTGTTCCTTTACATAGGCTTCATAAGCTCCTGCTTTAAAGCTTCTTGAGCAGAAGTCGCTGAGTATCATGCAGAGGTTCTTGTATTCGCCTGCATCCAGCCCTTTGGAATGAACAAGGAGATAATAATCTCCGGTGGAAGTATCTTTATAAAGAGCACTGTCTCCGCATGCGAAGTCTTTAAGGGCTTCCGAAGCAGCGAAAATATTATCGAGGCTGTTGAATACAAAGCACCTGTTTTCTTTATTGTCACTCGAAGCGGCCTGCTTGGCGGTATTATTCTTGCCTGCAGGGAACATCTCGTGCAGTAGATCCTGTATCGAGCGTGTGATAGGAGTCGAGGGCGGGATGGATACGTTTTTCAGAGACTGGGTCGTCTCGCTGTCCGTTACCACACTATCCTCTTCCTTTTCTGCCGATTCATCGGCTTCTGCGAAGGGGATATCATCCATCTCATCGGCCGGATCACCGCCGGCGGGAGCATTGCCCACCACTTTTGTGATCACAAAAACTATCATGCCGGACTGCATGGGAACTATCTCTATCATAAGAGGCTTGTCGTCAGCTTCAAAACCAAACTGAAAACTTGCCTGCTGCATCATATCCCTGAGGAGAGAGTTGGCCTGGGCGCTTCCGAAAGTAAGTTCACGAAAACTGATCTTCCTGGCAGCAAGATCTTCCTTGGTAAGTATGCATTTTATCTGATTGTCATTGATACGTTCTATCTTCGTGGGAATCACATCCTTTCGTTTTCCCCTTTTATACTTGGAATAAGTATAAGAATTTGGCACTGATTAGTCAACTGCGGTGAAATTTCCTCTTGCATTTGTGGTGGTACATGCTTATAATACCCCTCGTGAGACGTCGCGGAAATCCGTATACCGGAAGGGAGAGTGATTTCCGAACTGTTCTAAAGGACGCCAGGAGCGTCAACAATTTAAAGATTTCTTATTTTACATCTATTGGACTTCATGTCCGTCTTACAGGTTTGACCTGATCGGTGATCTTAATTCAAGATATTTTTACCGAAACCTGGATTTAACTGTGTAAAATGCAGAAACGAAATAATACAAATAAAGAAATAACTGCTTTTTAAATCATTATCATCAAACGTTTTATTTTGGTATTCTGCGACGATTCTCGGAAATCATATACAGACCGGTGTGCGAACCGATGCATGCTTTTCCTTAAGGCCGGGATATTTCACGGAGTAACCTCTTTAGGAGTGTGGCCTGCGGGTAAAGTTATCTTATGGATGAAACCTGTTCATACAGATCTATCAAACGGCAAAAAACCTTCTCAGACAAAAATGCCATTTTCATCTGTCGGATATTATTGCTGACGTGAGCGCTCCGGTCTGTTATACTATACAAGTATGGGCTTCTATGGCCTTATCGAATTTTGAGCGAAAGGATCATGCTGCTGCAATGAGCAGAGAAAACGATATCAGAAAGAAAAAAAGAAGAAGACAGCAGGGACGGGAAAGGCAGAAGGGGCCTGACAGAGAGACACTCAGAGACTTTAAAAACAAACTGATAGCATTCTTTGTTACGATCATTCTTATAGTAGTGATAATAGCAATAGCTTTCGGATCCAGGATAAAGGCGGCCATGCAGGCCGAAGGAGGATTCGGAGTACATACCATAATGGCGGTCCTTTACCCCGAGAAGTATTCATATTCAACACAGATGGCAAATCTGAATGAATATTTTCAGCTTTTCTCCGATGGAGATATAGCGATAATACTTCAGGATGAGAGGATAAACTCTAGAGCAAAGCTTTTAAATGACAGGGTTTATTTTTCTTCCGATACTGTATCGGATCTTTTTACGGACAGATTCTATATCAATAATGATGAAGAGGTTCTGTTATATACCACGGCCGATGATATTTACCGCGTTAACATAGGAAAGGAAAGCACAGGTTATACTACCGATCTTACGGGAGCGGTGGACCTGGGTTATCCGGTGGCTGTGCGCTCTGGCGACGGAACGCTTTATATCGCGGCTGATTACGTGAAGATGTTCTCCAACTTCTCATATGACTTCTACAAAGATCCCAATCGTATGCAGGTTTATACTCAGTGGGGAAGCGATCGCGTTGCGCAGGTCAATGCGGATACACAGGTGCGTTATCAGGGCGGCATCAAGAGTAACGTGCTGAGAAACATCAGTCAGGGTGAGAATGTCGAAGTGCTGGAGACCATGGAGAACTGGACCAAGGTCAAGACGGATGACTGCTTTATCGGATATATAGAAAATAATAAACTTTCCGAATATACGGATGTGGTACGGACTCCCGTTACTGATGCATATGATCCCGTGGCGGATTATTCTCAAAAGTCAGTAAGAGCGGACGAGCCTGTATTACTGGGCTTCCATCAGATAGGTGTAACGGACGACGGAACGGCACTGGAAAAGGTTACGGAAGGAAAGACCGGGATCAATGTTGTATCTCCCACATGGTATTTCCTTAAGGATTCCGATGGATCTTATCTCGATAACGGGACAGCTTCCTATGTTGATGCGGCTCATGCGAAGGGATATAAAGTATGGGCGCTTATTGAGGACATGACCAATGAGTTTGATGAATATGAGCTCTTCTCTTCATCGGAAAACAGGAAGCAGCTTATAGACAATCTGATCGCAAGCCTGACAAAGGTCGGCGCAGACGGTATCAATATCGATCTGGAGAAGATAGATACCAAGACGGGACCACACTATGTACAGTTCCTTCGTGAACTTTCCATAGAGACCAGAAAGAACGGACTGGTGCTTTCCGTTGACGATTATGCGCCCAATGAAGGAAACAGATATTACAATTACAAGGAACAGGGGCTGGTTGCCGATTACGTTATGCTTATGCAGTACAATGAGCACTGGAGCGGCTCCGATGCGGGTTCGGTTGCATCCGCAACTTTCGTTGAGACAGGTATAGACAATACTGTAGCGCTTGGAGTTCCTGAAAATAAGATAATAAGCATCCTTCCTTTCTATACCAGGATATGGAAGACGGAAGGAAACGAGACGGGATCGGATGCCGTGGGAATGGACGTTGCGACAGCTTTTGCGGCCAACCATTCCATAGAGCTGAACTGGGATGATGAACTGGCTCAATACCACGGTGAGGTTACCGAAGGTTCGGCAAAGTATATGGTCTGGATCGAGGATGAGGATTCCATGAAAGCCAAGCTCGCCATTGCAGCCGGAAAAGGTGTTGCGGGTGCCGGCGGATGGAGACTCGGACTTGAGTCAGAAGGAACATGGGACTGGTTTACGGCAGCTTTTGCATCCGCACAGTGATGATATAAGAGGCGTGAAATGATAACAAAGCTTGTAAAGAGTGATCCGGGCTGCCCCGACAGGGCGGTAATGAAAGAGGCCGGTGATATCATTACGAAGGGCGGTCTTGTGGCTTTTCCCACCGAGACCGTGTATGGATTGGGAGGAGATGCTCTTAATCCCGAATCATCGAAGAAAATATATGCGGCCAAGGGAAGACCTTCGGACAATCCGCTGATAGTGCATATCGCGGATATGGAGCATCTTCCGGCTATCTGCGAAAGCGTACCTGAAAATATGATGAAGCTCGCAGAAGTTTTCTGGCCGGGACCTCTTACCATGATAGTTAAAAAAAGCGATCTGGTTCCCAGGGAGACAACAGGCGGACTGGATACGGTAGCCATAAGGATGCCGGATCACGCTACGGCTCTTGAATTCATCAGGGCGGCGGGTGGATATATAGCGGCTCCCAGTGCAAATACATCCGGACGTCCGAGTCCTACTCTTGCATCGCATGTAAAGGATGACCTGGACGGCAGGATAGAGATGATAATAGACGGCGGTGAGGTCGGCATAGGTGTTGAGTCCACTATAGTGGACCTTTCGGAAGGTACACCCACCATACTTCGTCCGGGGTATGTTACCCGTGAGATGTTAGAGAGAGTGTTGGGCGACGTGGATGTGGATCGTACCATCCTGTCAGGTAACAGCACTCAGGCGCCCAAGGCACCGGGTATGAAATACAGACATTATGCACCTCACGGAGAGATGACCATAGTTGAGGGTGACAGTGAAGAAGTTGTCCGTGTGATCAATGAAAATGTTGCTGCGGCGAAGGCTTCCGGCAGGAAGACCGCGGTGCTCTGCACGGATGAGACAAAGCCTTTTATCAAAGCGGATGTGATCAAAAGCGCCGGCAGCAGGGCGGACGAACATGAGATAGCAAGACATCTCTATCGTATACTCAGAGAGTTTGATGACGAGAAAGCCGATGTCATATTCTCTGAAAGCTTTTCTGCGGACGGTTTTGGACAGGCGGTTATGAACAGGCTGCTTAAGGCGGCAGGTTTTAATGTAAAAAAAATATAAGGGGGTTTTACTGACATGAGTGCAAAAAAAGTATCTATCGGATGCGATCACGGTGGTTTCGAACTCAAGGAAAGACTTAAGAAATTCCTCGAAGATAAGGGATTTGAAGTGACTGATCACGGATGCTACAGCAAGGAATCCGTTGATTATCCCAAATTTGTTACCCCTGTTGCCGCAGATGTACTGAGCGGCAAAGCAGATAAGGGCATCGTGATCTGTACAACGGGTATCGGTGTAAGTATCACAGCCAATAAGATAAAGGGCATACGCTGTGCGCTTTGCCATAATGAACATACAGCAAGGATGACAAGACTCCATAACGATACCAACATGCTGGCTCTGGGAGCTGCGGAGGTATCCGAGGTTATGGCCGATACCATCGCGGAGATCTTCCTTACCACGGATTTTTCGGGCGAAGCCAAGCATCAGAGACGTATCGATCTTATAACTGCTGTGGAAGCCGGAGAGGAAATCTGAGATGGAGAAGATTAGGAAGAGAAGCGGATATATCAGTTGGGATGAGTATTTTATGGGGGTCTCAAAGCTTGCTGCCATGCGTTCCAAGGATCCCAATACACAGGTGGGAGCCTGCATAGTAAGCCTTGAGAATAAGATCCTTTCCATGGGATACAACGGTTTCCCCAACGGGGTCAGCGATGACGAATTTCCCTGGGCAAGAGAAGGGGATGAGGTTGATACAAAATATCCTTACGTGACTCACAGTGAGATGAATGCAATATTAAACTACAGGGGTGGTTCCCTTGAGGGAACGAAGCTGTACGTTACGCTTTTTCCCTGCAATGAATGTGCAAAAGCAATAATCCAGGCCGGTATCAAGACGGTTGTATATGACGATGACAAATATGACGGAACGCCTTCGAACGTAGCGGCGAAGCGTCTGTTCAATGCAGCGGGTATACGTTACTACCGTTATCAGGCTACGGGAAGAAAAGTAGAGATAGATCTTTGATAAAGAAACGAGACGACAGGTTGATAAAAAAAGCGATAGGTCTGTTCCTTCCGGCGGTGGGAGCACTCTTTTTTGCGTGCATTTATCCTTCATGCATGCTGCCTGTAATGGCGGACAATAATACAACAACTACCACCACCAAAGAGCAGCTTGATGAGGCCGCCGAGAAGAAAAAAGAGAAGGAACAGGAACTTGAGGGAGCAAAAAAGGACCTTGAGATCACCAGAGCCAACTTAAGAGGCCTTGAGGGACAGAAGAATACTTACCAGGGCCAGATGGAGCTTCTTAACTGTAATCTTCAGCTGGTAGCTGACAATCTTGCCGTACTTGAGAATTCCATGGCTATAAAGCAGATCGAGATAGACGAGACTATGGCTATATTGGAAGAAACCAGACAGAGCAGGCTGGAGCAGTATGAGAGCATGAAGGCCAGGATCAGGTATTTCTACGAGACGGGGCAGGATGATTATCTGGAACTGTTATTATCTGCGGACAGTTTTGGAGAGATGCTGAATTACGCAGAGTATCTTGAGGAACTTTCCGCATATGACCGTGCCATGATAGAGCAGTATGCGGAGACTGAGAGTCTGATAGCTGCCAAGGAAGCTGAACTCGAAGAAGAGATGCAGGAACTTGAAGATATGAAGGCTGAGACGGAAGCCGAGCAGGAGCTGGTAACCGGCATGATAAATGAGACTGCGGCAAATATTGCCATCACAGCCGATAATATCAACATGACTCAGGCTGCAGCCAATGCATATGAGACTCAGGTTGATCAGAAGGCGGCGGAAGCTGCCAAGGCAGCATCCGATTATGCGGCTATCAAGGCAAAATACGAAGAGGAGTTAAGACTTTCCAAGCTGGCGGCAGCTTCTGCATGGAGAGACATCTCTGAGGTGACTTTCGAAGAAGGGGACAGATATCTGCTCGCAAACCTCATTTATTGCGAGGCGGGCGGAGAACCCTATGAAGGACAGGTTGCCGTAGGTGCTGTCGTTATCAACAGAGTGCTCAGTTCACGTTATCCCCAGACTGTTACGGGCGTAATATATCAGAGGTCACAGTTTGCACCTGTAGGTGACGGACATCTTGCCAGCGCCCTTGCAAATAACAAGGCGACGGCAAGCTGCTATCAGGCAGCAGATGTTGCCATGGGCGGAACTACCAACGTAGGCAACTGCCTTTATTTCAGAACCCCGATCCCCGGACTCACCGGACTCCAGATCGGAGGACATATCTTTTATTGATCGTTAATTTCCGGAAGGGGATCAGTCTTCCCTTTCGTCTATATCTTTCTGTATCAGTTCTTCTGATGTATATTTCTGGAATATCCTAATCAAAAAGACGGAAAAGAAATAAATAAGAATGGCAAATCCCATGAACAGGAATATGCTTCCTACAGCGATCAGAGCTTTTCCGCTGGACACTGCTATCTTCAGTATGGCTATGATTATGAAAGTAAAGAAGATGGTGGTGGGAAGATTACCGAAGCTTATGAGTACGCAGTTCTTTAAAAGTGCTTTCATTCCGGTATCATATGTTGCCATAAGCGGATAAATATAGAGGGCGATGGACAGCACGATGTAAGAAACTATGAGTACCGGATACTGAAGCCATTGGTATTCTGCGCCCAGCATGAAGAATATGATATAAAGATCGGCCAGTAAAAATGCGGTTATCAATATAAGAGGGATCCAGATCAGGGTACTGCGCTTGAATTCGCTCTTAAAAGTTCTGAAGAAAGTCTTGACCACGGGGGGATCTTCCCTGCGAACTCTTTTTAACATAACGGAATATGCTGAACATAAAGCGGCCCCACCGGTGATAACGGGGATGGAAGTGATGATCAACAGCATATTCACGATGATAAGATCTGCCAGAAAATTGAGGAATCTGATGAAGGGACTGTTGGATTCAAAAATAGATTTCATTACTTACTCCAAACTGAAAAATAATTTTACGGTGAATAGTTACAAATAAATTTATCAAACTTAGGAATATTATATAAAAAAAACAAACAAAAAAACAAGGAAATGTTTTAATGGCAATAAAAGTTCACAATAGAGCAATTTTTGGAGAGAATAAAATTGGTGAAAATTCTATAATCTTACTTGGTTGGAGCGGATATAAGGGCCTATATCTGTGAAGACTGCACAAATACTTGTAACGTAAACAAAATAGCAAAGGAGACTAATTATGAAAAGAAGAAAATGGTTATCCGGCTTAGTATGCATGACAATGGCTACATCATTCCTTGCCGGATGTACACCGAGTAATGGTGGTGACGCAAACAACGGCGGAGCTCCTGCTGATCCCTCAACAACAGATGCTCCTACAGAGGCTGCTGCTACAGGTTCAGTAGTAGGACCCGAAGATGCAGAAGGAACTATCAACCTGTGGGCCTTCACAGACGAAGTTCCCAAGATGGTAGATAAGTTTGTAGAAACACATCCTGATTTCAAATATCAGATCAAGTCTACAATCATCGCTACAACAGATGGTGCTTACCAGCCCGCTCTTGACCAGGCCCTCCAGGCAGGCGGCGCAGATGCACCTGATATGTACTGTGCAGAGGCTGCATTCGTTCTCAAGTATACACAGGGTGATGCTTGGCAGTATGCTTGCCCTTACGCTGATCTTGGTATCGACGTAGATGCAGAGCTTAAGGCTGCTGATATCGCTCAGTACACAGTAGATATAGGAACCAACCCGGACGGACAGCTTGTTGGTCTTGGCTACCAGGCTACCGGTGGTGCTTTCATCTACAGACGTTCAATCGCTAAAGACGTATTCGGAACAGATGATCCCGATAAGATCGCTGAGATCATCGGATCCGGTACACAGAGCTGGGACAAGTTCTTTGAAGCAGCTGAGACTCTTAAGGGCAAGGGATACGGTATCATCTCCGGTGACGGCGATCTCTGGCACGCAGTTGAGAACAGCTCTGATCAGGGTTGGATCGTTGATGACAAGCTTGTTATCGATCCTAAGCGTGAAGCTTTCCTTGATCTTTCAAAGAAGCTTAAGGACAACGGATATCACAATGATACTCAGGACTGGCAGGATGCTTGGTTCGCAGATATGAAGGGCGAAGGCGAGAAGCAGATCTTCGGTTTCTTCGGACCCGCTTGGCTCATCAACTACACACTTGCTCCTAACTGCGGTGGCGAGAAGGTTGGCGAAGGCACATATGGTGACTGGGCAGTTTGCGCACCTCCCGTTGGTTTCTTCTGGGGCGGCACATGGGTACTTGCTAACAAGAACTCTGAGAAGAAGGAAGCTGTTGGTCAGATCATTGACTGGATCACTCTTAACACAGAGGAAGATGGTCTTCAGTACATGTGGGCTAACGGAACTCTTAACGGAGAAGGCGGTACTAAGGACTGCGTAGCTTCCGGTACAGTAATGAGCAAGTCCGACGGATCTCTTGATTTCCTTGCTGGACAGAACATGTTCGATGCATTCGTTCCTGCTAACAGCTATGCAAACGGTAAGAACCTTACTCAGTACGATGAGTCTATCAACCAGATCTGGAGAGATCAGGTTCGTCAGTACACAGCAGGTGAGAAGGACAGAGAAACAGCAATCGCTGATTTCAAGTCTACTGTAGCTGACAAGCTTGCTATCGAAGCAGCTGAATAATCAGTAATTTGAACGATTCAGATTAACATGATTAGTGCAGGACGGTGTGGTTTACCGTCCTGCATTTAAAAATAAGTAAACCGGGGTTGACAGATGAAAAAGAAAAAACTTGTTAAATATGGAAAATACGGATATTTCTTCTCTATTCCCTTTATAGTAGCATTTCTGTTTTTTTCACTTTATCCGATCATATATACATTCATGATTGCGTTTACGGACCTTAAAGGTCTCGGAACCGAACTTAATTTCCTTGATGAGCCGTTTGCCAATTTCAAAGCAATATTTGCAAACAAGACATTCGTAAAGGCTCTGGGAAACACATTTGCAATCTGGATCTGCAACTTTATCCCGCAGATCGGTCTTGCTCTCTTACTTACAGCTTGGTTTACCGATAAGAGATTCAAAGTAAAGGGCGCAGGAGTTTTCAAAATTCTTTTCTACATGCCGAATATCATTACCGCGGCTACCATCGCTATTTTGTTCAAGGCTTTATTCGATTATCCTATGAGCCCTGTGAACGATATCATGGTTTCACTCGGAATCTTCAAGAAGCCTGTTGAAATGCTTCAGAACAAAACAGTAGCGAAGGGCCTGGTTTCATTTATCCAGTTCTGGATGTGGTACGGCTACACCATGGTTATCCTTATATCAGGTGTTCTCGGTATCGATCCGGAAATATTTGAAGCAGCAAAAGTTGATGGTGCTAACGGAGTACAGACTTTCTTTAAGATCACCATTCCCAATATCAGAAGTATCCTCCTCTTCACACTGGTTACTTCCCTTATCGGTGGTCTGAACATGTTCGATATTCCTCAGCTCTTCCTTCTTGGCGGCCCTGATAATGCTACGCTTACAACAAGCGTATTTATCTACCAGCTTGCTTTCCAGGGTAGTCACCTGTATGCAAGAGCTGCCGCAGCTAGTATTATAATGTTCATCCTTATTGCGATCCTGTCCGCAGGTATGTTCTATCTCATGAGAGACCGTGACGCGGAGAAGATCAAAAAGGAAATTAAACAGGCTGAACGCCAGAAAGGTGAGGAAGCATGAAAGTAGATACTATAGACCAGAAGAAGAATGGCGGAGTTGTGTTGAAAGTAGTTATCTACATAGTTTGCATACTCCTTGCTATCTTAAGTATATTTCCTTTCTGGATCATGATCGTAAATGCGACAAGATCCACAAACGAGATTCAGCAGCACGCTGTAACACTTATCCCTTCGAGTTATCTGCAGAACAACTTCAAGGTTCTGACAGGAAAGAGCTTCAATCCTCTTGTAGGTTTCATGAACTCTATCATCATCTCGGTGGGTTCAACAACACTTTCAATCTATTTCTCAACACTGACCGCTTATGCGCTGGTTGTTTATGATTGGAAGTTAAAAAATGCATTCTTCAAGATGATAGTTGGTATCATGATGATCCCTGCACAGATCACTATGATCGGTTTCTATCAGATGTGCTACAAGTTGGGACTTACTAACAATCTGTTAATGCTCATTCTCCCCGCTATAGCATCTCCCATGACAGTATTCTTCATGAGACAGTATCTTGTAGCTGCATTCCCGTTTGAGATCGTGCAGTCAGCACGTATCGATGGAGCGGGAGAATTCAGGATATTCAACCAGATGTGTTTGCCTATCATGAAGCCGGCTATTGCTACACAGGCAATATTCGCTTTCGTATCAAGCTGGAACAACCTGTTCACACCGTTGGTACTCCTTACAGATAAGAAGAACTACACCATGCCTATCATGGTCAGCCTTCTTCGTGGAGATATCTACAAGACAGAGTACGGCTCGATCTACTTAGGACTTACATTGACGGTTCTTCCTCTTATCGTAATGTATCTTATTCTTTCCAGATACATCATCGAAGGCGTTGCAATGGGTAGTGTAAAGGGTTAAAGGTTACAGCAACGAGACAATTTCAGAGAAGGGTTAATAGCAAGCCCCTCCCGGGAAACCGGGAGGGGTTCTATTTTAGTTCTTATGTAGTATTGCCACAACGCAGGGAACGGCTCCGTATACGGGATGATACTCGACATTATCATATCCGCCATCTGCAAAGAATCGCTTGTAAGAATCAAGGTCAAATTCACGTTCAAAGCCTGCCCCGGCTTTCTTCAATACAGATACAAGAAGGCTGGACTTTCCGTTTCGAAGCGTTATGTAAGTTGGAATTATAACTTTTCCACCTGTTTTGCATACTCTGAGCAATTCCTCCACTGCGGCATACGGATCGTTCAAAAGGTGTATCACATTACCGGCGACTACCTTGTCAAAGGCCTCGTCTTTCGACTTAAGGTTAGTGATATCAGCTCTTTTGACAATAACATTGTTATAGGGCTTCATATTTTTTGCGGTTGCTTTAAGCATTTTTACAGAATAATCGGTTGCGACCAGCTTTCTGCATATTGGAGCAATATATCTGCTTATTCCGCCGGTTCCACAGGCGCATTCAAGAACGCTATCGTCTGCCTCTATCTCCTTTGCGACAACCCGGCCTGTATCACGATATACTTTACCGTTAAAAACAGATTCAAATAGATCATATAATCCTGAAACCTTATCCCAAAACATAAAACCACCTCCAAT
>Ga0256407_10005382_pt1 | contig 20586 bp, 12 predicted proteins | sample RumenRJG_04DNA_FD_193489 | JGI IMG/M metagenome (GOLD analysis project Ga0256407, IMG submission 193489) | Bovine rumen microbial communities from Lethbridge, Alberta, Canada - RJG_04 | ecosystem: Host-associated > Mammals > Digestive system > Stomach > Rumen | place: Canada: Alberta... | reverse complement strand
TTATTTAATTTTATTTATATTTATTTAAATTTTTTTATTTTTATATTTCATATCTGTTACTATTTTTTATTTATTTATTTATAATATTATTTATTTATTTTTTTTAATTTACTATTTATTGCATATGATACATTGTTTTAAATTTTTTTTTTTATTTATTGTGTAACAATAATAGCAATATTTATGTCCACATATTAATTTAATTATATTTGTACTTTCATTTTTACAAATAGGACATAAATTTGAAATATATTCTTTATCTAAAAGTGAATATTTAATATTATTTATTCTTTTTGGAAGCAACATAATTATTAAATCAGATAATTCATTATATAATAATTTCTTTATAAAAAAAGATATATTTTCTATATAAAGTAAATTAATATTTTTCAAATTTAAATCATTTTTATATTTTATATTAAATAGATAATTGAAAGGAAAATTATTTGGTGTAATTATTTGATTATCATTATTATTTCTAATAAAATTTAAATATGAAAAAAAATCACAAAACCTATAAATTAATTTCATAATTGGACTTTTATTAATATAATATTTTGATATTAAATTTAATAAATATGAAAGGATTAAAAATATTTTTCTTGAATCTGTTTCAATATTTGAAAGGAAATCTCCATATGTTTTTCCAAGAAATATAATATTAGTAAAATAATAAATTAATCCAATTATATTTTTAATAAAAATCATTTCATAATTATTACAATGTCCAATATTATCTATAATAAAATTATCAATTTCTTCTTTTTGTATTAATTGATATTTCATTTTTAACAAATATAATTTTCATCTTTAGACAATAATTTTTACTTATTTATAAAAAAATATGTTAATTAGTAAAAAATTAATAATTAATAAAATAATTTACAATTTGAAAAATATTTTCTATTTCTTCTTTTGATAAACCTAATTCCATTCTTTTAAAATATAATTCATTAAAAGCATTTCCAAACATTTTACCTGCATATTTATTAATTTCCCTTTTTTTTTCACATATATTTTTTATAATAAAATTAGTAATAACTAGTAAATTTTCACATTCTAATAAATCATCAGAAAGAACAATTAAAATATTTTCTAATAATTCATTATAAAGATTATATTTATCACAATTTGAAATAGAATAACAATTTAATTGATAATGTCTTATTATATAATATAATTCTTGAATATTTTTTTCATTACATGCTAATTCAAATGCTTTTATATAATTTTCACTTTTAACATATTCTCTTATTTCATTTTTTATATTTTTTTTATTTCTTAAAATTTCAATTTCTAAATTCAAAGAAGAAATTTGAGATTTTAATTTTTCAATTTCATTCATTAAATTCTCTTTAATAGAACGAGATGTTTCATTTAAATAATTTTCATTAAAACTTTTTTCATTAAGTGGTGAATTTTTTATTTTTAAATCTTTATTATATTTACTAAATAAACAAGAATTATTTAAAGGCTTTTCATTTGAAAAAGATGAATTAATGTTTATTTGTTTTTTTTTTGAATATGATGTATTTAAATTATTTTCTTTTTTTCTTAAATTTATATTTCCTTTTTTCTTAAATGAAAAATCAAATGAATTATTTTGAATAAATTCTGAATTTTTTTTCTTTTTTGAATTAGAAAAAGAAGGTGTTTTGGCTTTTTTTTTTGAATTATTATTTTTATTTAATATATATTGACTTTGATTTAAATTATTTAAATTGGTTTTCTTAATTTTATTTTTTTTAATATTTTCAATAGAATAAATAGCTGAATTACATCTTTGATGTTTTTTTGATTTAGAATTATTTTTTGTGTAATTAGAATTATATTTATTTTTTATATTAATAACATTTCTTTTAATATTAGTTGGATATAAATAAGGATGTATATTTGTCTTTTTCATTTTTGAATTTTTTGGAAAATTATTTAGTTTGATTTTATCAGAAGAATTATTACTTGATAAACTATTATAATTATTCAAAGTCTTTATTTTTATATATTCTTTATTTCCTATTTTCTTTATATTATTATTTTGAATTACTGAATTTTTTTTATTATTTGATATCATTTTTTCATTTTTAATTACTTTTATATTATTATCATTTGATATATTAGAAAAACTAAAATTAGGTGAAAGTAAATTAATATTTGATGTTTTAGTATCAACTTGACTTGAAACATTACTTAATTTCCCACTTATTATTGTTGATTGATCAGATAAACTAGTCATACTATTAACACTAATAATATTATTTTTATTGAAATTAGGTGAATTATAATTATTATTTTCATCATTTAATGTATTTATAATTTGAATACATACTTCTTTAACTTCTAAATTTTTATCACTTTTAACAGATTCTAAGAATTCTAATAAAAAAGATTTTAATGGATACATTTCTTCATTACAATAATAAACTAATGTATAAATAATATTTAATGCTAATTTTCTTATAATCCAATCTTTATTTGTGATAAAATCTATTACTTTATATAATGTTATTGTACAAAATGATGAAAATTTTTTTTCAGATAAAAATATTAAACTAATTAAACAATTTAATAATTCAATTTTAGGATAAAATGTATTTTTATCTATTTGATATATTAAATTCTCCCAAATAAATTTTAAATTTTCATTATTTTTATAATTAAAAGAGCAATTTTCAATAAAATTATTTAAACATAATATTCCAAAAGTTTGATTATTATGACTTTGACTTTTAATATTTGTCAAACAAAATAATTTAAATTGAGTATATACTAAAAGTATATCTAAAGGAATTTCACTTGATGAAATATTATTTATATTATTATCACTAATTGAAATTAATATTTTTGAACATTCACCAAAATTTTTTGCAATTAATTGAAAAATTCCTTTTGTATCATCACATATACTACTTTGAAATATTGATAATATTCTATCAATATAAGGAAAAATTTTTTTTTGTAATTTTGAGCAAATATGTGGGAGAATATTTATTATATTTTTCTTATTTTCTTTCTTTAAATTTAATAATTGATATTGAATTTTTTGAAAAAGATAATTCATATTTTTTTCATTTTGTAAATTTTCATAGAATAATTGTTGCAATGATAAAATACCAATTTTAAATGTATTTTCAAATGATATTTGATTAAATATTTTTAATAATGAGATATTGATTTTATCAATTTTTTGAGAAAAAGAATTTTTTGAAGAAGACATAATAAAAATTTAATTATTTTAAAAAAAAAAATAAAAAATTAAAAAATTCTAAAAAGATAAAAATTCAAAAATAAAGAGAGTTGAATTCAATATTTAATAATCTTAATATAATAATATATATAATGTTAATATATTTAAAAAAATAATTGAAGTTTATTTACCCAATATTTATATCCTTGATTTATTATTATAAAATTAAAATATTTAGTATTTTTATTTATTCATAATTTCTTTTTTTAATTTTAGTTTTAATTAATTAATTCAATATTTTAATTAATCATTGAAATATAATTTATATAATAATGAAACTAAAATTTTATGAAAAAGGAAAAGTTTCTATTAAACCATTGACTGTAAGAAAAACTTTAATTAAATCAATAACAAATAATTCCGAATTACCAACCCAATCAAATAATATAAATAATCCTAAAACTAAAATTACAATTAATAAAACACTTTTATGGAAAGATCAAGATAGATCAAAAACAGAAAGAAATAGTCTTCCATTAGCATCAAAAATAAAGCAAGAAATTAAAAAACATAAAAAAGAAAATTTCGATTATACAAAAATAGTAAGTTCAATAAGAAGAAATATGGAAATTACAAATTCAAAAATTCCTCAAATCAAAATTCAAAATCATGGAATAAAAAAAATAAATATTAATTCAATGACAATATCACCAAAAGGTTCAAATGATAAAATAAATAATCAAAGATATCATACAATTAATAATATTTCCCCAGTGACTCAAACTTCAAGTCAATTAAGTCATTCTCCAGGAAATGATAATAGAAATAATTATAGATTTCTTCTTCATCAAGTAAGTAAAAATTTAACTAGGACTTTTTCTAAATTATATGAAGCTAATAATAGATCTTTTAGTAGTCCTTCAAATAATACTAATGGAAATTTAAATAAAAATGGAAGTGATATTTTTTCTAATAAAAGAGAATTATGTAAATTAGGATATAATATTAATAATAGAGGAAATTCTATGTTAAAATGTAATTCTAATTCTAATTTAAATTTAAAAAATAAAATTTATGAAAATCAAATTAATGCTCCTATTATTAGAAATAGTCCTAAAAGTGAATATAATACTATTTCAACAGAAAATACTTTAAATATAAATAATAAAAGTAATCAAATTTATAATCATAAAAGAGCATTATCTTCATTTAATCAAAATATAAATAATAATTCAAATAAAAATAAAAGAGCTTTGACTGAAGGAAATGAAAATTATTTTTTTGAAAAAAATCAATTAGATTTTATAATTGAATATCTTTTTATTTTAGAAAATAAATTAAAAGATGTTTTAGGTAAATTAAATATTTATCAACCTTGTTATAATGAATGTTTTGAATGGATTAATTTTTATTTCAATTCAAATATATATAATTATTTAATTAAACAATACAAAGATTCAAATAATAGAAAATTAATGACATATACAATTAAAATTGAATTATTATGTTATTGTTTATGTTATAATGTATCTTATGATAGAAATTTAAATAAAGTTGTTATTTTATTAAAATCAATTTTTGAACAAATTCATTTTAATTTTTTAGTATTAGTAAGATTTATTTTACATAAATCTAAAATGACATATGAAAATTATATATGGTATGAAAAATTATATAATATAGTAAAAAATGAATTAAGTATGAATTTAACAAAAGATGATTTAGATGAACATCATATTATTCAAATTATACATCATAATGTTAAAACAATTGGAAATTATTTTAAAATAATAATAGATAATTTATATTCAGAAACATATCATCCAAATATTAAACAATATAAATTCCCTTCAACATTAAATAATATAATTGATAAAGAAAAAAATAAAAATGAAATTATATCATCTTTTTTTTTCGATGCATATGCATATACTGATAATTATACAATAGAAGATATTGATAGATTTTTTAATTTATTTTTATATAAAGTAAATGATCCAAATTCATCATATATTCTTTCATATAGAGTAAAATTTCCAGATGAAGGTTCTCCAATATTTATAAGTAATAACCAAAATTTATTAAATCAAAAACCGTTATTTTTTTTACCAAAAATGAATACAAGATTATATAAATTTACTTTAGTTCTTGATTTAGATGAAACATTAGTATTTATTAAAAAAGATAATAATAATAATAGAGTTTTAATATTAAGACCATATTTATTTGAATTTTTAGAAAAAATGAAATATTTATATGAATTAGTATTATTTTCATTTGGTACACCTGAATATGTTGATCCAATATTAAATATAATTGAAAAAAATACAAAATATTTTGAATATAAATTATATAGACAACATGCATCTTTAAATGGTGATGATTATGTTAAAGATTTAAATAAATTAGGAAGAGATTTAAAAAAAGTTGTTATTATTGATAATTTACCTCAAGCTTTTAAATTACAAAAATCAAATGGTATTTGTATTAAACCTTTTTATGGGGATTCAATTGGTGATAGAAATACTTTAAAATTTCTTAGTGAAGTTTTAGAAAGAATTAGATATGATGCTGAGGAAACAAATGATATTAGAGAAAGTATAAAAAAAGAAAATCATTTCATTATAACTAGAATTACCTCTAATGTAGATTATTAATTCCTTTTTTTAAATTATTATTTAATTTATTTTTATTCATTTTATTCAGAATTTTTAAATTTTATTTTGATATTTTTTTTTATATAAAAAATTAAAAAAAAATAAATGGAAGATAAAAAAATAAAATTTACTTTAGTTTATAATGGATTAGAAGTTGATCTTACAGTTAATAAAGAATTTAATTTAAGTTTTATTTATTCTGAAGCATATAATTTTTTTAAACTAAAAAGAAGATTTAAACTACAATATAAAAATAAGGATTTAACACCTTTTTTAGATTATCAAATTGGAGTTTTTTTTAAAAATTTAACAAATGTACATTTATTAGTAAAAGAATCAGATATATATATAAGAAATAATAAACTTAATAAATCAAATTCACAAAATAATATTAGGTCATTAAAAAATAAAATATTTCCTAATTTAAATAATAGAATGATATGTTTTGAATGTAAAAATAATTTAGTAAATTATTTTTGTAGAAATTGTGGAGTGTTTATTTGTAATGAATGTAAATTAAAAAAAGATAATAAACATAATATTCATAGAACAGTTATTTTATATCATGAAGATTTAAAAAAATCTGCAATGTTATATAAAAATTTAGTTTATGTTGATTTAAAAGATTCTAAAAATTCACATAAAAATTCTTTATTAAATGTAAATAATTGTGATGCAAATATTGAAAATTTACATGAGAAACTTATTCAAAAATTCCATGTTTTAATAAGTAAAATTGCATCAATAAAAAAAAAAATATTAAATGTTGATTTATTTATTCAAGAAAAAAATTCAAATATTATTGATATTAATAATAGATTTAAAGAAATTCAAGATATTAATATTGATGAAATGGGAAATAATGTTGGTGAAGGATTTAGATTATTAAATAAATGTGATCAAAATATATTAAAATATCATATTGCTTTAGAACAATTTAGGGATTATGAATATTTAAATGGGAAATTAAATTATTATTTAAATAGAATACATAATAAAATAAATGAAGAAATTTTAATTGATTTTCCTGAAAATAAATCAATATAAATTTATATGGGGTTTATATAAAATTATTTCAAATATTATAAATAATAATTTTTTTGAAAATTTAATTTGAATTTTGATTTATCTTTTTATCTTTATTAATATTTATAGATTTATTTTTATTATTATTATTATTATTATTATTTTTTGAGTTATTTGAGTTATCTTCAGTATAATCTTCATTATTTATTTGATTAATATTATTATTTAAATTTTCATTATTATTTAATTTGATATTTTGAATATTATTAAGTTTCTTTTTTTCAAATTGATTTTTATTTTCAAATATTGAAATTCCATTTTTTAATTCTTCAAAATTTTTTTCATTTAATTCAGCATTTAACATCATATCATATAATTCCAAATCATTTCCTTCATCATTATTTATGTCTAATTCCTTTTTTATAAAAGTATCATTTGAAATTTTTAAATTAGAAACACCCAAATCTGAATCTGTTATCATGAATTTATTTTGTCTTATTTTTCTTTCTTTAAATAAGTTTTTATAAGATTTATTATTTTTTTCATCAATTAATTTTTGTTCTAATCTCATATTCATATTTTTTAAATTTTCTATTTCTTTCATTAAATATACATTTTTTATTTCTACTTCTATAATAATTTTTTTTAATTCTTCTATATCCCTATCTTTATATAAATTCCATAATTTTTTTCTTAAAATATTTTCAAGAGGAAAATTATTTACTTCAAAATTTTCAAACATTATTAAATTTAAATTATAATTATTTTATTAATAATAATATATAAATAAATATAAAAAATATAAGATTTACAATATTATATATTTTATAAAAATATTTCAAAAATAATAATTTTAACTAACTTTGTGATGGAAAACAAAATAAAATTTTCATTAATAATTCTATTACTATCAATAATATCATATTTTATCTATAACATAAAAACAAAAGAAGACTTTATACCAAAAACAATAGAAAAATTAAAACAAATAAAAACCTCCTTTACTCAATCTGAAAAATATGATTACGACATAATAATAGTAGGTTCAGGATTAGCAGGATTATCAGCAGCATATGAAGCAAATAATATTTCAAATGGAAAATTAAAAATATGTATAATAGAACAAGAATCAAAATATGGTGGAAATTCAATGAAAGCAACAAGTGGAATAAATATATTAAATTCCCCAATTCAAAAGAAAGAAAATGTAAAAGATTCATATGAGTTATTTTTTAATGATACTAGAATAAGTGGAAAATATATTAATAATGCTGATTTAGTTTCTACATTAGTAAATGATTCTATTGATATTTATAATTTTTTTACTAAACAAAAAGCTGATTTATCAAAATTAGGAATTTTAGGTGGTCACTCTGTTAAAAGAACATTAAGACCAGAAAAAATTCCAGTTGGTTTTCATTTAACATCAACAACATATAAAAATATAGAAAAATCAAATAATATTGATATTAAATTAAATTCAACAGTAACAAATTTAATATATTCAAAAAATGAAAATATAGTAAAAGGAGTATATTATTATACTTCAGATAATAAAGACAAAGAAAAATTTTTAAAATCAAAAACAGTAATTTTAGCAACAGGTGGTTTTGGACATGATTTTTCAGATGAAGATTCTTTATTAAAAAAATATGTTCCAAAATTAATGAAATTTCCAACAACGAATGGACCACAAACAAAAGGAATAGGAATGAAAATTGCAATTAAAATAGGAGCTGCAGTTGTTGATATGGATGAAGTACAATTACATCCAACAGGTTTTGTAGATTTAAATGATAGATATGATAATCATAAAATTTTAGCTCCTGAATTAATAAGAGGAGTTGGTGCTATATTAATAAATCAAAATGGTAAAAGATTTTGTAATGAATTAGGTTCTAGAGATTATGTTTCTCAGAGAATTATTAAAAATTGTAATTTAGCTTATACTGATAAAATAAAACAATATGAAGCTTTTATTATTTTAAATCAAGATGCTCTTGATGAATATGGAGGAAATATTTTATTTTATGTTAAAAAAGGTTTATTAAGAAAATATAATTCAATTGAAGAATTTTCAAAAATTTTTAATTTAAATTCTACACAAGTTAAAATTACTTTTGAAAAATATAATATAGATTGTGATAAGAAAATTGATGAATTTGGTAAAAGAGTTTTTCCTAGGAAAATAAATCCAAATGATTATTTTTATGCTGGAATTGTTACTCCTTCTATTCATTATACAATGGGAGGTATTAAAATGAATAAAGATGGTGAAATTATTAATATTCATGGAAATGTTATTAAAGGATTATATGGAGCTGGGGAAGTTACTGGAGGAGTTCATGGTGGAAATAGATTAGGTGGAAATTCACTTTTAGAATGTGCTGTTTATGGGAGAAGAACTGCAAGAGCTGCTTATCAATTTATTAAAAATTTAGTTTAGGTTTTTTTTTTGTATATTTTATTTAATTTTTTTGGCAAAGTAGTTAATTGAAAATTTTTAATTTTTAAAATTTGAAAATTTCCTTTTTTTGTGATTTTAATTTTTATAATAATATAATTTATTGATTTTTTCTTTCAAAAAAAATTGAAAAAAAATGTATATAAAGAATACCCAAAGAAATTAAATGAATATATAAAAAATAATAATATTTAAATATAATAAAAACTAATTTAATGATTTTGTCCTCTAGCTTGATTTATTTGCCTTTTACTTTTAATATTTTTAGCAGCATTATTATTACTTCTTGGACCTGATGTTGATGGAGTTTTTGCTTTAATTGCTTTTGATTGTCCAATTCTTTCTGATTTCTTTGCTCTTTTTTCTTGTTTTCTTTTATGTCTTATTTCTGCTCTTGTCATTACACGATGTGGATCTGTTTGAGTGATTGGGAGTTCTTCCATAATTTTTTTTATTGATTTTAATATTAATCAATTAAATACTGGAGTTAATATTATTTATTATAATTTTATTTTATATTATTTAATTGAATTATAATTTAATTATAATATATAAATTATTTCTTTAAAACCTTATATTTTCTGTTTTAAATATTAATTTCATAATATTCATATTTTTTTTTCTTTTTTTTTTTATTTTTTTTTTCATTATTTTATCTTATTTTGTATTAAAATAATTAAATTGTTTTAGTTAAATCTTAAATAATTAATTTATTTTAATATATATATATATAGTATATTTTTTAAATGTTTATTTTTTTGTCGTTTAATAGACAAATTTAATTACATAAACACTATATTAAATCAATTACATTTATAATCCATTTATAAAATTTATGATGCACCAAAAATTAAATCATATCATAATTTACTCTACTAAAATTACTTTAAAAAATTTGTTTAAAAATTTCTCTATGAGTATTAAGATTTTCTAATTGAAACATAAAACCAAGATTAATATCAATACAATTTCTTTTTGATTTAACAAAATTAACAGCGTTTAAACAATCCATATTATATTTCCACATTAAATAAGCAACAACTAATGCAGGAGATCTAGAAACGCCTTCAGCACAATGAATTAAAATTTTATTATTTTCATTTTTTGAAACTTCTTTTACAAAATTTATAAATTTAATAATTGCATTTGAAATATTCATATTTCCATCATCTTTTAAATCAATATTAAAATATGTAATTTCATTAAAGTTACATGGAGTAAATGATTTACTTCCATATGCACAATTTATTATATGAGTAAATTTATTTGAAATTAGAAATGATTTATTTATTGATGATTTGTAGTTGCTTATATATATATTATCAATTATATGATTACATTCATTATTACTATTTGTTTTTGGTGCATTTGTTTCTTCTTTAGGGATTGAAACTTTAAGTGATAATTTTGCTTTTAATTTGTTCATTTTTTTTGTTTTGTAATATTTTTTTTTTAATTTTTTATATATATGGTATAAAAAATTAATTATTAAATTATTTATATATATAACACAATAAAAATGATTTTTTTAATATAATTTTTAATTAATATTTAAAACATATTTTTTTATTAATTAAAGGAAAATAAAGAATAATTAATTGAAAATTATATAAAATAATAAATGAAAAAATAATAAAATATAAATTATACTTACTTAAAGTTTAAATATTCCAAACTAATATAAAAATAAATCACAATTTTTTAAAAAAAAAATTGTTCAAGATTAGAATAATTTGATTTTATAAATTATGTTTTTTATTTTAAATTATATTTAATTTATGAAATAAATTAAAATTAATATATATATTTGAGTGATAATATATGATTTTTTATTTTTTCAAATAATTACTAAAATTATAAAAATGAACAATTTAAAAATTACATTACGTCTATTAAACGATTCTACAATTTTTCAAAATCAAAATCTTTTAGAAGAAAACTCCTTTATTTCAATAAATAATGGGAATGATTTATTAATAGATTTAAATCAGCAATTAATGACATCTCGTTCAAAAAAAAGTAATAATAATATAAAAGGGACAAATATTTCATCAAATTCAAATAACAATATTATAAAAAACATTGATTTAAAATATATCATTTGTAAAATAATAAACAATCCTTTAATTAAACCAGAAAATTTAATTTTATTTATAAATAATGATGAAAAATATATAATATTACATGATAAAAATATATTTCCTTTTTTTAATAATATTACTCAATGTGAAACAACTTTAGTTAATAATAGTAATAATCCAAGTGCATTAAATAGTGAAATGAGAAATACAGAATTTCAAAATATTAAAAAAATACAATCTTTTCGTTCAATTATGTATAATCAAAATAATAATAATAATAATCAAAATAACAATAACATAATTATTTTTTATAAAATTTGTAATATATTTCAAAAAATTATTGTAGATATTTATCAATTTAAAACTGAAAAAATAAATTTTAATTTACCAATTTCATGTTCAATTTATTTTCTTAAAATATTAATTTTTAAAACTCTTAATTTAAATATAAATGAAGTAGGAAGAAATTTTAATATACATGGAACTGGTTTTACAGATATGAAAGGAAATATAATTAAAGCATTAACAAATAGAAAATTTGATGAAAATACATTAATTTATGAAATTTGTAAACATTATAATTTAGATAATAATAAAATTATAAATTTAATAATGATAGAAAAATCACCTAATCAATGTGGAATTGGGTTAGATTTTAGATTTAATTATTTAAAAAATTTTCAATTGTCAAATTATTTTGAAGATGATACTAAAAATTTTCGTTGTGTTATTAATGGATTAAATTTATATATTTATTGCAAAAATTCATCTTGTAAAATATTTAATTCATATTTTATAATTAATAAAGCATATGGTGTTTTTGATATTTTCCCATGTTTATCTCAAATTAAATGTCCTTTTTGTAATTGTAATAAAATATTTTTAAGAAATATAGGAATGATAAATGCAAAATGGCAATATAAAGGATTTTTGAAATATTCTAAAGTTTCAAAAATTAATGGTGATGGATTAACAATTATTAATAATAAATTATATAAAATTAATGATATTAAATTTGAAGAACAATTTCATTCTTTATTATTTGAAGTTGAATTTTATCAAAGTAGATTACAAAAAAATAAAAAATTTAATACTTTTAATAATGAAAATAAAAAAGATTCATCAAAAAAAAATCTTATTAATTTAATTAATGGAGATGATAATGAAAATTTAGATTTTAATGATATAAATTTAGAACAAAAATACTTAACAAAAATGAATAATGCTCCAATGAATGTACAAAGAGAATTTACATTTCAAAAAATAAATTCAAAAAATAATTCAATAAATAATATTAATAATCATGAAAAAGATATAATAGATTTATTTCATAAACCAAATAATATAAAAGATTATAACTCAGTTAATCCAATAAGAAATGATAATAATGATTTTAAAATTAAAATTGATAATCAAAAAGAACAATGTTGTGCTGATTGTTCAACTATGGTTATAGATAATTCTTGCTTTATTTGGTAAATTATATTAAAAAAAAATTTGGTATATTGTGAAATAAAAAAATGTAATTTATTATTAATAAGTGATAATAATTTAAAAAATATAAATATTATAAATAATACATAGATATATATTTTCTAGAATAATTTATAAAGAAAATTTTTTTATCTCTTTTTTTATTTGATATTTGTTTGTAAAAAATAATCATCTACAATTGAAATTGGAATTCCTATTAAATTTATTTTAGAATCTGAATTAATATCTAAATTTAAATTAAAACCTTTATGTGGAGTATGATATATATTATCTTCATTTAATTTATTCATTTTCAAATTACTATTCTTTTCAAAAGTGGATTTTCTTTCAAATACTTTATTTTTATTAGGTATCTCAGTATTATAATCTTTAAAAAAACATTTTTTTTCTACATCAAAATATAATAATCCATTATTAACAACTTTTTTTTTTTTCTTTTTTTTATTTTTTTCAATAAAATTAAATGCATTTTCTTTTGTAAAAGGATCATGAAATTTTGACCAATCTTTACTTAATTCTTCTGATGATAAACCAGATTTAAAATTTTCAAGATTAAAATCTTCACTAAAATTATTATTTTCTAAATTAATATTTGGATTTAGAAAATTATTAATTGAATTAATATCATTTTCTCCTATATCAAATGAAGTTATTACAAAATTAATTTCTGGTCTTCCAATTGGAATTGAATTATTATTATTTGTTATTATTTGTAAATTTGATTTTTTTGCTTTAGTAAAATTTCTCATATGATTTAATACATTTGTTGGAGTATTATGTTTATTTGATTTATATATTTTAATTGAATTATGCATTTTTTTTAATATTTCTATATTATTTTCTACTGTTTTTATACTATCATTTCCTTCTTTATCATCTTTTTCTAAATAAAAATTTGTTATTGTTGGTGGTTTTTTTTTTATTAAATAACTTGAATTTGACAATATTCCTGAATTTTGTGGTTTATAATGAAATAAATATGTTTTTATTATTTTAATTGGATAATCATATAAACTAAAATTATAAAAATTTCTAACTTGGATATTTGATTTGATATCAATATAATAAAATAATGGTAAATTATTTTCATATTTAAATTCATTTTCAAATTTATAATAATTTTTATATTTAAATTGAAGATAATCTTCATAATTTAATAAATAATCATATAATTTATTTTCTTTATTTTTTTCTTTTGAATTTTCTAATTCAGAAATTGATTTTAAATTTTTATCATTTTCCTTAATTAAAGGAAATTGAACAAAATCAATTTTTTTCAAATAAATAATCAATTCTTTATTACTTAAAAAATCAAAATGATCAACATCAAAAAGTAAATTACTAATAACATACTTTTCATAATATTTATCAAAAGAAGTATAATCAATATCATTTAACTTGATTTTATAATGTAACAACTGATCAGAATTCAAATCCCAAATTTGAACAGAACCATTTTTAACTTTATACTTTCCTAAAAATAAATTAATAGCATTTTGTTTATATCTATCAGAAAAAGAATTATTAATAAATCTTTGAAGTGTAGAATAAACTTCAATAAATTTATCAATAATACCAAAACCAGGTTGTGAACCTTTAATATTTTGTTTATGAGCAAGTGAACCAGTATATTGTTCACTTAAAACATTTCCCATTCTTTTATAAATTTCACATAAAATACCATAAATTTGTTTATCTAAATTTTCTTGAAAACTAGCATTAACTCCCATTTTTCTTAATTGAAGAACTAAAACAGCAGAACCTAAAATTTGTTGATATACATTTGTTCTATCTATACAATCTACACAATTTGTTCTAATTACTCCATTTTGTAATGATAATCTATAATAGTTATTTACTTCTGGAATAAATGAAAAAAAATTTGTTTTTCCTACAAATTTAATTGCAGTTTTATAATATTTTTGATAATATTTTGGTTCTTCTCTTTCTTTTTTTATATCATAATGATAATATAATATTTTATCTTTATCATCTTTTAATAATGAATTAATATAATCTAAACCTTGTTTATAAAATTCATTTAATAATGTTTCTTGTTTCCTATTTATTTCTTCTTTTTTGGTTAAATTTACAACTATACATGGATGACCATATCTTTCAGCCAAAGAAGAAAAATGTCTTAAAGTAGCATAAAATTTATAATCAGTTTCATTAACTTTAATAACAGGATTAAAAAATAAAAAATTAGTTTCTTGATACCAATAAATAGGAATAGAACCTCTAATTTGAATAAATGAAGAAATGATTGGTTTATCTGAAAAAGTAGTAGAAATTTCTTCTAATATTTGTTCAGTTTCAACATCATTTGCAACATTACCATCATTATTAATTCCTCTTTTTAAATATCTCGTTCCTGCATAATGTCTATTTCTTCTTGATATTACAGTTACTAGAAATCTCATTCCAAAAATATTACATTCTACTTGTTCAAAGAATCCATATATGAAACGACATATCCATCCTTTATTCTTTATACAGTTGTAAAATTCTTTTATGTGAAAATAATTCCACATAAAGTAATATGAGTTTAATTTTTTATATGATAGTTTTCCTTTTGAATTCATAAAGTTTTTCCTATAATCTGGTATTAATTCAAATTTAAAATTTTCCATGAAATTTCTTTGAAGTGATTTTGATAAATCATATGTGTATGAAAAATACATTTGTTTTGAAACTGTAAATGATTTTAAAAGTTCTAGATATTGATTTTCTAAAAAAAAATAATGATTTTTATCTTTCATATCTGAAGTAAATAAAGGAATATATTTTATTTTTTCAACTTTATAAATTATATTTCTTCCAATTTTTCCAACTTCAATACAATCTGATGCAACAATCGCATAATATCCAAAAAAAAATTTTATAAAACCAAAAATACAAAAAAATTCAGTTAGTTTATTAATTTTTCCTTTATCTCCTAACATTTTTATTAAATCAGTATGTGATATTTTTGAATAATTTTTATTAGATTCTTCAATAATTTCTTTTAAAGTTAATTTTGAATATTGTAGAATATTTTCACTTGTGAATTTAAGTTTTTTAAAGACAATATAATGAAAAGTTTGATTTATATTATCTAATCCAATAAAATATGATTTTTCTTGAGTTTCAAGTATTTGTATTTTATGAATATATTCCATTTTCATAGTGATTTGAATAGGCATTTTTGTAAAAAAATTAAAAAAAATGAAAAATTCTTTAATAAAAATAAATAAAATATATAAGAATTATATAATAAATTTCTCCATTTCTTGTGCAATTTTTTCAATAACAATTGAAGCTTCTGGAAACATCATAGGAAAATCATAATTTAAAAACCCATGAGGAAAATACATATATTCTTCCATTTTACAATCAATATTACATTTAACACATCTATTCATAAATTCAACATAATCATCTCTTAAAGGATCAGAAGTACCTCCATAAATTCTAATAGGAGGTAATAATTTAATAATATCATCCTTCATATATAAAGGACTTAAAAATGGATTTTTTTGATCTTTAATATCACCACAATAACTCTTTAAGCAAAAAATTAATAAAGAACATTCTAAAAGAGGATCAGTTAAAGAATTAAGATAAGATAAAGAAAGAGGATTAATTGATAATTTTAAAGCAGGATAAGCTAAAAAAATAACATTTGGTAATCGAATTTCTTTCATAATTAAAATATAAGTTAAAGCAAGACATAAATTTCCTCCTGCAGAATCACCAACTAAAATAATATTATTTAATTTAATATTAAATATTTCTTCAGCATTTTCAATAATCCAAATATAAACTTGATAAACATCATCTAAAGCATTTGGAAAAGGAAATTGAGGACTTAATCTATAATCAATACTAAAAACTGGTATTTCTAAAATTTTACTCCATTTTCTAGTATAACATTCATGTGATGATGGTGACATTGCAACAAATCCACCTCCATGAATATGGATAATTATTGAGTTTCTTGTTTGGTTTTGTTTATTTTTTAATGAACAACAATTTAAATAATCTATAAATGATAATTGGTCATTTATTAAATATAAATTTGAATTATGTAATACTTTTACTTTTATGTATTTTTCTCTATTTTCTTTTTTTATTTCTTTTGATGGAAATGATTCTAAATAAAGTTCATTTATTATATTATTATTTTCATTGTTTATTTCATTTCCTTTTGGTATTATTTTATTATCATAAATACCTTCAAATTGAATACTATTATTATTATAATTATTATTTTCTTTATATATTTTTTTTATCATTAATTTATTTTCTAAATTACTTTCATTATTAATAATATTAGTTAAATTATTTATTTCTTCCATTGTAATTGGTTTTTTTGTTCTTTTAAAATAAAATTTTTTACAATATTTAATATAAGGTATTATTACTTTCATAGCAGTAGAAATTTCCTTTGTTTCAAGAATATTCCATATTTTTTGTGTAACAGTTAAATCAGGTTTAATTAAAAATCTCATTGATTGATGATTTGCTTTTTCAGTATTAAAAAAATAATATGCTAATAACATACCACTTTTAGCTTTAAACATTAATTCAGAATTATCTTTATTTTCACTTGCTTTACTTAATGCTGCATAACCTACATTTACCATTTCAGTTAATTGTTTTATTTTAATTTTCATTTGTTCTTTTGATAATAACATTATTCTATGTAATTTTTTTTTTAAATTTATCCATTCAATTGAATTTTCACTTATATTAAAAATATCTTTTTGATCTCGAAAATATAAATAAGAAAGTAATGGACCACAAGTTTCAATTTTATTTAAATTACTATCTAAAGGTAATAAGTCTTTTTCTGTGTATTGAGAAAAATTTTTATCTTTGTTTAATATTAATATGTCTAAATATTCAAATATTTGTATTAATATTTTATTTGTTTGTTTTATTCCTATACATAATGAACAATATCCTGGAATATAATTTTCTCCTAATTCTTTTATTTTGTTACATATTTCTTTTTCTGTTATAAATAATTCATTTATTAATTTAATTGTATATTCATTGTTATTTTCACTCGTATATTGAGAGTAAGTATTTAAAAAATTTGTTTTAAATTCATTTTCATTTGTATTATAAAATGATAAAATTTTTTGTCTGTCATCATTATTATTAGTTTTATTATATTTTATTAAATGATAAAATAAATTAAATTGTCTATTATAAAAAGTAAATGTTAATCTAAGAGAAATATAATTTAATTTATTAATTTCAAGTGATTGTTTTAATTCTTCTGTATCTTTATATTTATTTTTATCAAATATAAAATCCATTTTTTCAATTATTGTATTAAAAAAGTGAATAATTTTTTCAAGTTCTAATTTTAACATTTCAAAAGTAAATTCTTGTTTAATTTCTTCATTTAATTCTTCATCAACAAAAGTAGGAAATCTTACATATTCATTTATTTGTTTTTCATTTTCATTTACAGAGAAATTATTTTTAAACATAAATTAATTATAAAATATTATTTATCAAAATATTTAAATTTTCTTTATAATGAAATTTTATAATTTAAAATTTATTATATATTTTCTATTTAAAATTCTTTTACATATTTTTAATTAATCATATATATATTTTAATTAATCAGTTAATATTTTTTTTTAATATATTTTTTTTATCATTATTTTTTTTATTCCTTAAATTTGAATTACTAAAATCAGAATTTCTAGTAGTTTGTTCAGTAGAAAAAATTTTAACAGAATTATTATTTTTAATTCCTTTTTTTTGAAAGAATGAAAAATGAAAATTGGTTGATATTGATGAATGTTTTGATTTCTTATTTATTCTTGATGAAGTAGAAAATGAATGATTATTCATTTTTCTTTTTTTTTGATTTTCATTATTTGTTTTATTAACTCTATGTGAAGTTTTATTATAGTAATTAATTTGTTTTTCATCTTTAATTATTCTTCTTGATTTATTTTTTATTCTTTTAAAAGAATTATCTCTAATTTTTTCATAAGTATATTTTATTATTTTATTTTTAGATAAATTATCTATTTTAAAATGATTTTCTTTTTGATTTCTTGACATTTTATCTTTTATTGATGATCTAATATTCTCTTTTTTAATTGTATTTAAATCTAAATTTGTTTGAATTGAAATTTCTTTTATATCACATAATTTTAATTTCTTTTTATTATTATCTATAATTTCATTTCCATCTGTATTTAATAATTTAGTTTCTATAATTTCATTTTCTAAATGTAATGATGGTTTAAATTTATAATAATTTCTTGTTTTACATTTATGATTAAAAATATCATTTTTAATTATTTTTGAAGTTTTATTTTTTATTCTATTTTCTCTTTTTTTTTTCCTTTTATCATAATTAAATAAACTCAAAATTGACTTAATTGAATTTTCAGGAGAATATTTATAAGATTGTAATAAAGTATTTTCTGGTATTGTTTCATCTTGACTATAATTATTTAATTTTATAAAATCTCTAGAACTAAATTTTATTTCTTCAATATCATTTCTAACTGAATTATTAAATATGACTTTTAAACTATTATTTTCATTTTTTAATGATTTTTTTTTATTTTTTTTGCAATGAGTTTTATAATAAATTCTTGCTAAATATTCTTCATATTCATGAATAATTTTATTAATATGATAATCAGAGAAAGTTGGTTTACAAAAAAATTGTAAATAATTTTTATAATATTTTGCATATATTAGTATTCTTTCAATTGATTCATCTTTTTTATAATATCGTTTTAGCAATTCTCTTTTTAAACTTATTATAACGCTTTCTTTAAATTTTACTAATAAATGACAATGAATTGAATTAATTAATTTATTAATTCTGATTTTTTCTACTTTTTTTGGTGATGAGTTATATTTTTCTAAATTATTTTGGATTAATAAATAATTTGAAATATAAATTCCTTCTTTTATTATTTTTATTTTATTATTCTTTATTATATTTTTATTTTTTACATTACCAAATTTTTTATATAAGATATAAGTTTTTGTTATTTTTGGTAATGAATCTAAAATAATATTCTTGGATTTTTTTAATGGAGTATTAATTTCATTAATCATATTTTTATTTAAATAATTAATTTATTCTAAAATTAAAAATTAAAAAATATAATAATTTAATAATCAGATTCATTTTTATTTCCTTTATTTTTTATTTTCATTTGAGAATTATTATTCCCTTTAGGACTTGTAATTATATTTTTTTTCCTTTCCGTAATAGTACTTTTTGCTCTGTAATGACTAATTGAAGATCTTTTTGAAGGAGTAACTAAATTTATATCATGATTACTATTAGTTATTATATTTTGCAAATTTAATTCCATTTTTTCTAATTTTTCAAATTCTGCTTTTAATTTATCAGTTTCTCTTTTATTTTTTTCATTTTTTTTATTATAATATTCTTTTAATTCTTCTTCTTCTTTAATTAATTTTTTTTGTTCTTTTTCTTTATATTTTTTTCTATCAACCATAATTGCATGAATTTTATTTTCATTTTCTTGTTTTATTTTATCATTATATTCATTAATTTTAACATTAAAATTATTTTTTTCATTAATTGCTTGATTGTATTCATTATGTTTTTTTTCTTTTGTTAATTCTTTTGCTTTTTTCATTCCATTTTCTATTTTTATTCTTTCATTAGTTATT
>Ga0256407_10005380_pt1 | contig 20595 bp, 22 predicted proteins | sample RumenRJG_04DNA_FD_193489 | JGI IMG/M metagenome (GOLD analysis project Ga0256407, IMG submission 193489) | Bovine rumen microbial communities from Lethbridge, Alberta, Canada - RJG_04 | ecosystem: Host-associated > Mammals > Digestive system > Stomach > Rumen | place: Canada: Alberta... | reverse complement strand
TAGATTTTTACACCTTAAACCGGTAGAAATTTTGTGTTGACAAAATAGCGCAGTTTATTTTTTTCATACCGACAGGAGTAAATAGATGTCAATTCCTAAAATAATACATTTATGCTGGTTAAGCGGGGATCCTTATCCTGAAAAAATTCAGACTTGTATAGATTCATGGAAAAAGAATCTTACAGACTGGGAAATAATGATTTGGGATACTAACAAATTTGATGTAAATTCAACGGAATGGACAAAACAAGCCTTTGCAGAAAAAAAATATGCTTTTGTTGCTGATTATATAAGATTTTATGCACTGTATAATTATGGTGGTGTATATCTTGATTCAGATGTTGAGGTCTTGAAATCATTCAATGATTTATTACAATATGACTGTTTCATAGGTTATGAATATAGTGGAATGCCAGAAGCTGCAGTTCTTGGTTGCATTCCGAAATTAGAATGGATTCAAAAAGCAAAACAGTGGTATGAAAAAAACTTATATATAAAAAATGATGGAACTATTAATAAGATTGTTGCTCCTGTTATTTTCAAATGTGCATATGAAAATCAATATGGAATAAAGTTGTTAAATAACAATAAAATTTTAGTGCACGAAAACAATATTATTTTTCCAGATGATTATTTTTCTTCTAAAAATGGTTATTCTGGTAAAATTAAAACTACAAAAAGTACTTATTCTATACATCATTTTTCTGCAGCCTGGAAAAAAAACAGTTTTAAAAATAAAATGAATAAATTATTGCACCTTTTAGTCCAGACTTTGATTGGAAAAAAGAACTTCAATTTGATTATGTACAGGCTTAGAACAAAAAAACAGATAATCAAATTTGAAAAAAGAGAAAGTTTATGAAACGAGTTATAACTTATGGTACATTCGATTTGCTGCATTATGGTCATATCAATCTTTTGAGAAGGGCAAAAGCTTTGGGCGACTATCTTGTTGTTGCACTAAGTACAGATGAATTTAATTGGAATGAAAAACAAAAGAAATGTTATTTTTCTTATGAAAAAAGAAAGCAGTTGCTGGAAGCAATTCGTTATGTGGATTTAGTTATACCAGAAGAAGGATGGGAACAGAAGTCTACAGATGTAGATTTGTATCACATTGATACTTTTGTAATGGGAGATGACTGGGAAGGAAAATTTGATTTTCTGAAAGAGAAATGTGAAGTTGTATATCTTCCTAGAACTCCAGAAATATCTACAACACAGATAAAAAAAGATTTAAATGAGAAAAAAACAACAAAATAATAAAATCGTTGGATTATTATGGAATTAAAAGATTTACAACTAAAAGAGTTAGAAATTTTAAAAGAATTTTTGAAAATTACTAAAAAATATAATCTTCATTACTTTATGTTAGGTGGAACCTTTTTGGGAGCAATTAGGCATAAAGGATTTATTCCATGGGATGATGATATTGATATTGGTATGCCTCGTCCTGATTATGAAAAGTTTATCGAATTTGCTTCGAAAGAGTTGCAAAGTCCTTATGAATTAAAGAGTTTTAATAAGGATGAAAAATATCAACAATATATTGTTAGAATTATTGATAAAAACATATCAATAGTTAGAGAAGATGCTTTAGATAATAAAATAGATAATATTTGGATTGATATTTTTCCATTGGATGGAATGCCGAATAATGGAGTTATTAGAGCGTTTCACAAATTTCATTTACTTTTTCTTCGTCTCTTATTGCAATATTCAAAATTCAAAACTGGCGTAAACATGAAAAAGAAAAGAAATCTATTAGAGACTTTTCTTATAAAAGCTGGTTTTGTTATTACAAAAGTAATACACCTAAATGTAAAAAAACGTTTCCAAGCCATAGATAAAGCTTTAAAACGCTTTTCTATGATAATTCAGATTTTGTAGTTAATTTTATGGGAGCTTACAAGTTTAAAGAAATGTTTCCAAAAAAGTATTACGAAAATCCAATTGAATATGATTTTGAAGATATTAAACTAGTCGGTGCATCAGAATATGATAAAATCTTGACTCAAATGTATGGTGATTATATGAAACCTCCCAAACAAAGTGAAAGATTTTCGCATTCAATAAAAGCAACTGATGATAATGAGGAATAATGATGGTTGATAATCAAAATAAATACAATAAAACAAGATTAAAAATACTTGTTAGTGGTATACCTGCTATAATATGTTCTCTTTTTTTACCAAAGAAAAAAGGAAGAATAATATTGAATTCTCATTTTAATGAATCATTTGACTTTAATTCAAAGTATCTTTTTTTGTATCTTTTAAAAAATGGATATGATGCATGGTATGTAGTTAATAATGCAAATAATAGAAAACAATTAATTGAAGCATATGGAAATCATTTTATAGAAACGGAATCATTTAAAGGAAAAGTATTTGCATTACGTTCCAAATTATGGTTTGTTAGTGCATTCGAAATGCCGGTTGGAGGTATGTTTTTAAATATTGGACGAACCGTTGTTCATCTTACGCATGGATCTCTTATAAAAAATGTTGGTGTTTTAGAGAAAAATGTTTCGTTAATAAAACGATTGTATTATAAATTCTATATTAGAACAAACTTATCATATTCTGTTGCGACCTCAGATTTTTTTGTCCCTTCAACAGCAGGGTATACAGGTTTGCCCCAGAATAAAATACTGGTAACAGGTTTCCCTAGAAATGACGAGCTTAATAATACGACAAAAGAAGTCCCTGCAATTTTAAATAATAACTCATTTAAAATTTTATATGCTCCTACTTGGCGTAAAGATGCGGATGTTAATCTTTTTCCTTTTAATTATTTTGATGCAGATGATTTTAATTCTTTTTTGAAAGAAAATAATATAACAATCTACATTAGACTTCATCCGTATAATGAGGTTTCTGTAAAAAATGAATTATTGCTATCAAATATTAAGATGTTTTCAACATCAACATGTAAAGAAATAATGGATTGCCTTTCATGTTTTGATGCTTTAATAACAGATTATTCGTCTATTTTATATGATTTTATGATTCTGAATAGACCATTAATGTTTTTTCCATATGATTATGAAGAATATGAAAAAAAAGTTGGGTTTGCTGTAGATTATTCTGTTATTACTCCTGGTTACAAACCAAAAACGTTTGAAGAACTAAAAGAATCATTGTTAGATATGAAATTAAAGGATTCTTATAAAGAACAAAGAGAAAATGTAAATAAAATGTGTAATACATTTGATAAAGATAGTTCTGAAAGATTGATTAATAAATTGAAAGAACTTAAGATAATGTAGATTCTTGGAGATAAAAGATATGACAATAACAATAATTGGTGGCAGTGGTTTTGTTGGCACCCGTCTTACAAAACGTTTGCTTGAAGCTGGTTACACAGTAAAAATTGCAGATAAAAAAAAAGCGTAACTTATCCAGATTTATGGGTGCGATGTGATATACGAAATGCCCCGAATGAAACAAAAGATTTTCCTGAATCCATAACAGATGCCGCTAGCGCTCCCGGAAAACACGACGAGGCTGTAAAAGCAATGCAGATGCATTCACTTCTTGATGTTTTGAAAGGAAGTGATGTTGTAATAAATCTTGCTGCAGAACATCGAGATGATGTTACACCAAAGACTCTCTATGATGATGTTAATGTAACAGGAAGTGAAAATGTTTGTAGGGCTTGTTCGGAACTTGGTATTCATAAAATTATTTTTACAAGTTCTGTAGCTGTTTATGGGTTTGCTCCTATCGGTACGGATGAGAGTGGAGAAATAAATTATTTCAATGACTATGGGCGAACAAAATATCTTGCAGAAGGAAAATATCGCGAATGGCAAAAATCTGATTCAGCAAACAATGTAACAATTATTCGTCCTACTGTAATTTTTGGTGAGCAGAATCGTGGTAATGTTTACAATCTTCTTCGTCAGATTGCCAGTGGACATTTTCCTATGGTTGGCAACGGAAAAAACAAGAAAAGTATGAATTATGTAGAGAATGTTGCTGCATTTATAGAGTATGAACTTTCACATGATACAGAACCAGGTGAGCATTTGTATAACTATTGTGATGAGCCAGCTTATGATATGAATCATCTTGTACTTGATGTGTACAAGTGTTTAGGAAAACCCAAAACTAAACTTTTTCATTTCCCTTATTGGCTTGCTTATTTTGGAGGCTTATGTTTCGATTTATTGGCATTTATTACTCGTCGTAAATTTTCAATAAGTGCAATCCGAGTAAAAAAATTTACACAGAATACTTATTTTGTGGGGAATAATATTAAGAAAACGGATTTTGTTGCTCCTGTAGCTTTGGAAGATGGATTGAAGAAAACTATTGAGTATGAGTTTATAAATAAGGTTCAAGGGCACACTTTTTCTTGTGAATAGATTTCTTTTATTATGATTGCTATGACTAAATCTTAGTATATCTATCAATAAGGTTGCTTTTTAAGAGATGGTAATGAAAAAAAGAATATTTATTTTTCTTATGTTTCTTATTTGTTTATCAGTTAATTCTCAATCCTTTTCAATTGCGGTTATTCCAGATACGCAGAATTATGTAAACTATTCTACAAATCGGAGTATGAAACCATCATATTCATTACATCAGGTAGATTTTTATTATAATCAAATGCAGTATATTGCTGATAATTCTGTAAAAAATGGTGGTAATATTGCTTTTGCAGTTCATGTTGGAGATTTTGTTTCTCATTGGGGAAAAAGTTTTTTTGAATGGGAATGTGCTGATATCGGAATGAGAATATTGGATGATGTTGTTCCTTTTATTGCTGTTCCAGGAAATCATGATTATGATATTGCATATTCAGTAGATGGCGGAAATAATAACAGAATTGATGGTGGAGAAACATACTGTAAGTATTTTGGACCTGACAGCATTCATTTTCAGGATAAAGATTGGTATGGTGGCAGCTTTAACGGAGGAATGGATTCATTTTGTACTCAAAAACTAGATGGCAAAGATTTCTTATTTTTAGGACTGGAATTGGAGCCTTCTGATGATGTTCTCGAGTGGGCACAGAAAGTTCTTGATGAGCATAAAAACTTTGCAACAATTCTTGTTACTCACGAATACCTTTCTGTTGCTTATGAACAAGAAAATCCTGGTCGTGCTGCATTACTTAGTCATAATTACAGAAAAGATTATAATAGAAATACTCCTGTTCAAATATGGGAAAAACTTATTTCTAAAAACTCTCAAATCTTCCTCGTTTTATGTGGTCATCATTTTTCTGGCGATGAAGGAGAAAATGCAAGAACTGACATCAATGATAGTGGTTATAAAGTATATTCTTTGTTACAGGATTATCAAGGTAGAAAACAATTGTTTGATGAACGAGGATACGAAGGAAAAAAATTGAATTGTGGCGATGGTTGGCTTCGTCTATTGGATTTTGATTTAGACAAAGGTCAAATTCACGTTCAAACCTATTCAACTGAGTTCAAACAATATGAAAAAGATCATAACAGTGATTTTATAATTAAATTTGACTGGGATTGGGAAGACCGGTTCGGGAATAAATAACCATTTGACAGATAATGAACTTGATACTTATGCAGAATTAAAAGGACTTGATACCGGCAGTATTATCCGCGGAGTTTCGCTGGATCCGAGAATCGGAGATTTTTATAACAATCCTTCTTTTGGTTATGGAGGCTATTGCCTTCCAAAAGACACAAAGCAGCTGCTTGCAAATTATGATGATGTACCGCAGAATCTTATAAGCGCTATTGTTCAGTCAAATACGACACGCAAGAACCATATTGCCCGGATGATTACAGATAAGAATCCTAAGAAGGTTGGTGTTTATCGTCTTACAATGAAAAGTAATTCCGACAATTTTCGGGATAGCGCTGTTCTTGAGATTATGGAACTTATTAAAGCAAAAGGAATTGAAGTTGTAATTTATGAACCTGTTTTGCAGGAAGAAACATTTTTTAATTCTGTTGTTGAAAAAGACTTGTTAAAATTTAAATCGGAATGTTATATTATTATTGCTAATCGTAATTCAGAAGAATTAGCTGATGTATCCGGTAAGATATACACACGAGATTTAATGGGAAGAGATTAAGGGAGAGAGAGATGATTCCTAAAATATTGCACTTATGCTGGCTAAGCGGAGACCCATATCCCACAGAAGTTCAAAAATGCCTTGATTCCTGGAAAGAAAAACTACCGGACTATACTGTTATGCTATGGGATTTATCAAAGGTAGATGTAAACGTATGTAATTGGACAAAGCAGGCCTTTGGAAAAAAGAAATATCCTTTTGTATCCGATTATGTGAGGTTTTATGCCTTATACAATTATGGAGGAATTTATCTTGATTCAGATGTTGAAGTATTAAAGAGTTTTGATGATTTACTTGCACAAGATTTTTTCTTTTGCTTTGAATACACAGGTATCCCTGAGGCTGCTGTTATTGGGGCTCGCAAGGGACTTCCATGGATAAAAACGTGTTTGGACTGGTATTTGAAAAATGATTACGTTGATCAGAATGGAATAGAACGGCAGATTGTAGCCCCCCTTATCTTAAGATATTGTTTTGAAACAACAATACAAGGTAAATTGATTGACACAGGAAGAATACAAACGGTTCAGGGAGGAAAAATATTTCCTTATGAATATTTTTCGGCAAGAAATTTGTATACTGGTCAGAATTTGATTTCAGAAAATTCTTATTCTATACACCATTTTAAAAACACCTGGTTAAAAAAAGATTTGAAAGTAAAAACTAAAAGGCGAATTCATATATTAATGATTAAAGTGTTGGGAAAAAATATATACAATAAAGTCATGTATAAAATACAAAAATATATTCATAATCCTAGAATAAATTTGGAATCTAATTTTCATTAATAACTTTTAAGTTGTTATCATTTCGAACAGGAAATAAGCGATGAAAAAAAGAAATTTTACTATTAATAAAATTCTGGACAGAACAATTCTTTTCGTGCTCATAGCTCAAATAATTTTTATTTTGTGTATGAACATCTTTAGGGCAAACACAATTATTGACTTTGATTCATCTAGTGCTTATTTGCATGAAATGGAGATGGGAAGTCAAGGAAAAATTTTCCCGTCAGAATATAGCTATCAAGCTTCTATGGATTTAGATAGTGCTTCTATTCTATCGGCATTTATATATCATTTAACAGGGAACATTTTTCTGTCACGAGGAATTACCAACAACCTGGTTGTGCTTTTGTATATTTATGTTATTACTTGCATACTTAGTAATATTGCTTTGTCTGTAAGATGGAAAAGGTTCTGCGTTTTATTGTTCCTGATTCCCTACAGCATGATAATGCTTGGTTATTGGCGCATGCTTTTTACGGGTGGTGGATTTTATGCATTCAGAGCTTTAGTGCCATTACTTATAATCAGTCTGATGCTGGATTTAGATAAAGGAAAGCCTTTTACGAGATTTGTAATAAGGGTTTTTCTTTTACTTTTTATTGTTTTTCTTACTGGTTTGAGTAGCGGAGCATATGTACTTATTTCTGCTGTATTTCCATTGATAATCTGGGAATTTATAAATGCATTTTTGAAGGGGGATTACAGGCAAATTTGTTCCAAAAGAATGATACTTGGAACTATAACAATAATGTCAGATCTTGCGGGAATGCTTACGCAAAAGGCTATTGGTTTTTCTTCTTCTGCAGACACAAAGTTTATTCTTACTTCAGATAAATGGGTAGATGCAATTCTTTCGAGTTTTGCAGGATTATTTGAACTTTTTGGTGGGTTGACAGTTCATGAACATGTAAAATTGTTTTCTTTTGAAGCAATAGGAACAGCAGTTAATTTTATAGTTATCTGTATATTGCTTTTTACAATCGTATATACCTTTAAAAAGTGCATAAAGAAAAAGGAGCTGTCAAATATGCACGGCTATATTTTTACTCTTATGTTTGTTAATGTATTTATGTTTATTTTTCTTGATCTTAAATATGGAGGTACTGTCTTTGAAAGCAGATACCATCTGATTCCTATGTTGCCTGTTTTTTTATTACTTGTATCGATACTGGAAGACCTTCCGAAGAATGATAAACTAAACCAGATTCAGGTAAATACTATTCAATTTTTAATTGTATGCCTCTTTATTGCTTCTATGGTATATGGCGATGCCCAATGGTTTTATGCACGAACAGCTCTAGAATGTGACAAACTTGTAGAACTAAACAGTATTATGGAAAAAGAAGATATTCATACGGCAGTTGTTGCAGGCGAAGATAACAAAGCTTTGGGAAGAAAACTTAGAGTTTACAGCAAAGATGTAAATTATCTTGTAGTGGATGATGGTGCAGAATCTTCTTTTAGAACTACATTTGGAGGAACTACACGGTATCTTGATAACGCCATGCAGCAAGGGAAAACAGCTATAATTGCGTCCCCGGAAGCTTATAAAACTTTGCCGAAATATCTTGTTTTGGATATGAAATATTTTATGGACTATGCCGGCTTGCAGATTTATGTTGCAGACCAAAGTCGTTTTGACTATGCCTGCGGGCCAGTTGCCGAAAAAGATAGAGTCATAGATTTTCCTTATACGTCTGGTTATGTTTATGAAAATGCAGAACTTGATGATGATGGATCGCTTGTTATGGGCGAGGGCGGGGGAACGCTCGAGGCTTCATACAATTCTGTTGAAGGTACCTGGAATTATTCGGTTTATTGTGACGCGGCAGATACAGCTGAAAATGTCTTTTGGGAAATAAAGGTTGGAGAAAAAACATTTACGGGTACAAAGTTTAATTCATCTGCCACTTGTGTGACTGCAGAGGATATTGTTATGAGCAAAGGAGAACCTGTGCATTTTATGGTAAGCGCTCCAGAAGGTGTAAAAATCAAACGGATTGAAATAAACCGCAAAAATTACGAGGCCTCCAGATAGAAATAAGATTTATGAAAGTACTTATATTTGCAGAAGTATATTTTCCCGATGTCATGGGTGGAGGTGAGTTTTCTACAAAACAGATGACCGAAGGGCTTGTAAAAAAAGGCCACGAGGTTGTTGTGTACTGTCTTGGAAAAAACACCTGTGAAGAAGTGATAGAGGGAGTTCACATAAAAAGAAAATATATCAAAGGGATAAGCGAGTATTATTTAAGTTCTACAAAGAATAACAGTGTAAAAAATCCGTTAACATCATTCGGTAAGATTGTAAGAAAGTGGTCCGATTTATATTTGAGCCCAAAATGGTATAAAAAGTATAAAACAATAATAACTAGGGAAGCACCAGATCTGGTTCATACTGTATCGCCTATGTCATATCTTGGAAGAGTGAATCTGTGGAAAGCGGCCAGTGATTTAAACATACCGGTATCTCATGTGTGCCGTTCTCCAAGACTGCTGGAACTTAATTTTTTTGGTGGCAAACTGAACCGCTATAATATTCGCAGGAATGTAAAAGCCTGTTCTTATCTTACTGCGCTTGCGGCACCTTCAAAGTTTATGTTAGGACTGCATAACAATGTAAACATAAAGGGACAAAAATTCAACGAGGTAATATATAATTCAGTTGATTTTAAAAAACTTCCCTTGTCCGCAGAACAGATTGAACAAAAGGAAAACATGGTTCTTTATGCGGGCAGGCTTACGGAAGAAAAGGGCATACTCACATTAATAAAGGCCGTGAATGAATTGGAAGGAGTAAGACTGCTCCTTATTGGAAGAGGGGAGTTGGCAGAAAGAATAAAAAATGAAAACAAAGTAGAAGTAGTTGACTGGATGGACAGGGAAAGTCTTTATACTTATATGAAAAAAGCAAAAGCTGTTATTCTTCCAGCGGAATGGGATGAGGCCTTTGGTCGGATTTTGATAGAAGCCATTTATAACGGAACAATAGGCATTGGAAGTGACCGCGGTGGAATTCCAGAAGTTTTAGGTTTTGATGAAAAGTATATTTTTCACGCTGGAGATGCAGACGGCTTACGTAAACGTATTGAAAGGGTAATCAGTATGTCTCCTATTGAATATAAAGAAGAAATAGACAGACAACAGAATATGACATCCGGATTTACGGATGAAAAATATGTAGAAAACTGGGAGAAGTTTTTCTTACAGCAGCTAAGGTGATATAAAAATAATGAAAAGCATAGAATATAAAATTGCTCAGTCTGAATCAGAGTGGTGCAGATACAGAATTGAAAATATGGGAATCCGGGAAAGTTTTGACCGGCTTTGTAATGCAGTAAGACGAAAAATATTGAAGGTCTGTATATGTGCTGTCCGAACTTTTTGCTTTAGCATGAAAAACAAAGTGTTTCATCCAACTTATATTAAGAACAAAGAAAATATCGTAGTTTCTATGACCAGTATTGCCGGCAGAATCAAAGATATTTATCCTGCAATTAATTCTATTATAACTCAGACTCAAAAGCCAGATCTGATTGTATTATGGCTTGGAGATAATTGCAGCTACCCAAAAAGAACAATCTCAAAAATTGAAGCAATGGGAATTAAGGTTGAATATTGCAATGATCTGGGACCTAATACAAAGTATCATTATGCATTCAAGGAATATAATAATGATTTGGTTATAACAGTTGATGATGATATTATTTATCATGAAAAAATGATAGAAGAATTGTACAGTACACATTTAAAACATCCGGAAATGATTATTGCAAGACGCGTGCATAAGATAAGGTTTGGCTTAGACAGGCTGCCAGTAAGTTACAGGAATTGGATATGGGAGTATAGAAATTCCTGTCAGCCGTCACATGAACTGCTTGCAACAGGGGTAGGCGGTGTGCTGTATACACCAGCAGTTATGAAACTAAACTGCTGGGAAACTACAGATTTTATTAATGTCTGTCCTGCGTGCGATGATATATGGTTAAAATTTTGCGAACTTTCTCAAAACATAAAAGTGTGTGCTGTAGACGGCTCTCAGTTTTACAAAGATGCTATTAATAAAAAAACTCAGAAAAATGCTTTGGCACTAGAGAATGTAGATAATGAAAAGAACGATGAACGCTTGAGCTCTTGTGCGCGATATTTTGGTATGAGTAACTTGTGCGAAAAAGTACTTGAAGAGGAATAGAAAATGGAATCTAGAACACTTAATTCAAAAAGAAATATCATTGCAGGCGTATTAGGTAATTTCATAAATCCTGTTTTTGGGCTCTTAGTCAATTCTGCTGTAGTTCGATGTTTCAGCGTTGAATATATAGGGCTGATTGGCACATTCAATGCAATTCTTCAGATACTGAATCTTGCTGAATTAGGTTTTTCAACATCAATGATTGTTAATCTGTATAAACCTATAAAAGAAAATGATGTTGCAGCAGTACGTGGTATTCTTGCTTCCTATAGATACGTCTATAGGATAATAGGTCTTATAATATTAACAGCGGGAATAATCATTTGTCCTTTTCTTAAGACAATGTTTAAAGATATCGCAGAAATTAGAGAGAATGTATATATTCTATATATTTTATTTCTGACAAATAAAGCATTCAATTTTATGCTTTTTGCCCATAAAGAGGCCTTGCTTAATGCTGCTCAACGCATTGATGTAATACATGTTATTAATATTATCATCTACATTGCAAGAAGCAGCCTTCAACTTATAGCAATAACCGTTTTCAAAAATATATATTTATATGTCATATTTTTAATGCTTTCTAATGTTGCTTATTATATTTGTATAGAAATTCTTTCAAGAAAGAAATTTCCACAATATTATCCGGAGGGAAAAATAGGCGATGCAACAATAAAAAATGTCAAAAAGCAGGTTGCTGGACTAACTATTTCAAACATAGTGGGAGTAAGTAGAGATTCCCTGAATTCTATATTAGTCACATCTTTTTTAGGATTACATATTGCAGGAAAATATTCAAACTACTGCATGATTTATGATACAGTAATTGGCTTTTTTCTGGTTACAACAAAGGCTATTCAATCAAGTATTGGAAATAGTATTGTATCTGAATCAGAGGAAAAGAACCTGAAAAATCTAACAAAAATGGAGTTTTTGCATAATATTGTTATTGTTGCCTGCTCAGTATATATGCTCTGTTTATACCAACCTTTTATGAAATTATGGATGGGAGACTCACTATTGTTTTCAAATCCAATTATGATTTTATTCGTGTTATATTTTTACATTCGCGTAATGGCTGAAGTTAGAAATGCTTATTTTTCTGCGTTAGGATTATGGTGGAAGGCAAAATGTTTGTTTATCATAGAAGCTATTGTTGTCATTTTCTTAATGATTGTGCTTGGAAAAACTTTAGGTGTAGCGGGTATTATACTGGCACCAAGCATTTCTATTCTAACTGTAAATTATATTGGATGTACTAATCTTTTATTTAGAGAATACTTTAAAACAGGCAGAAAAGAATTTTATACAAATCGACTTATATACACAGTAATAACATTAATAGTTTGTTCTGTAGCTTATTACATCTGCAACTTATTACCTTATGAGGGTGTGTTTGGATTACTTGTAATAGTATTAATCTGTACTTCTATATTGGTAATACTCGTTCCTGCTATGATGTTTTTATTGAAAAAAGAATACATGAAAGAATCTATTTCTTTTATTAAACAAATATTCAGGGCGTAATAAAGATATGAACAAAATTCTTATAAATGGAGACAGAACATATCTTCCAATTGATGGAATGAACCGCGTTACGCTTGAGGTAACAAGAAGCCTTGATGCTCTCGCGAAAAATGAAAATTATGTAATTGTAATTCCTGCAAATGTGAATACAGAGTTTTATAACAGAATAAAAGATTTACGCAACATAAAAATCAGAAAAACAAAGCTTCCGTATTTTAGATTCTGGACGCTTCTTTTTGTTGATGTAGCAGCTCTGATTCAGAACAGAAGGATAATCAATTTTGCAAACAGAATATCTGTTTTTGGAGGAGGTATTAATTTTCTGCACGACATTATTCCTCTTAGTTTTTATGGAGAACATAACAAAAAATATTATCATAGATTAAAAAAAATGCTTAATAAATCAGACTGCTTAATAGTACCATCACAATTCACACGACAAGATATAAAAGAAGCAATTCATTGTAATTGTAAAATGGAAGTTATACATCTTGGCTGGCAACATTATCTCCAGATACAAGAAGATGATGAGATATTTAATTTATTTTCTACAATAAAAAAACAAAACTATTATTATACAATATCAAGTATTTCTCCTCATAAGAATCTAAAATTTATTTATGAATTGGCAAAAAAGAATCCAGACGCTTTTTTTGTTATTACCGGAGGAATGAATAGAGGATATGGCTTTGATTTCAAGAAGCTGAACAATCTGGTATTTACAGGAAGAATTAGTGATGAACAATCAAAGTCATTAATGATGAATTGTAAAGCATTTATTTTTCCTTCATTATATGAAGGTGCTGGTCTACCTCCTCTTGAAGCACTTTCATGTGAAGTACCAGTGTTAGCAAGTGATATAGGCGCTGTACATGAATATTGTGGAGATGCTGTACATTATTTTAATCCAGAAGATTATGCAGTTGATTTACAGAATATTATTAAATCAAAGGTATCAGATTCAAAGAAAGTACTTGAGCAGTTATCGTGGGATAAAGTAGCAGCAGATTTAAAAAATATTATCCGGAGCATAGAATAAATGAGTTTATTGAAAAGAATAAAAAACAGTTTTCTATTTAGAATCAAAAAAATGGTTATTGTATTTCAAGGTTTACAATCATCCGAGAAAGAAAGGAGAGATATTTCCAGATTTCTTTTGCATATAAAAGGTCTTGTAATGTATCCTTATGAATATACTAAAAAGTATGACTTAAAAGAAATAAATGTCATGTGGGATTCAGACGGTTACCCTTTTGTAATTCATTCTGAGAAAAAACTATATCTAAAAAAATGGTGGAGCAAAGAAAAGTGTCAAAAGTATTACAATAATCTTAAGATAGAGCAAGATAATGAATGCGCACACAAATATCTTATTAATTCTATGCGCTATCCAGATAAAGATGATGTAGTTGCTGATTTAGGCGCAGCTGAAGGAATCTTTTGCCTCGATATTATAGACAAAGTAAAACAAATATATTTATTCGAATGCGATGAAGATTGGAATGAACCTTTACGTAAAACTTTTTTACCATGGAAAGAGAAAGTAATTATTGTTAATAAATATTTATCCAATTCGAATCATGATAAGTATATAACACTGGATAACTATTTTTCAGAAAACAAGGTAACTTATATTAAAGCTGATATTGAAGGTGATGAAGTTAGAATGTTAGAAGGAGCAGAAAGCTTACTTAATTCTACAATTAAAAAAGCGCTGATTTGTACATATCACAAGTTTGATGATGAAATTAAAATCAAGGAAATTATGAAAAATCATGGCTTTAAGGTTGAAATTAATACAGGATATCTCTTTATGTCAAATGTAGATAATATTTTTCAAAATCAATATCTTAGACATGGTGTCTTATTTGCGTATAAAGAATAACAAATATGGAGTTTTTTATGAATAAAAGTAACGAATTTGCAGGAAAAATTGCCGGAGGCTTATGCTGGAATGAACTTACAGAAAATCGTATGAAGGATCCGCTTGCAATTGAAAATTTTGGATATAAGGTTTATTCACAGAACGAAGAAGATGGAATAATTCATGAACTTTTTCGTAGAATCGGAACAGAAAGCAAGGAATTTATTGAATTTGGAGTCGGAAACGGACTTGAATGTAATTCCCATTATCTTTTGCATTGTGGCTGGCACGGACTTTGGCTTGAAGGAAATTGCGGCGCATGCAAACAGATTGGGCACAAGTTCAGACCTGTTATAAAAGCTGGAAATCTTAAAATTGTAAATGCGTTTATAACCCGGGAAAATATAGAAGAACTGATTCTTAATAACAGAAATAGTTTTGCAGAAGGCAGTATGCCGGATTTTTTAAGCATCGACATAGACGGAAATGACTGGTATGTATGGGATGCTATTAAGGCCATAAAACCAAGACTTGTTTGTATTGAATATAACGGTAAGTTTCCGCCGGATTATAGTTGGAAGCAGGCTTATGATGCAAAGCATAGATGGGATTATTCGGATTGGCAGGGGGCTTCTTTAAAGGCTCTGGAACTGCTGGGCAGGGAAAAAGGCTATGTCCTTGTGGGAACAAATCTTACCGGCGTTAATTCTTTTTTTGTCAGGGAAGATTTATATTCTACAGAGAAGTTTTCGAGTCGTGTTACTGCAGAAGAACTGTATAATCCAAATAGAAAAGAACTTAAGTTTGAATCACCTGGTCACGGTTCAAGATATTGTCTTGTTGGGCAGGAAGAAAATAAAGGTGTTCTTAATTACTATGACAGCGTAAAAGAATGTATAAAAGCCAGAAAAACAGAACGTAGAAATAAGATAATTAAAGGGTTCAAAAAGAGTATTTTAAATTGGGGCAGTGAAAAAAATAATTGACCATTCTTTTTTCACACCTTTGCAAATCCCTCAAATTTTCTGTAAAATATTCATATGACATTTAAGGATCTGCTGGTAATTAAAAAGTGTCTTAGTGAAAAGCTGCTGGCGTACGAGGGGCCGGTGGCGGAAAAACAGAAGATTGACAGTGCCTATCTTGCAACTGTTGAGATTTTGAATGAGGCCAGGCTTGAATGTTCTTCCTGCAGGCTTGATTTTTCGGACATTCAGGATGTAGAAATTACCATTGATTACAATCTTGATTCGGTTATCGAAGAAAAGATGAATAATGATAATCTCACCCTGGATTTTTAGCGGTTGTTCCGCAATCTGCTACTGAAGCCGTTGAATCATATTCCACATGGATTCTGCGGAATTAAAGTTCTCCGGTGTAATTTCTTCGGCACCAATTTCAATGTCAAATGCTTCGTTCAGCTGCATTACCAGCTGGACTATATCAAATGAATCAATCAGTCCGTTATCTATTAGTGCTTTTTCTGACGCAAAATCAATTTCAGGTTTTGCTTCTTTAAGTATATTAAGTAATTCTTCCATCTTTTATCCTTTTATCTTTTTTTACAGCTGTTTTTTAAGTTCAACCCGGTCTATTTTTCCGTTCAGATTAATCGGCATTTTTTCAAGTTTGATTTTTCTGTTTGGAATCATATAGTCGGGAATTGAATCCTTTATTGAATCTATAATCTGCTGCGGTTCTACTGTTCCCGTGTAAAACAGCACGATTTTTGATTTTTCTGAATCATAAAGGCAGCAGTTCTGGTCTACGCCGTCTACGGCTCCAACCGCAGTTTCAATTTCTCCAAGTTCTATGCGGTGCCCCATATGCTTGATCTGAAAGTCTTTTCGGCAGTCATACATTATTTCGCCGTGTTCATTGTAGTGCACTATATCGCCGGTGCGGTAAATAATTTCCGGGTAGATTGAATTAAGCGGATTCTGAACAAATGCAGCCTGTGTCTTTTCCGGATTGTTGTAATATCCGTAGGAATTGCAGGTACCGCGCACGCAAAGTTCACCCTTAACATCCTTATTTTCCGGATCCACAAGCTTATTTTCTTCATCAAGCACCAGAATCTCTGTGTTTTTGCACGCAAATCCAATCGGAAGGCTTTCGTCATCGCTGAATTCACGGTCAACAATATAATATGCGCACACATCCGTTATTTCTGTAGGTCCGTAAAGATTTGCATAAAGCGCGTCCGGGTAGGTTTTGCGCCACACATTAAGCTGCTTGTTCGGCATTACTTCTCCGCAGAAAAGAATTTTTTTTAGGGTAGGGACAACAAACTTATCCACTGCCTTAAGGTTTGCCATTATGCACAGGGCAGAAGGAACCCAGAAAATTGTATTAACCTTGTTTTCTGTTAAATAGCCGAAAAGATTTTTTGGCAGCATAAAGAATTTGTGCGGAATTATGCAGCATTCGGCGCCGTTTTTAAGTGTCTGGTAAATGTCCAGAATTGAATTGTCAAAGTAGAACGGAGCCTGCTCCCCAAATACGGTCGTACTGTCTATTTTAAAGGTTTCTGTCACCCATTCCGCATAGTCGATTACAGATTTCTGGCTAATTATTACGCCTTTTGGAGTTCCAGTTGAGCCGGATGTAAATAAAACGTACAGAATATCTGTATCAATCACCTTTTTTAGTGTTCTGTCTACCAATATTCTGTCTACCGCAGTTAAAATCAGCTCTTCGTAAAGGCAGACGGGTACATTACCCGCAAATTCTCCGGCAGCTTCTGCATGTGCCTTGTCTGTTATGATTAAAGCTGGATTCAAAGTTTCCATTATTTTCTGAATTCGGCTGGCAGGCATGCTTACGTCTATAGGAGTGTAGAAATTTCCGCTGTAAGCAGCGCCCATAAAGCCTGCAATTACTTCTACGCTTTTTTCAAGGTAAATGACGATCGGATTTTTAAATATTCTCCTATTAATGAGTTCTGTTGCAATGCCAAGCGATTCTTTCTGAAGTTCACCAAAAGTGATTGACCTCTTTTCGTCCCTAAATGCTGTCTTTCCGGCAAACTTAAGGGCAGTGCTGTCTAAATAATCTGTAACTAATCTCACCATAATATGAATCTCTGATTTAAATTTTACTTAAAAACAAGTATACTGTAATTCATAAAAAAAAACTATTCACAAAAGGATCAGATTCATGGCACGCAGAATAACCAGGTTAATTCTTTTTATCGCGTTTTTCTTTATTTTTGCCGCAGTCCTTGCTTTTTTTCTAAAAGACGATTCAAATTCTTATGCCCGTGTTTTAAGGCACGAATTTTACCGCCAGCAGAACATAGATTACCTTTTTTGCGGCGCATCGCATACTTCGCACGGAATTAATCCCCGCATTGCAGACCTTTCCTTCAACAAAAACGTTTTCAACGCAGGTACCCCGGCCCAGCAGATAGACGGCACAGTTGCAGTCCTTAAGCAGGCCGTAAAGCTTTATTCCATAGAAAAAGTTTTTATGGAAATGGATTTTGGAATCATAACTTCTTACGGAATAAAGGAGAGGCCGGGGCACACCGCAGACTACATTGTCCTTGATTTTTTAAGGGATCCGCTCATCAAGCTGGACTACATGCTCAAAATGACAGTACCGGCGTATTACTTAAATTCACTGCTTCCAATCGGCAAGGATAAACTTATGGATCTAGATCCAAAAAAGGTTTCTGCAAAAATCAAGTCTGTAATTACAGGCCGGTATTTTAAATATGAATTCGGTGATGAAAAAAGTTCGTACGCGTGTAAAGGCTGCGTTCTTGATTCAGAAAGCATTTCTGATGGCTCGTTCAGTTCAGACTCTTTTGAAGAGTCCATAGGGCCGCAGAACATTCACCCGGATATAATCAGCTGCCTTAATCAGATAGTAGAAATATGCCGCAAAAATAATATTGAGCTGATTTTCTATTCCATGCCGTATTCCGACTTTTTCCTGAACGAAAAGGGCGACTATGACCAGTACCTGAATTTCTGCCGGAATTTTGCCACTCAGAACAGCTGTCCTTACTATGATTTTAATCTTTGCCGCGAAAAATATTTTTCCTTATGCGACCATGATTTTAGCGACGACAATCATTTGAATCAGAGCGGTATAGAAAAATATACAGAGATTTTCTGCAGTTTTTTTACCGGAAAAATTCCGGAAGATGAACTTTTTTACGCTTCCTATGCAGATAAAATGGCTTCAATTTCAGAAAGGATTTTCGGTCTTGTGCTTATTACCTCGCAGGATCAAAAATCGCTTACAGTATATCCCGTTACAAACTGCCGCGACAAAAGCCGCATCACATACGATTTTTACGCCGTTTCGGACGGAAAATTAAATCCGCTTGCACTTAATACTTCCAGCACTACCGTCGGTTTCCCCGGAGCCGGTTTTGGAATGCTGAAAATAACCGCCAGACTTGACGGTCAGATTACAAACGCCGTAAGTAGGGCTTATTTTTCTTACTAGTTTTTATAGATAGGGAACAGTCAACATGAATTTACTTTCGTTTTCTTTTGCAGGATTTCTTCTTGTTTCTTTGATTCTTTATTATCTGTGCCCAAAAAAGATTCAGTGGGTGATTCTTTTTGCGTCTAACCTGTTTTTTTATGCGTGCAGCGGAGTGGGGAACTTTGTTTTTATACTTGCAAGTTCACTTATAACTTTTTACGGAGCTGTTCTTGTCTCTAAGTTAAACGATGGTTTAAAAGAAAAAAAGCCGCTCCTTTCTAAAGAAGATTTTAAGGATGAAAAAAAACGCGTCCAGAATAAAAAGCGCCTTGTGCTTTCTGCAATGCTTACTGTAAATCTGGGAATCCTTATATTCCTTAAGTACATAAATGTCCTTTTGATTCACAGAACTTTGTTCATGCCGCTTGCAATTTCTTACTATACGCTTCAGTCAATTTCGTATTTTATGGACGTCTATAATTCAAAATACGGGCGGGAAACAAATTTCCTGCGCTATTTTTCATTTATTTCATTTTTTCCGCAGCTTATAATGGGTCCTATAAACCGATACGGTCAGCTTGGACTTCAGATGAAGGAAGAACATCGCTTTGATTTTGAAAACATTAAGCACGGCGCAATGCTTATTCTGTACGGCGCAATGAAAAAATACATAATCGCGGATCTTTTGTATTCCAGGGTTGTAAGCGCGCTTGACCAGCCTAATTACAGTCTCCCCGGATTTGTGATTACAGCGGGAATTCTTATGTATGCACTTTACCAGTATGCAGATTTTTCCGGCGGAATAGACATGGTTCTTGGGATTGCGGAACTTTTTGGCTTAAAGATGCAGCCTAACTTCCGTCAGCCGTATTTTTCTACAAGTCTTGCAAATTTCTGGCAGCGCTGGCATATAAGTCTTGGCGCCTGGATGCGTGATTACGTTTTTTATCCCCTTGCACTTACTAAGGGAATGCAGGATTTCAGCAAATGGTGTGCTTCTCACATGGGAAAGCATTTTGCCCGCGTTCTTCCTGCGTGCATCGCAAATATTGCTGTTTTCATTTTGGTTGGTGTGTGGCACGGACCCGAACTGCATTTTTTTGTGTGGGGACTTTATAACGGTCTTGTAATTGCCTTAAGTGATCTTTTAAAACCAGTTTTTGACAGGATTAATTCTTTCTTCCATATAAGTGTAAAGTCTACCGGAATGCATGTGTTCAGAATCATAAGGACGTTTGTAATAGTAAATATCGGGTGGTATTTTGATCACATTGTGGACGTAAAGAAATCCTTTGTGTATTTAAAGAATACCTTTACCAGGTTTGGGAACCCTCTTCTGTTGTTGAACCGTGATTATATGGTTTCTGTTTTCGGACATATTTCGCATTTTCAGTCGCAGATTGTGCTTATTGCTGTGGGTACAATAATCCTGTTTACGGTAAGCGTTCTTAAAGAAAGAAACATTGATGTTTACAGAGAAATCCAGAAAAGGAACATTGCTGTCCGCTGGCTAAGCTATTACGTCCTGCTTGCGTTGGTAATCCTTTCCTTTTCTTTCTCTACCGGCGATTCCGGATTTATGTACGCACAGTACTAGAACTGCGGAGTTCAGGCTATTTGAGCTCTTCTTCCAATTCTTCCTTGTGGAGCGGTTTATTGTCATCGTAAGCAGTTTTATTCTTTTCGATTTCTTCAAAGCTCCAAAC
>Ga0256407_10005379_pt1 | contig 20595 bp, 19 predicted proteins | sample RumenRJG_04DNA_FD_193489 | JGI IMG/M metagenome (GOLD analysis project Ga0256407, IMG submission 193489) | Bovine rumen microbial communities from Lethbridge, Alberta, Canada - RJG_04 | ecosystem: Host-associated > Mammals > Digestive system > Stomach > Rumen | place: Canada: Alberta... | reverse complement strand
GCAGCGCGTGCAATGCGCTCTGCGCCCGGCTTTGTCAGGACCTTGAAGTCGATGGCCAGGTCTTCGTTGACCTCGATGCCCTTGTTGCCCCAGATGTACTCGCCCTCGATGTTCTCGCGGAAGAAGGTCCAGTTGATGCCCTTATCCGGGATCTTGATGGGACGGACGGCCGCGAAAAGGTTCAGGCCGCGGCGCAGCAGAGAATTCGCGCTGACCAGGTTCGGAAGGCCTTCGCCCGCTTTCGGGGTGACGAAGGGGCCCTTCACCAGGACATCGCACTTCTAGTAAAATATATGGTTTTATATTATTGTTATATATTTTTCTCTATCTCCCCGAAGGTCTCCATCATCAGCTTAATGAGATACTGCTCCGGTTCCCCGAGATATGTTTCTTTCTTGTATACGGCACTCACATCCCAGCTCTGATCCGCCTCGTTCCTGCTGCAGGACAGGATCCGAAGACTGGCCGCCGCAGTTTCCGGGCCGCTGCCGGCATCGTCCGCATGTCCCCTCGGGATCCCCAGGGCGTCCAGGGCACGGTCAGGGACGATGGTCACGCCCATGCCCGTGCGGGCCAGCTCCGCCGCGGTGACGCAGCTCGACACCTCCATGACATTCTTCGGGAAGAAGCCCGCCTTCCGGAAGATCTTCTCCGTTTTCTTCCGGATGTACTGCCCGCTTTTCATGATGATGAAGGGCAGGTCCTTCATCTCCTTCAAGTCCGCGGAATCTGCACGGTCAGGCTCTCCGTCCGCCGGTTTTCCCGTATGCCGGACCATTTTCGCCGTCAGCAGCCGCTCCGGCGCCGCAAGCCAGACCCGCTCCCGGTAGATAAGGCGGCTCTCCAGGCCGATGGGGAATTCTCCGCTGCCGCCGGGGAGGACCGCAAAGGAGATCTTGTCCTTGTCCAGTTCCCCCAGGATCTCCGAGGAGCGGGATTCCACCAGACGGACCTGGACCTCCGGATACCGCTCGTGGAATTTTCCCAGGACCTTCGGCAGCATGTAGCCGGCGCGCTCCGTGGGGATGCCGATCCGTATCTCGCCCCGGGCGCCGCCGCCGATGTCCTTCAGCTCCCGCCTGAGGTTTCCGCTGAGGGAAAGAATGGTGCGGGCGGTGGCCACGTAGCGCTCCCCGGCGTAGGTCAGGGTCAGGGGGCTGGTCTTCCGGTCAAACAGCTTCACGCCCAGATCCTCTTCCACCTTTGCCAGGATATAGGAAAGAGACGGCTGCGAGATGTACAGCCGCTTTGCCGCCTCCGTCACACTGCCGCAGTCCGCGATGGTGGTAATGTATGTCAGTTCCCGAAAATCCATATATTTCCTCCTGCCTTTCCGGTTTCCTTTTTTACGCCCAGGGATCCGCTTCCTCCGGCAGGCGGATATCGGTCAGGCACTGGATCTCATTCAGGAACCACTGGCCTGTGGAAGGCTTCTTTCTCAGCTTGACCGGCCGCGGAGAGTCCGATCCCGCGCTCTTCACGTACAAGGTCGCCCAGTTCTCCTCCGCAAAGGAATACGGGGTCGCAATGACCGTGATCCGGAATGGTTTCTTCGGCGAGTAATTGTTGTCCCTTGCGGCACCCTCGAAGAAGGAACGGCACTTGTAAGCCTTGCCTCTCAGACGGTCCTTAAGAAACTGCTTTTCCATGGCAGTAAGGGGATCCGGCCCCTTCAGGAAATCCAGCATCTCGTAGACATCGTCCTCATTCTTCTCAAAACTGCAGAGCGCAGCCATCGTCAGGGCCGTAGTCTTGTAAGCCGATTTCAGGGATGCCTCCGGCCGTGCCTGAAGCTCCGCAAGGTTTTCGGGCAGTTTGTCAAAAGTAAATATCTCGGCAGCATAGATCTCATCGGTGCCGTTTGCAGCGTTATTGTTCTCAGACTGGTTCATTTTTTCTCCTTCCGGGATCCGGGGTGTAATCGTCTCCGGAGAGCGGAAACGTATGATCGCTCCAAAGATCCCGCTTCATATCATTGATTGATCTGTATGAGAAATGCCTGTTCGCATTCCTCTCCGTCTATTATCCACGAAACAGGAGCTTATTACCACCAATGTCCGAAAAAAAACACGGACCGGGCACAGTAATCTGGAAGAAATACGAGATGTTCCCTCCTGCGGTCAGCCTGTTCCCGGATCAGCTGAAAGGACTCAGCGTCTGAATATGCCCCATCACAAATCTTCGGAAAATCTTCGCCGCCGGAGAAGCTGTTCTCTCGTCCGGGAACAGCAGCCCGATGTCAAGCTTTTCCGCGTTTTTCAGCGGAATATAGGCAATGTCGTCCGGCAGTTCCCGGGCGATGATCTCATTCAGCATTCCGATCCCAAGACCTGCCTTTACCATGAAATACAGCGCCAGACAGTCGTTCGCGGTATAGGCCGTGTCCGGGCGGAAGCCCTTCTTTTCAAAATATCTGGAGTTGTCGGATTCGATCCCCGGGTGCATTTCGATGTATGGTCTGCTCCGCAGTTCTTCGTCCGCGATGCTTTTCTTCTTTGCCAGCGGATCCGTTTTCGCGACAGCCGCCACCAGCCGGTCCCGGATCAGTGTATGCCACCGGGCACTGTTTCTTCCGGCGTACTCCTTCCGGTAACTGATGATCCCCAGATCCGCCTTGCCTTTCTCGATCCTCTCGGCGATGTCGCTGCTGGTGCTGTCCAGAATGCTGACGCGGATCCGGGGATATTTTTCGGAGAAACTGCGGACGATGCCGGCGATCATCGGGTAATACCCTGCATACGCGGTTCCGATGACCACGCTGCCGCTCTCGATTCCCTTGATCCGGAATACCGCGTCCTCATAGTGTTTACCTGCTTCCGCGATCTCCCGGACCGCCGGAAGCAGGAGTTCTCCCTCCTTTGTCAGGGCAATGCCCCTCCGGCTCCGGTTCAGGATCCGGAACCCGGCCTCCTCCTCCATCGCTTCCACGGACCGGCTTACCGCGGATGCGGAATATCCCATCTCCTCCGCCGCCTGTGCCAGGCTTCCCCGCTCCAGGATCTTCAGCAGCAGTTCACATCTTTCCGTATTCATAGTAGTTCCTCCGCATTCTGTTAATTGTATCCTCCGTCCGGTTTTACAACTGCGGTTTTATAATTGCACTTAACGCAATATATTATTGATTTATTCTCGCTTTACGCAATTATACTGCGGTGAGATAATGCAATCAACAGGAGGAAAACAAAATGTCCGAAAGAAAAGCCCAGATCCTTATGGCCAGCGTCATCATCGCCCGCAGCACCGCTTATCTGTTTTCCAAGACTCTGCTCCAGACCATGGACCGCTTCACTGTTCTGGCGAACCGCTTCCTGCTGGCTTTCCTGCTCCTCTGCATCCTCTTTTTCCGCCGCATGATCAGGACCGCTCCGCGGACCCTGCTTCGGGGCATGATCCTCGGCACGGTGTTCTTCATCGTCATGTCCTTTGAGCTCGGCGCCCTGAAGACCGCGGAGACCTCCACCACGTCCTTCCTGGAGAACACCGCCATCATCTACGTTCCGCTGCTCGCCGCCCTGGTATCCTTCCGGCTTCCGGACAGAGATGCTGCCCTCCGCGCGGTGATTGCCGTCACGGGAATCGGGATCATGACGCTGAACGGGGCCGGCTTCCGGTTCTCTCCCGGAGAGCTGCAGGCGCTGGCTGCCGCACTGTTCTACGCCATCGTGATCCTTCTCACAGGAAAGTTCTCCCATGAAGACGATCCGCTGCAGCTGGGCGTCATCCAGATCGGTACGCTGGGGATCCTGTCGCTGGGTGCAGCCTTCCTGTACGAAACACCCCGGCTTCCCGGATCAGGGACGGAATGGTTCTGCCTTGCTGCCCTGGTCTTTGTTTGCACCGGCTTCGGCTTCACGCTGCAGCCGGTAGCACAGAAATATCTGAGACCGGAACAGGCCAGCATCTTCTGCGCCCTGGGACCTGTCTCGGCCACCATTACCGGCGCCCTCATACTGCATGAACCAATTACCCCTTGTAAACTCCTCGGCGCCGCCCTGATCCTGGGAAGCATCCTGATCCCGAAAGAACTGCTCTGCCGGCATAACACTGTATCCGCAAAGCCGGCTGCACTCCGGAGTCACTGCTGATCTGCCGGACCATCCTTGTTTCACCATGTTTTTCGCCTCCGCCGTGCGCAATATGCGCACGGTTTTTTCATCTTTGCCTCTTGTATTGTCACTTTTCCCGATCTTTCTGTTCTGTTATTGACTTCTAACTGCTGTTAGCTATACTGATATTGACTTGTTAAACATAACTAATCATCAAGGCAGACCAGTCCTTCGCTTACGATGTGCGGCAGAGGGATCCTGCTTTTTCTGATAAAGGATGGGACCAATGACGATCAAAGACTTGAAGCCGGGCCAGAGCGGTGTGATCACGGCGGTCGGGGGCGAGGGAGCCCTGCGTCAGCATTTCCTGGACATGGGCGTGATCCCCGGCGCAGAGATCACCGTGACAAAGCTGGCGCCTCTGGGCGATCCGATGGAGCTGCGCATCCACGGCTATGAACTGACCCTGCGTCTTGCCGACGCGGAAAAAATCGATATTCAAATGATTGAGACGCCGCAGATACAGGACGGGGTGCGTCCACGGAAACGGAAGACTGCACACCCCGGAATCGGTGAAGAGAACGCGTATTATCCCTACCACGGAGAACGGCTGCCTGACGGGACCCTGCTGACCTTCGCCCTGGTAGGAAACCAGAACAGCGGAAAGACCACGCTCTTCAACCAGCTCACCGGCGCCAATCAGCACGTGGGAAACTTTCCCGGCGTCACCGTGGACCGGAAGGACGGCGCGATCCGGGGACATGCGGACACCCTGATCACGGACCTTCCCGGGATCTACTCCATGTCCCCCTACTCCAGTGAGGAACTGGTTTCCCGGAACTTCGTCCTGAACGAAAAGCCCAAAGCCATTATCAACATCGTCGACGCCACCAACATCGAACGCAATCTCTACCTCACAATACAGCTTCTGGAGATCGATATTCCCATGGTGGTGGCCCTGAACATGATGGACGAGGTGACCGGAAACGGCGGCTCCATCGACATCAACCGGATGGAGGCAGAGCTGGGGGTTCCGGTGGTCCCCATCTCCGCGGCAAAGAATCAGGGCGTGGACGAGCTGGTCCATCACGCAATGCATCTGGCAAGACATCAGGAACGGCCGGGCCGTCAGGATTTCTGCGGCGCAAACGATCACGGCGGCGCGGTGCACCGCTGCATTCACGCCATCATTCACCTGATCGAGGATCACGCCGCGCGCGTGGGACTTCCGGTCCGCTTTGCCGCCAGCAAGCTGATCGAGGGCGATTCCCTGATCCTCGGACAGCTGAACCTGGATCAGAATGAAAAAGAAATGCTGGAGCACATCATCCTGCAGATGGAGACTGAGCGTGGTCTGGACCGCAGCGCCGCCATCGCGGACATGCGTTTCGCCTTTATCAGCAAGATCTGCGGCGAGTGCGTCATCAGGCCTCGGGAAAGCAGGGAACACCTCCGGAGCCAGAAGATCGACCGCGTTCTCACCGGACGTTTCACCGCGATCCCGTTCTTCATCGGGATCATGGGACTTGTGTTTTATCTTACCTTCGCGGTGATCGGCGCCTGGCTCCAGGATATTCTGGCTGCCGGCATCGAACGGCTCACGGGCGTCGTGGACAATGCCCTGACTGCGGCCAAAGTCAACGAGGCCATCCACGGTCTCATTATCAGCGGCATCTTCGAGGGCGTGGGAAGTGTGCTGAGCTTCCTGCCCATCATCGTGACCATGTTCTTCTTCCTGTCGCTTCTTGAGGACAGCGGCTATATCGCCCGCGTGGCCTTCTTCATGGACAAGCTGCTGCGCCGGATCGGTCTCTCGGGCCGGAGTATCGTCCCCATGCTGATCGGCTTCGGCTGCACGGTACCGGCGGTCATGTCCACCCGCACACTCCCCAGTGAGCGCGACCGCAAGATGACCATCCTGCTGACGCCCTTCATGAGCTGCACCGCCAAGCTTCCGATCTACGCATTCTTCGCGCATGCGTTCTTCCCGAAAAAAAGCTGGGCGATCATCATCGGGCTGTACGTTTTCGGAATCCTGACCGGGATCCTGGCAGCTCTCCTGTTCAAAAAGACGCTGTTCAAGGGCGAGGCGGTACCTTTCGTCATGGAACTGCCCAACTACCGGATGCCGAGTCCCCGCAGCGTCCTGCAGCTTCTCTGGGAGAAGGCCAAGGATTTCCTGCAGAGAGCGTTTTCCGTGATCCTGGTCGCCACCATCGTGGTATGGTTCCTGCAAAGCTTCGACTTCCACTTCAATCTGGTGGAAGATTCTCATGCCAGCATTCTGGCAACGGTGTCAGGCCTTCTGGTTCCCCTCTTCCGTCCTCTGGGACTGGGCGACTGGAGGATCGTGACCTCTCTCTTCAGCGGCTTCATGGCCAAGGAAAGCGTGGTCTCTGTCCTTGAGGTGCTCTTCGGTACCGAGGGCGGCGTGAAGAATGTCATCAGCTCACTCTCTGCCGCGTCGCTTCTGGTGTTCAGTCTGCTTTACACGCCCTGCGTGGCAGCCATCGCTTCCATTAAGCGGGAGCTGGGCGTGAGGTCCGCTTTCCTGCTGATTGTCTGGCAGTGCGCCGTCGCCTGGGTGGCGGCTCTGCTGGTCCGGCTGGTCGGAATGGCTTTGGGAATGGGTTGATATTAAGGAGATTTACTATGAACACATGGGATATGATATTGATCTTCATGATTGCCGCCGCCTTTCTTCTGGCGGTGCGCAAGGTCCGGAAGGATATGAAGAGCGGCTGCAGCTGCCTTGGCTGCGGCGGAAGCTGCGCAGGATGCAGCAGCTGCAGTGCCGGGGACGCCGGCTGTGTATCTGAGATAAAGAAGGAGGCATGAGATCACTCTCATGCCTCGCTTTTTACCTTTTGATTACCTGCGGGATCCCGCAGAATACTCGCACGACTTTTGACGCACGGGCTGCCAGAAGACAGTTCAGTCTCCCCGCCTTTTCCCTGGCTTCCCGCGCAGCCGGATCCGCCGGAACCACACCGCAGCCTGTCTCCGAAGAGATCACCACATCATATTCCGAAAGCTTGTCTGCCAGCTGTTCCAGTTCCTTTTCATCCCTGCACCCGGCGGCAAGGATCTGGACTTCAGCGATTCCGCTGCTCTGTTTCTTTCTGATGTCCTGCTCCCCGTTCCCGCAGACCCGGATCTCCTCCGCAGGGATCCCCAGCAGCTCTGCTGCCGCTTTCCGCTTTCCGCTGAACAACGGCCCTGTGACAAATACCATTTCTGCTCTCTTCTCCTCTGTTCCGGCCTCCGTCCCTGATTCCGGCCCCGCGTCCTTCAGCACCACCGGGACCCCGCACTGCACTTCCACGACCCGGTCTGACATGGCGGCGAGGGCTGTACTGACCTGCCCCAGAAGCCTGAGATAAGAAAGGGTCTCTCCCGCATAATCCGCGCCGCCGGAAAATACTTCATTGGCGACGATCACAAGCTCTGCGCACTGCTGCCGGAGTGCGGAGACCGCACTTATCACCGAATCCGCCGCGGCATCCGGGCCTGCCGCAGAGGTCGGATCCGCCGCAGAGACTGCATCCTGCTGTCCTTTGCTTTCCGCTTCCGGGAACAGCTCATTGGCGCAGAGATTCCCGAGATCTTCAAGAAGAACTGCCGCGCCGGGCGGGATGAAAAGTCCCCGGATGGTACCGGCCGTAAAACACTCCAGAGTCTCAAAACCCTTGTCCGCACGCATTGCACGGTGCTTCCGTATCCGTTCCTCCGCCTCTTTCCCGAAGGGCTTCATGGTTGCGAGATAGATCCGCCGGTTCTCTCCCGTTCCGCAGATCAAAGCTTCCGCGTACGCGCTCTTCCCGCTGGCAGCGCCGCCGCACACCAGCGTCATCATGAGCTGCCTCCTTCTCCGCCGCTTTCACATGTGCTTTCCGGAGCCTGCTTTATTCTGTTCCCTGCATCTCCGGACCGCTTCGACGCCAGCGCGGCGATCTCCGGATAATGCTTCAGCACCGCCCGGTAGTTTTCCTTCCTGTGGGGGAAACTGCAGCTGGTGCAGTCCTTCACGCCTGAGTCCAGATACCGGAAATTGCCGCCGCAGCGGTCCCCCAGCGCGTACAGAGGACAATAGCAGAACAGACAGTTGAAGTCTTCTTCTGCCACGCCCTTGTGGCAGGGAAAGTACTCGCAGGCCCGGTTCTGAATAAACTGATACGCCGGAGGAGTCCCTGAACTTCTGTCCGCGGTGTTCCCATCCGCGGCGTCACCATCTGCAGCCGCCGTATCCCCGCTGCCCGCATCCCGGAAGAAAGCACTGTAGCTGCCCGGTTTCATCCCGTAAAGCTCTTCGATATAAGACTCGGTAAGTATTTTCTTCGGGTCTCCGGTCCTGTCCGCTTTTCCGTCCCGGACACAGATCACAGTATCCGCAGTACGCACCGCAAGCTCCAGCTCATGCAGAGACACCAGCACTGCAATGCCGCGTTCCCTCACCAGCTTCTTCAGGATCGTCAGGAACTCGATCTTGTGGCGGATGTCCAGATAGGAGGTGGGCTCGTCCATCACCAGGACCTCCGGTTCCTGGCAGATAGCCCGGGCCAGCATTACCAGCTGGCGCTGCCCGTCACTCACTCTGGCGATCTCCCGGTCCCGGAGTTCTCCCACTCCCACCAGCTCCATGGTCTCCAGGACCTTGTTCCGGTCTTCCTCCGACAGGATCCCGAGATGGCCGGTATAAGGATAACGCCCCATGGCAGCCACGTCGAAACAGGTCATCAGCTCCGCCCGGGGACGCTCCGTCAGGATCACCGACATCCGCTGCGCAGTTTCCTGCGCCTTCATGCCGGTGAGATTCTCTTCACCCAGAAATACGGTTCCCCGGAGAGGTTCCAGCTGCCGGGCAATCGTCTTCAGAAGAGTAGACTTCCCGGCACCGTTGGGTCCCACAAGAGCGGTGATCTCTCCGGGACGCACGGAAAAAGACAGGTTCTGAAGGACTTCCCTGTCTCCATATCCTGCAGAAAGCGTCTCCGTCCGGAGGGCAGTTTTTTTATTCTTCTCTAATTCTGTCATACTTATCTATTCCGTTTCAGCAGCATCCATATCACCACCGGCGCCCCGAATACTGCCGTCACAGAGCTGATGCTGAGCTCTGTCGGAGCAAACATCGTCCGCGCCAGCAGATCGCAGAACAGGCAGAAATCCGCGCCCCCGAGGAAACAGGCCGGCACCATCACCATGGGCTTCGCGGTGCCGAACAGACGCTTCATGAGATGCGGGACCGCGATCCCCACGAAGGAGACCGGACCCGCAAAGGCCGTCACCGCGGCAGAGAGAAGGCTTGAGAGAAGGATCAGCTCCGCCCGGAACTTTCGGACATTGACCCCTAAGCTTCGCGCATAGCCCTCCCCCAGCTGCCAGGCTTCCATGGGTTTTGACAGAAGAAAGGCGGCTGCCAGTCCAGACAGGCTGACCGCTGCGATCCAGCGGAGATTTCCCCCGCTGATCCCGGAAAAACTTCCCATGGACCAGTTGTGAAGGTTGACGATGTTGGCATCGTCCGCAAAGGTCACGGCGAACTCCGTCACCGCGCTGCAGATGTAGCCCACCATGACACCGCACACCACCAGCACCGACATGTTCCGGACCCGCCCGGAGACAAGAAGGATCACTCCCATCACGAGGAGCGCTCCGAAAAACGCAGCCAGGATCATCATCCCGGAGCTGACGGAGATCCCGCCGCCCAGGCAGCCGATCATGGTCAGCGCCACCGCCAGCTTCGCGCCGGAAGAAATGCCCAGCACGAAGGGACCGGCAATAGGATTGGAAAAGAAGGTCTGGAGCAGGAAGCCTGAAAGAGCCAGCGCTCCGCCCAGCAGCGCCGCGGCTGCCAAACGGGGCAGACGGATGGCGCGGATGATGTTCCACGCCGTGCTCTCTTCCCCGGCACCCCGGAACACAGAAAGAATTTCCTCCAGCGGCACCCGGATGCTCCCTGTAGTCAGATTCAGGAACAGAAGGAGACACAGCAGAACGGCAAGAAAGACAAACGCCGCTGCACGGCGGAATCGTTTTGCTTCCATCTGTGCTGTCTCCTTTCCTGATTTCTCTGATTTCTCTGTTTTCCGTTCCTGCTTCTTTGCTCTGGCAAAGATCTCTTACGGCTCCGGGCTGGGCCTGCTCCTACCGGAGCCTGTAGAAATAATTAAGTTCGGCACTTCCCTTTGCTTCTCCGGCGAGAAGGAAAACTTCGTGCAGCTCGCCGATCATCCCGGCAATGCCGGAGGTCTGCTGGAACATGTTCTGTTCTGTGCACCAGACCTGTCCTTCCTTCACCGCCTTGAAATCCTTCAGCCAGTCTGCCTTCCTGAGAAGCTCCTCCAGGCTGCTGAGACCGCCTTCTACCGTCGCGTTGTAGATCAGAACGTCTGCGTCCCGGGCGGCAGCGTAGAAGGCCTCCGCCTGCATATTCATGGTGGAACGGGCGCTGTCCTCCCCCGGAAGATCCGAAAGGATATACCTGCCGCCTGCCAGCTCCATCATCTTAGGGATATAGTCCTCCGGGCGCCGTACATTGACATAGCCTCCGGCACTGAGATAGAAAAAGGCCGCAGTCTTTCCCGTATCCCCTTCTCCTCGGACTGTATCGGCCAGCCCGGCCTGTTCCCGGAAAAAGGCTTCCGCCTCCGCTTCCTTTCCCGTCAGCAGCCCGACAAGCCGGATCCACTCCAGACGGCCCAGCGGGTGGGTCTCATAACTGGCACGGTCCACCAGTACCGGGATCCCCAGCCTCTCCAGCTGCTCCTTTGTCTCCGGGCTGTGAAAGATCATCGTGTTTTCGATGGCCAGGGACGCGCCTTCTTCCAGAAGCAGCTCATAATCCGGGGCGCTGTATTTCCCGGCAAACAGGATCCGCTCCTCCTTCATGGCAGCAGCGATCTCCGGGATCTTCCAGTCGTCTTCCCGGGTCGCGGTGAAACGCACTGCGTCCAGGGCATCCAGTTCCCGGAAAAGGTCCATCACGGAGGAATCCGCCACATACAGGTTCCGGAGCGGCAGCTGAAGGACCGGTATCTTTTCCGCTGCAGTCAGCTGCCTTGCAGTCTCAAGATCCTCGTCCGCATTCTCCTTTGCCGTTCCTTCCGGCACCACCAGGAAACGCTCGTCCTCCGCCACCGTGAGAAGCGTACAGCCACCCGGAAGCCGCTGCATCCGGAACTGCTCTGCACAGGTACGCGGGATCTCCTTGACAGTCCCGGCCGGCGCAAGCGTCGCCGAGTCAAAGCGCAGGGTATAGGAGATCTCGTGGGGCTGGCTCATGGCAGTGGTGTCGGCGATCACCGGCATATTCCGGTCAAAGCAGCTGACCGGGATCTCAAACACGGAATGTCCGTCGACGATCTCCGCAAGGTACTTTTCCCCGTTCACCAGCATGTAGTCGTAGTTCGCGCTTCCCCAGATCAGTTCCGCCGTGGCTTTCGCCTCCGGCGTTCCGGTCCCGCTTAAGGAGATGCGGGCAGGAGACTGCACCGATGCTTTTCCGGAGCCGCCTTTAAGCGTGACTTCCGCGGTGTATTCTCCGTCCTCCAGATCCAGGCCTGCAGGAATCAGGACAACGCCCTCCCGGAAGGCGGACAGCGGCAGGGAATCAGCCCGGAACACCAGCGTCCGGTCATACCACATCTCTTTGTTTTTGCTGAATGCCGCGCAGGGTACACCCGCGTCAAGTGCTGCCAGCGGGAACACAAAGGTACTCTTCCCCTCCGCATTTTTGCCGGCCGGGATCAGATCGGCTTCCGCTGCTGCAGCGGCCTCTTCTCCGGTTCCCGGATAGAGATAGATATAAGCCGAACCGCTCATGGTCAGCAGCACCTCCGCCTCTTCTGCCCCGTTCTCCGGGACCGTCAGGCGGCAGTCGGTGATCTTAAACATAGAGGAGCTGGAATCTACCTGCAGCTCGTATTCCCCGGGTGCCAGGTCGGATACCGGCACCGGCACCATGCCTTCCTCCACCACATCCTCCACGGTCGTCATATCTCCGGCGCCTGCCACCCTGGAAGTATCTGAGGTTTTTTTCTCGGTCTCCGCGGCACTGCTTTCCTGTGATGCCGGCCTTTCTGCCGGTGCTGCTGCATTCGTCTCTGCAGGCACAGCTTCGGCTGTTTCTGCCGGCGCAGCTGCGGTCGCCGCCGGTGCCGCTGCATTTCCGCAGCCCCAGAGCGTTGTCCCGCAGAGTGCCATCGTAAGGATGACTGCTGCCATTTCTCTCTTCTTCATCCTTTTTTCTCCTGTTTCGTCACTCCGGATCCTTGCGGTCCCGGGTGTTTTTTCCGCCTGCTTCCTTCGCGATGATCAGGGAAAAATATCCTGCATCGTCAGGGATCTCCCCAACTGTGCGGTACAAAGCCTCACCTTCCATGCCGACATTGACTGCGGCACAGATTTCCCGGCCCGAAACTTTCAGGGCCTCCTTGACTTCCTTCATCCTGCGTCCGCTCTTCATCAGGACACAGTTTCCCGGTTCGGAAAGATCTTCCGGCTTCCGGTGCACTGCCGAAATGATGTGCAGCGGCTCCTGCCATTCCGCCAGCGGCACCCGGAGGGCAGCCGCCGCGGCGCAGAAGGACGTCACCCCGCTCACATACTCTGTGGAAAAACCGTCTTCTCTCACCGGTTTTTCCAGATAACTGAAGGTCGAATAAACCGTCGGATCCCCAAGTGTGATGAATGCAATGGTTTTTCCCCGCTCCAGGATCTCCTCCAGCACCGCCGCCCCTGCAAGATGGGCCTTTTCCAGTCTTTCCCGTTCCATGACCATGGGCATGTCTATCGGAATCAGTTCCTTGTCCCCGATCTCAGGCACCGCCTGCACGGCGATCCTGTAGGCTGCGGTCTCCCGGACATCTTTTCCCGGCGCCGCGATCACATCCGCCGCTTTCAGTAGCCGGACTGCCTTCAATGTGAGCAGTTCCGGATCTCCCGGTCCCACGCCGATCCCGTAAAGGATTCCTCTGTCCTGCATGCTTCTCTTCTCCATTCTCTGCTCTTCCCCGGCGATCGGCTTCAGAGATCTGCCGCGATCGCAGCGGCGATCCCTTCCCCGCTGTACTCTGCAGCGGTCAGGAAACGCCCTTTCCAGTGCTTCTCCAGTTCTGCCGCGGTATATGCTCCGATGCATACCGGGACCGACCCATCCGGAATCCCTGCAAAAGAGAACCATGCCCGCACGCATCCCGCGCTGCCAAACACAAGATAACGGCCGGTCTCCGCAGCCGGTGCCGGCGGCACCGGGACTGTCCGGTAGATTTTTCTGTCTTCAAACGGGATTCCTGCCTCTGCCAAAGCCTTCGGCAGTTCCTCAGATCCCTGCTCCGCCCGGAGAAGAAGGACCGGAGCCCGGTCCTTCGCTATCCGCTCTGACAATGCCTTCCCCAGCGCCGCGGAGCTGTACTCCTCCGGCACCAGTTCCGCCCGGAACCCGTACTTCTCAAGCCGGAGCGCTGTGGCGCGGCCGATACAGGCAAAGTGCGCCGTGTCGAGGCTTCCGGGATCTCGTCCCTCCTCCTGCAGGAGTCTGAAAAAGCCGTCGATCCCGTTGGCGCTGGTGAATACGATCCAGGGGAAACATCCGAAATGATCCGGAAGCGTCCCTGCCAGCAGTTCTGTCCGGAGACAGACCGCCGGATCAGCTTCGGCCCCCAGTCCCCGCAGAAGGCGCACTGTCTTTTCCGTAAACTGCGGAGTTCCTGCCACCGTCACGGTGCAGCCGTACAGGGGACAGGAAAGCCGGAGGCCGGCTGCAGCGCCGACCACCAGGATCCCGGGCGTGGCAGCATCGGCCGCCAGTTCCGCAATGGTCCCCAGGGTCCCGTCGATCCGGCGCTCTGCCGCGGAAAAACCTTCCGTGAGCACCGCGGCCGGCGTCTCAGGATCCTTTCCGCAGGAGATCAGCCTTCCTGTGATCTCACTGAGATTCCGTATCCCCATCAGAAACACCAGCGTTCCCTTCAGGGCTGCCAGTGCTTCATAGTTTTCATTTTCCCCCGTCCCGCTGTGCCCCGTCACCACCGTGAAGGACTGTGCGGTGCCGCGGTGCGTCACAGGGATCCCGAAGTGTTCCGGAACCGCAGCCGCGGAGGTGACTCCGGGGATCACACGGTACGGAATCCCCGCCTGCGTCAGCGCGATACATTCCTCGCCGCCCCTGCCGAAAACAAAGCTGTCGCCGCCCTTCAGCCGGACAACCAGCTTCCCTTCCACGGCTTTTTCGCAGAGCAGCCGGCTGATCTCCTCCTGGGACATGCTGTGGGCGCCGCTGCGCTTTCCAACATAGATCTTCTCACAGTCCGCAGGCGCCTGATCCGGCAATGCCGGATCGATCAGGTCGTCATAGACCAGGACCTCTGCCTCCTGCACCGCCTGAAGTCCCAGCACCGTGATCAGTCCGGGACCGCATCCCGCACCTGCCAGAATGACCCGGCCTCTCCGGCTGTTCTGTTCTTTCTGTCCGCTCATCGGCAGATCTCCTCACAGATCTCATCACAGAGCGCCCGGTACCCGGATGCCGGACCGCATTTCTCCATCCGTGCTCCCCGGAACAGGACCCGGATGCGGAGCTCCTCTCTGTCCGTTCCGGAAAACTCAGCGTGGACCCCCACCGGAACCGCACAGTCCGCCTGCAGCCTTTGGAATAAATAGCGCTCCGCCGTGAACCGCCGTTCCACCTGCGGATCTGTGACCGCCTGCAGAAGCTCCCGGATCCTCCGGTCATCCGCCCGGCATTCCACAGCGAGAATTCCCTGGCAGGGTGCCGGGATCATCTCCTCTGCGGAAAAGACCGTTGCCGTCAGTCCGCTGATATCCGGTTTCAGCCGGTCCAGTCCTGCTTTGGCGAGGATGATGCCGTCGTATTTTCCTTCCTTCAGTCGTTCGATCCGGGTATTGATATTGCCCCGGATCCCGGCAAATTCTGCTTCCGGATCCAGTCTCCGGTATTCAGCCTGCCGCCGCGGACTTCCTGTGCCGATGATCCTGCCCGCGTCCGGCCTCCGGAGAAGGCAGTCCCTGGGATCTCCGGTTTCCGGCACACCGCCGATCACAAGTCCCTCCGCCAGCCGGAAAGGCAGGTCTTTTCCACTGTGGACTGCCAGGTCGGCCGCTCCGGAGAGAAGGACCTTTTCCAGTTCCCGGATAAACAGTCCGTCACCGCCGATCTCCGTCAGCGGACGGTTCCTGTCCCGGTCTCCCTTCGTAGTGACAGGGAGGATCGTCACTGAAGCTCCCGCAGCTTCCAGCTTCTGCCGGACCAGTTCTGCCTGTGCCATTGCGAGGGCGCTGCCCCGGGTCGCAAGAATCATTGTTTCCGCCCCCTGTCTCTGAATTCTTCCGCCAGCGCTTTTTCCGCTCCTGCGCCGTCGCAGACGATCTCTCCCCGGAGAAGTCTCTGCAGCAATTCCTTCAGGAATGCCCCGCGCGCCTTCTGCTCAGGAAGGATCTCCGGGAGCCAGCTCCGGCAGCTTTCCATCATATCCAGGATATCTTCAATATTATCCGGGATCTGAGATTCTATCTCTCTTCGCAGATATCCCGCGTATGCCGGACTCTTCCCGCAGGTCGACACGCCGATCACCAGTCCGCCCCGGCGGATCACCGCCGGCAAAACAAAGGTGCAGAGTTCTGCATCGTCCACTACATTCACCGGCTTTCCGGCCTGCCGCGCCAGCAGGGAGATCTCCCGGTTCAGTTCCCGGTCTCCGGTCGCGGCAACGATATAATCTCCCAGTTCCAGATCTTCCGGCGCGAAACATTTCCGAAGGATCAGGATTTCCGATCCTGCGGCAGCATCGTCCCCGAGATCAGTCTTCTCCGCGACGACAGTGATCTTATCTGTAAATTTCCGCAGAACGGAAAGCTTCTGCCTCGCGGTCTGTCCTCCGCCGATGATCAGAAACCTCCTGCCTTCGATATTCTCAAAAAAAGGGAAAAGATTCATCCGGTCTTCCTGCTTTCCATCACATTCTTCCGGATTCCAGGAGCGGTATGAGCCTGCAGGCCAGCGCCGCCGCCAGAACGCAGAGAATGAAATCCGGGACCACCGTACTGAGGAACCATACCAGGAACAGTTCTTTCAATCCGATGGTCTTGCCGTTCGTCAGGACATAGTTGAACATAATGTAATAGTAGATCAGTCCGCAGGCATAGTAAGCCATCTCCCCAAGGAAACACGCGAACAGAAGTTTCGGGAAAACCGGCCTGCCGGAGACCTCCCGGAGCTTTCCGGCAATCCAGGCAGCCGCCGCGAATCCGATCAGGAACCCGAAGGTGGGGCGCAGCAGGTACGCCGGACCGCCGCCATGGGCAAAGACCGGCACACCCACAAGTCCGATGATCAGATAAGTCAGCACACTCATAAGACCGGATCTGGCTCCGAGCAGAAGCCCCGCCAGGAGAGAAAACAGGAACTGGAGACTGAATGTCACCTCATAGACCCCCAGCGGGATCATGATCTTGATAAACGCGCCTACGGCGATAAGTGCGGCAAACAGACCGCAATGCACCAGATCCGCAGCTGCGGACCGACGTCGGGTCGTCGTCATAGGAAACCTCCTCCGAAAACCACAGTGAAAATGCTGCCGACAATAAAAAAGCTTTCCCCCGCGGGAAAGCAATTTGAACAAAGCTGCTTTCTCCAATGCAGCTTTGTTCTGCCCGGCCAATTCCGCGTGGTCCTGCAGATTGATTGAAATCATTTACAGAGCCCGTTCCGCTTCCAGGCGGGACCGGCGTTACAGAACCCGGAAGTCTTCTGTCAGAATCTTGATGAACTCCTTCTCGATCTCCGTAGGCTTAAAGCCCTTTCTGCAGATGAGTCCGAAGCGCAGGCTCTCCGTGCAGTTTTTCAGCGGCACCGCCTCCACGTCGAACAGAGAAACCTGGTTCGTGAATTCCGGGATTCCGATGGTATAGAAATCTGTCGCCGAGATCAGCCGCATCTGGGCCATCCGGTCGTTGACATAGCAGATCTTCCGGGATTCATTCAGGTCTACAATGTCATTTTCCACTGCAATATGATAGAGGAAATCCTCGTACTGTCCGATATATCGGACGATCCCGTAATCCATCAGGCGACGGACATCCACCTCACCGTTGGGATTGTCCCGGAGCAGGGGGTGATTGCTGGAAATAGATACGTAGGGACGGAAATCTCCCAGAAGCTGAAACTTCAGTTTCTTGTTGGCGAAATTCCGTTCCATGATATCCGCTTCTCGGATGGAAAAGTGAATCACTCCGAGATCCGAGCGTCCGTTAGCCACATCGTCGATCACATCCATAGTGCTGCACTCCTGAAGATGCAGCGTCAGGTTGTTCCGCTTTTCAAACATGGATGCCGCCTCGTAGAAACACTCCGCAGTATGGGAAAAACGTGTCATCGAGACAGACAGCCGGCAGCCGTCCTTATGCACCTGCTTTACAAAACGGTCCAGGCTGTCCATGTCCTGCAGAAGCACCTCACAGTAATTGAGGAATTCCTCTCCCTCTCTGGTGAGGGTCGACCCCTGGCTTGTCCGCTGAAAGAGGGAAAAGCCCACCTCATCCTCAATGCTTTTGATGATATGGCTCAGCTGCGGCTGGGAAATATACATGGCCCGGGCCGCCTGGTTCATGGATTTATACCGGGCAACGGCTACAAAGTATTTCAGATTTTTACTATCCATAATAACCTCCGTATTTATAAATATATTCTATCCGGAGTCTGTATGCAATGTTTACAGAGAACCCTGTATAGCTATCAGACTTTCACATACCCCTTATGCGCCTCTGTTATTAGCAAAAAATAATCCATCGTGCTATGCTGTAATTGTACAAAATGACGAAAGGAGATGCTTTATCATGATGGAACCGCAGGTGTCAGGACAACAGTCAGCTGACCGGCGTTTAACAGATCAGCAGATCCAGGAGATTCTGGAGGCAGCATTGCAGACCGGACAGGATGTTCTGTGTGAAGGCGCAGTGGCGAGCTATATTCCGGAACTGGCCAAGGCGAATCCTTCCAACCTGGGAATCTGTATCAAAACAGCGGACGGACGGATGTATTCCGCCGGAGATTCTGATATTCCCTTCACCATGCAGAGCATCGCAAAGACCTTCACTCTGATCCTGGCACTCCAGACTGCAGGCTTTGACTATGTGTTCAGCAAAATCGGCATGGAGCCCACAGGTGACCGTTTCGACAGCATTCTTCAGCTGGAGCTGAAGGACTGGCGGCCCTTCAATCCCATGATCAATGCGGGTGCCATCGTCTCGACAGGCTGCATCAAGGCAAGAGAACCCTTCCGTTACTTCCTTGACCTGGTCCGCCTTCTCTGTGACAACCCGAAGATCCATCTGAACGAAAAGGTCTATCTGTCCGAGAAAAGAACGGGAACACGGAACCGCTCTATCGCCTATCTTCTGAAGAGCGACGGCGTTCTGGACGGGGAACCCGAGGATGTTCTGGATGTCTATTTCCGCACCTGCTCTGTCATGGTGACGGCAAAGGATCTGGCCCAGTACGCACTGGTGCTCTCCTGCGGAGGCGTAAACCCAAGGACCGGGGAACGCCTTCTGGACCCGCAGATCGTACGGGTCGTCACGACGCTTATGATGCTCTGCGGCATGTATGACCAGTCCGGTGAATACGCAGTCAAGGTCGGACTCCCCTCCAAGAGCGGTGTAGGCGGCGGCATCGTCGCAGTGGGAAGCTCCCGTTACGGCATCGGTGTGTTCGGACCGAGACTCAACAAGAAAGGCAACAGTGTCGGCGGTGAAGCGATCATGAAATATCTTTCTGATAAGCTGCTTCTCCACACCTTCAACGGAAACCCGAATCTGCTCGGCACCTGATTTTCAAATCTCGCCGCTGCCGGAATCCCCTTCCTTTCCGGCAGCAGACATCCACAGAATAACAGCGGAACCGGCAAACCAGTGTTTCACTGGTATGGCAGTCCCGCTGTATTCTTTTTTTATCCTGTTTAAACCTCTTTCTTCTTTCTCCCCTGCCGGAATGCATAGATCGCGCGGATGGCATCCTCATACCGTTCCTCCGGCACTCCGATCAGCAGGTTCAGCTTTCCCGCACCCTGGTTGATCGTAATGATCTCAATTCCTTCCGCAGTAAGCTTCTCCAGGACCCGCACATTGGCATCGCTGGACTCCGTGGCACGCTCTCCTGTCACGGCGATCACCGAAAGCTGCTCCCTGACTCCGAGGAAATCCGGATGAAGCGTCTCCCGGATCTCTTCGAACAGTTCTTCCCGGCAGCCGGCCAGCAGATCGCTCCGGATCACCAGCGTGATGGAATCAATGCCGGTCAGGCAGTACTCGAAGGGAAGCGCGCGCTCCTTCAGGATATCGAGCATCAGCGCACTGAAGCCGGATCCGTCGCTGACCATCACCTTCTCGATCTGGATCACCGACATTCCCTTTCTTCCCGAGACTCCGGTCACCGGATTCTTGGTGACACCCGGCGGAAGATGCCGCATGACCATGGTCCCTGCGTCCTCCGGACGGTTCGTGTTCCGGATGTTGATCGGGATCTCCATCTCGGAAGCGGACAGCACCGCGTCTGAGTGAAGCACGGACGCACCCATGTAGGAAAGCGTTCTCAGCTCCCGGTAGCTCATATAGGAAACGGTCTGCGGATTCTCGACGATCCGGGGATCCGCGGCGTAAAGTCCGGAGACGTCCGTCCAGTTCTCATATAGATCCGCATTGACTGCACAGGCAGCCAGGCTTCCGGTAATATCCGACCCGCCCCGGGCGAAGGTATGGATCCTGCCGTTCATATCCGCGCCGTAAAAGCCTGCGATCACGGCATGCTGAAGCGGCATGAGCGAAGCGCGCATAGTCCTGGCGGTCATCGGGGCGTTCAGCCTTCCATCCTCTTCAAAGCATATGCACCAGGCCGGATCTACAAAGGTAAATCCGAGATATTCCGCCATGATTCCCGCTGTAAGATACTCTCCCCGGCTGGCAGCATAATCCCTGTCAGGTTCTTTCTTAAGCTTCCGCTCCAGTGTTTCCAGTTCCCTGTCCAGAGGATATGTGAGATTCAGTCCGTCGATGATCTCCCGGAATCGGGCCCGGATCTGTTCCAGCTCCCCGGCGAAGGATCCGCCTGCTGCCGCCTTCTCATAGCAGTCCAGAAGAAGATCCGTCACCTTCCGGTCTTCCGGGAACCGCTTTCCCGGCGCCGACACAACGATGAACCTCCGTTCCGGACCATCCAGGACGATGTCCCTGATACGCCGGAACTGGGAGGCATCCGCAACCGATGTGCCCCCGAATTTGGCGACGACAATTCGCTTTTCCATGTAAAAGTTCCTCCGCATCTGCAGTATTATGTTGTGAAGACTCACACGACTGTTATGAAGTGACCTTTGTCAAGACGTAAATTTTGTGCTCAACAAACTTTTTTCAAGGCCGTCACATTTGTTTGTTCTGTCAGCATTTGAAAGGTGCTCTGATTTAACAGTTCCCGGCATGTGGCCACTCTGTTATTCGTGGATTGGTTACCGACAGGCTAATGGTTTCGCCGTGAACTCTGCTA
>Ga0256407_10005378_pt1 | contig 20595 bp, 9 predicted proteins | sample RumenRJG_04DNA_FD_193489 | JGI IMG/M metagenome (GOLD analysis project Ga0256407, IMG submission 193489) | Bovine rumen microbial communities from Lethbridge, Alberta, Canada - RJG_04 | ecosystem: Host-associated > Mammals > Digestive system > Stomach > Rumen | place: Canada: Alberta | collected... | reverse complement strand
TGAATTTATTTTAATAATAATAATATTATATTTAATTTATTTGTAAAATAAAATTATTTTACATTTTTTTAAATAATTATAATTATAATAAAAAAGATTTTTAAATAGTAAAAAAAAAAATAAAAAAAAATTAAAAATATTCAAAATCTAATAAATCAAAAAAAATAGAAATACATTATTAAATCAAAACTAAAAATAAAATTAAATCTCTGGTAAATTAACTTTAATTCCAAAAATATCACAAATCATCTTAAAAGAAATCAACTTATACATACTAAGCACAGCTTGAACATCTTCAATAGTCAATCCTTTAGGCATTTTAATTAACTTATAATCAGTTTTTTCAAAAATCCCTCCAGCAACACTTTTAAAAGTTTCTTCAATAAAAATATCAGGAGCTAATTTAAATTCAGCATTCATAGTAGTAATCATAATATTATATTTATTCCCAGGTGAATTAATAATAAGATTAACAGCAATAACAGTCCCATCTTGTTTTCCTTTAGGATTAAAAACAACATTAACATCTCCCCATGTATTAGAATCCATCATTTTAACTTCTTTTACTGCTTCAAGGAATAAATGATGTTGATTTGGTTTTACTCTAATTTGACTTGCTTTTCTTTTAAAGTATTCATCATAGAATTGAACTTTTAATCCTTTTGCTAACCATATTTGAAAATTACCATAAAAATATTCAAATCCTTTTCCTTTTGTTAATTCTTTTAATGTACGAGAATTTGTTGTTTTAAATGCATTTACTATTGATTTCCAACCATTTGCTAAGTTAGTAGCTGCATTTGAAAGAAGTTCTATACGTTCCCAACCACTTGTTGAATTCTTTTTCTCTCCATCTAGGAAACGGAGGTTTGATGAAGTTGATAGGGATATTATAGTTAAAAAAAGAAGGATTGTTTTTGACATTTCTTTCTTTTTTTTTATTGATATTTTTTGATTTTTTTTTTTTATTTCTAATAAATTTATTTTATTATTTTATTTTAAATAAAGAGAAAGAGTTATTTAAATTGAATTAATTAAAAAATTTTTAATTTAATTATATATTATTTTGAATTAATAAAATAACATTTTTTTATTTGGTTTTTTTGATTAATTATCATATAAATTTAAAATTATTTTTTTATTTTTTACACTACTATTTTTTATATATTTTAAATAGTATTATAATATAAAAAAAATAAATTTACTTTTCTAATTCATCTTTATATTGAATATTTTTTAATATTTCACTTTTATTTTTTATTATAAAAGCAAATCCATTTACCCACATTTTAAAATCATCATATGAACATAATAAAATTTCAATTCTATAATTATTTTTCATAAGTAAAGAAAAATTGAAAGTTTTATTCAAAGCACATTTAGATATATCTTTCTTAGATAATTTATCATATTTTATATATTCTTTCTCAATAAAATTATCTAAATTTCCATTTTTATTATTTACTTTATATCTTCTATAATTTCTATGTATTTCAATAATAATTTTAATTATTGAATTTACAATTGTATTTTGAATATTTTCAATTTTTAAATTTAAAATATCTAATTGTGTTGAAGGAACAATTTTTATTGTATCTAATTTTTTACTTAAACTAATTGTTGATTTAATAAAATTATAAGGATGAATAATAAGATTATTTGGATTAATATTTGAAAGAGGATTAAATTTTTGATAAGGACCATTTATTGCTCTATAATAACAAAATGTTATTTGTGTTAATGGATTTAATTTATTCATTAATGAATTATTAAAATTAGAAATTTTTTCTGTTTTATATATTTTATCTTTTAAATTTTGTATAACTTGACCTAATTTTTCTTTTTCTTCTAACCAAATTTTATTATTATTATTATCATTATTTAAATTATAATTTGTTCTTATATTATAAATACTATGTATACTATTTGTTCTTCCTAAATATTGATTTGGATTATAACTTATATAATTACTATTTCTACTTATATTTAAATCTTGATCTTTTGTTGTTAATGGATTAGTTTGATTTAAATTATAATTTGTATTTGTATCTGGATATATTAATTGAGGAATATTTATATTTATTTCTTTTTTTTGTCTTGGTTTATTTCTATTTGATGTTGGATAATTTGAAAATGTTTTATCAATACTAAGATTAATTCTATTAATTGAATATTTTGACTCATTTAAACTTTTATCAAATATACTTTCATTATTTGTATTATTTATAAAAATATTATGTGAACTCCTACTTAAAGGAGCTTTAGTTTTAATTTTAAAATTACTATTATTAATATTAGTATAACTATAATTTGTAGTTGGCATTTTTTGATATTCATTAATACTATAATTATTTTGATTATTATTATTATTATTTAAATTTAAATTTAAATTTGATTCATTCATATCATTATTTCCTTTTAAAGTATATAAATTTTCACTAATAAAAGAATTTGGTTGTTGATTTACTTGATTGAAAGTATTTAATCTTGGAGAATATAAATTATTATGATCTTGAATCATTGATTTAGATTCAATATAAGAATTATTATTATTTGTTCTCTCAAAACCAAATAATGGTTTATAATAAGTACTTTTAATTGTTGAATTTATACTATCTACTAATTTATTATAAATTGTTAAATTTGAACCATATTTACTTTTATATATTTGTAATTGAGTTTTTATTATATTAAATTTATCCGCTATTAATTTTCTTAATGTTATTATTTCTTGATTTGATTTTAATTTTTCTACTTCAATTTCATTTTTTAATTTATTTATTTTTTCTTCTATTTCTTCTAAATTTTTCTTTGTTTCATTTGATTTGTCATCTGATTCTTTTTTAACTTTTTTACTTTCATTTTCTAATTTTAAGATTTCATTTAAAATATCATTTTTTTTATTAATTAAATTATTCCCTTTATTACTTATTTCTATATATGCTAATTCATTTTTAGTTAAATTTGGTTTTATTAAACTTTCATTTATTTCATTTTCTTCTGCATAAGATTTTATTTGTGAACTTATATCTGTAATTCTATAATCAATATCTTCTAATTTACTTTTTAATTTTGTGATATTTAAAAATAAATTTTCTAAAATTTTATTTCTTTCTTTTTTCATATATTTATATTCTTTATTAATAAAGTTTAATTTATTTTCAATTATTCCATCATAATGAATTGCTTTAAAAAAATATAATAAATAATCATTTATATTATTATATGAAAATTCTTCTATATTTGAAGTATATGAATTTGTATTAAATGATTCCATTATTTTTTTTGTTAATGAATATAAAAATTGTTTAATATTATGATTAATATAATTATTTTCTTTTATTTTTAACATCTTAATATAATTTCCTAATTCACTTTTTATAATATTACTTAAATAATTTTCATTAACTGAAATTTGGATATTATTATTATTTAATGATTCTAAATTATTATTATTTCCATTACTATTAACGAATTTATTATTTTCTCTATTATTATTTATTTCAACTATTTCAACTAAATCTTCAACTAATTTATTACTTGCTTTATTAATATCAAAATTTTCTATCTCATAATTATTTAATTCAATTTTATTATTATTATTATTTTGATTATTATTTATATAATCATTCATTAATGACATATTTAATTTTTTAAATTTCAAAATTTCATCAAGAGATTCTTTTTGAGAAATTAAATTAATTATTTCATCTTTTACTATTAATTTTTCTTCTTTTGCCATTTTTAATAATTCTTTAATTTGATTTTCTTTTTGTTTTAATTCTTCAATATTATTTAAAATAATATTTTTATTAGTCTCATAATTTTCAATATCTTTTTTATATTTAAATATTTCATTTCCATAATTATTATTTTGTTTTGAATCAAGTATAATTTCATTTATTTGTTCTTTAGTTAAAAAATTATTAGTATTATTAGAAAGAATATATTTTGATAAAGTTAATGATTGAAAAGAAATTGGATTAAAATTTGATAATTTATCTTTTAATTGATTAATTTGATTATTTAAATCATTAATTGTAACTTGTTTAATTTTAATTTGAGTATCATTATTAGATAAATATGATAAAAGAGATGATGATATCTCAGTTAAATTTTTTTGTAATTTTTCCTTTTTGTCTTTTAAGTCTTTTATTTCTTTTAATTGTGGATTATTATCATTAAATTCATTTTGATTTTGAGTTATTTCATTTATTTTGGATTCTGCTTTATATATATCATCAACTAGAGAATGAATTAATGTTTCTTCATTTATAGGATAGTTATTCATATTTGAAGAGTACATTTTTTTCCTTTAATATTTAATTTTTAATTTAAAAATCTTTTATCAAATTTTTATTTTCATTATTAATTATTTAAAATAATTAAAAAAAATATAAAAAAAATAATTAAAAAAAATTTAAATATTCCTTTACAAAAAAAAATGTTAAATAAAATATCACTATCAAACCTCCCATTAATCCCCTTAATATCATTAATAACATTTACAATAATTGGATTAATCTATTCCCTAAAATTCATAAAAAACCAACTTTTCCCTAATAAAAAATTAAAAAAACAAATAATAAACCCTCCTTCAGACTCAATATTATCCTTAATGAAAAACACACCACTCCTATATATAAAATCCCTATCAAAAATAACAGGATATAACATATATGCAAAATTAGAAAATTACCTTCCATTCACAAGTAAAGATAGAATGATAAAAAATATAATATTAACAGCAGAAAAAAATGGTAAATTAAATAAAGATAGTATAATTTATGAAGGTAGTTCAGGTAATACAGGATACAGTGTTGCAATAATTAGTAAAATTTTAGGTTATAAATGTACAATAATAATTCCTGATGATTGTTCAAATGAAAAAATAAATTTATTAAAGACAACAGGTTGTAAAATTATAATAACAAAACAATGTCCTTTTTCAAATTTTAAAGATAATTATATTAGATTAGCAAAAAAATTAAGTGAAAAAGATCCAAATGGTTTTTATATTAATCAATTTTTTAATAAAGAAAATTATTTAACACATTATAAAGAAACAGGACCAGAAATATATAATCAATTAAAAGGGAAAATTGATTGTTTTATATCATCAGCAGGAACAGGAGGAACAATAACAGGAATATCTAAATTTTTAAAAGAAAAAAATCCAAATTGTAAAATTATATTATCTGATATTAATGGAAGTGGAATGTATAATTTTATAAAAGAAGGTGTTATGTTTACTAAAGAAGAAAGTGAAAGTAATAGAAAAAAAGAAAGATATTATTCTATTATTGAAGGTATTGGAAATAATTTTTTAAATGATAATTTTAATGAAGCTATTATTGATGAAAGTTATAAAGTTTCTGATAATGAAGCTTTGTTTATGAGTAAATTTATTTATGAAAATGATGGGTTGTTTTTTGGGGGAAGTAGTTCAGTTAATTTTGTTGCTTTATATAAAATGTTTTTGGATAAAGAAAATAATGTTGTTAATTCTATTACCAAAGGTGCAAATGTTGTTACTGTTGTTTATGATAGTGGGATTAAGTATATGTCTAAATTGTTTAATGAGGAGAATATCAAGGGTAATGATATTAAAAATATTGAAGATATTAAATTGTAATTTTTTATTTTTTTTATGTATTTTTACAATTTTTTTATTTAAATTTAATTATTTATATTTTGAAATATTTATTTAAATATAAAAAAAAATTTTTTTATTGAACATAAAATTTATAAAAAGAATATATAAATATATTAATCTAATTTTTTTAAGTTGGATTTCATTTATACTTTTTATATACAAAAATAAATAAAATTAAATTTACTCATATTCTATTTATATCTTCTTTAATATTTACATTAATTTTTAGTTGTTCTGTAATTATTTTAGAATTTATTAATTTTATTAATTTCTTTACTGAAGGATATCTAAAAGGAATTTTTTGAAATTTATTTTACTTTTTGGTTTTTGGATTAAAGTATTTTCTTGTTTGATATTTTAGAATAATAATGACTACTTTTATATTATTATTTATATATTATTTTAATTTAATTATATGTATTAAATTAAATAATTTTTAAAAACAAATTTAAATTAAATGTATTATGGATGGAAATATAAATCAAAAATTAATTTAGATAAACCTATTTTACAAAAAGTAATTCATTAATAATATTATTTAGAAAGAAGGAATGAGAAGTCAATCACACTGCTTTAAAAATGTAAAAACACAAAATGAAAATGAAAAAAATTTTAATTCTCAAAATGAAAAAGTAATAAATAAAAAAATATTTAATGCAATTTCTGAAAATAATAAGACAAATTCAATTAATTTCAATTTAATAAAATCAAGTAATCAAAAATTCAAAAAGTCTAAACCCAAAGTGAAAAAATATAATAATAATTTAATCTCATTAATTCCAACTTCAAGAAATAAAAAAAATTTAAAAATAAAAACAAATATTTTATTATTTTCATGTATTAATAAAAATAATAAATCTTATAAAAGTTTAACAAATAAAACTAATAATAATTCAATAATTGTTGATGAAAATAAAGAAAATAATAGTTTATTATCTCAAATGACAAGTATTAGTAATCATAAAAATTGTAGAAAATTATCAAAAAAAAGAAATAATTCAAATAAACAAATTAAATTAAGTACTCAATCAAGTAATAAATCAATTATTAATAATGATAATAAAAATAGAATTAATAATTCAAATATAAAATATAAAAAAGAGTTAAAAAAAATAATTTTTATTCAAAGATGGTGGAGGACAATATATAGTATAATTTTTATTCAAAAAATTTTTCGAGGTTTTTTATTTAGGATAAAAAATATTTATAAATATAAAATTAAAGTAAGTAGAAAAATAAGTTTAAAAAGAAGAAATATTGTAAATATAATTCATAGAATTAAAGTAGGAAAAAAATTACTAAATTCTTCATTTGATAATCAAAGAAATAAAAAATTATATCAAAATTTTTCAAATCATTCTGATTCAAATATTAAAAAAATTTCTAATCATTCATATGTAAAATTAAGTAATAATGATAACTTAAAAAATCAAATAAATAATAGATTTATTATTACTTCACAATATAATTTTTCAATTATTGATAATAAAAATCAGTATGAAAGAAATACATTTAATTAATAAAGATTATTAGTTTTAAACTATCTAATAAAATTATTTTTCAATATTTATTTTAATAAAGAAATCAATCTAAAAATAAAATATTTAAAAAACAATAGTTTAAAAAACACAAAAATGAATTTTAAAATTAAATTAAATAAATTTTTAAATAAGAAAAAATTAAAATAAAAAAAAATTCAAATAAAAAAATATATAAAATAAAAAAAATTATTTAACAAAAAAACATACTTAATAATATTTACTGAATAATTTCAATATCTCTTCCATTTAATTTTTGTAACCCTCTAACATTACTAAATCTCCCATATAAAATAGGGAACATATTCAATTGTTTTCTACTAATTTGAAATTTATCAATCATAACAAACCATTTAACATTACTTTTACAAGAAGGACTTGTAGTAGATCCAGTATAACTAGCAAATTTAATATTAGAATTATTATTAATAATTTTAGATAAATCCATTAAATCACTTATAAATAAAGTATTTTCAATAATAACTTTTTCATTATTTCTTATTCTTTTAGTATAAATAAAATTATCTTCATTTGAAAAAATTGGTTTTAAAAAATTAAAATCATCTTCTCCTTCTTCAAATAAAAAAGCAAAAGCAATTATATTTTCATATTTATCTTTACAAATCATTTGTATTTCTAAATCTGATCTTATTTCATTAAAAGTATGTTCTGAAGGATAATGAATAAAAAATCTTTTTACTTCAAATTCATGATCAACTAATTTAACTTTACCAAAATTTCCATTATTAAAAATAACAATTTTATAATCATCATTATAAACAAAAATATTTTTTCCATTTGGTCCTTTTAATTTAAAATTTAATTTTTTTTCTGATTTTTTAATATTAGAATATATTTCAATATTAATAGGAGATAAAAATTTTCCTGTTTTACATTCAATTGGCCAATTTGTAATATTAAAAATTTCTGAATTAATATCATTTTCTTCACTTAATGGTTTTCTCCCTTGAGATTTTTCACCTTTTTCAATTATATTTTCTATTTTATTATATGGAGAATATAATTCTTCTTGATACATTTTCATTCCCATAAATTGATTTATTTTTTTTTCTCTTTCATTTTTTGTATTATTTGAATTTAAAAGTGATTTTTTTAAAAAATTTTTTTCTTTTTCTTCTAAAGGGAAATCTTCTTTTAAATTTATGAATTTATTATATGGTTCATAATTTTCTTTTTTTAAATCTTTTTCTATTAATTTCATTTGGAATAAAATTATATTTTTTTGTAAATCTGTTATTGAATTATTTTTTATTCCTTCTATTAAATCTTTATATAAATTTTTCCATATTAAATATTTTTCTTTTATATTTTTTCTTTTTAATTCACCTAAATTTAAAGGAATATCTTTATCAATTAATAAAGAATTATTTTTAATTGGTTTAAATGAAGTCATTAAATTAATATCAATTTTTTTTGATAATTTTTCTTTTGCTAAAACTTTTTGTTTTACTAAATCAAAAGGTGTAGATACATCAAAAATTCCTTCTTCTTTAATACTCTTTTCTTCTTTTACTTTTCCATTTTCATTTGTTTTATTTTCCATTTTTTCCATTTTTTCATTTAATTCTTCTCTTTTATTTCCTTCAGAAACTATTTTTTTATTTTCTTCTATTTTCTCTTTTATTGTATTTGTTGGAGTAGTTAAATATATTTTTCTATTATTTCTATTTTGAATATTTCTATTTTTATTTATTAATTCTTTTGGATAATTTTTTAATTGATTTTTATTAATATATAATACATCTGTTAATAAAATAAATTTACTATTATTTTCACAAGGCGGTTCATTTTCTCTTCCTTCATAGAAAAAAAAATCTTTTTCTTCTGATAAATATTTACTTAAATTAATTTGTTCTTTTATTTTTATTTTTTCATATGGTTTCATATTTAAAAAATCTTTATTATCAAATCCTATTTTTCCAAAAATTAAAGAATAATCATCATCACTTTCTTTAAAAAAAATACAAATAATAATTTTTTCACCAATTGAATTTTTATGAATAATATTTAATTCAATTGGATATTTATATCCTTTAAATGAATGAAGAGAAGGAGAATAAAAATTAATTTTTGAAGAACTAAATATTTCATCATTATAAATTAAATAACCAAAATCTCCTTCAAGTTGTAAATTATTTAAATCATGATATAATAAATATTCTGTGTTCATATTATTATAATTAAAATTTATTTTTAATTCTTTATATGTAAATGGTGGTGATATGTCTATTGGACTTTGATTTTCTTTTTTACATAATTCTTTCCAGTCATTTCCATTTTTTTCATAGTTCCATGATTTTGATATTGTTAATAAAAAAAGAAAAATTAGAGATTCTAGTTTTTTTTTCATTTAATTTTTTTTATGTTTTTTTTTTAATTTTTTTATATTATTTTTTTATTTATTTAATTCGTTTTTAAAGTAATTTTTTAAAGTTAATTTTTTGAAATTTACTTTTTTATATTATTTTTGATTATAATAATAATTTCATAAAAAAAAAAATTTAGATAAAAAAATCTAATATTTAATTTTGTTCCATTAAAACAAAATTCAAATGATTTATATAATTATCAATTAAAATAATGGAGCAAAGAACACATTTTTCATTAATAACAAATTACATTTATTTAAAAGATAGTTTTAGAAATAAATATATCAAAATTCCCTTTAATGTTTGGCTTAATAAATTATGAAAATCAAATTTATATTGATGATTCTCCTTCATATTTAGATTAGATAAAAATGTATATATTCTAATTAAAAATAAATTAGGATATTCATTATTAGAAATGACATCCTATCAAATTGAATTTGAAAAATTTACTTTAAATAATTATGGTTTATATCAAGATTTATTTAATAAATATGATTATTGGGAAAATATATTTATTAAACCAAATAAAAAATTTAATAATTAAAGGAAGAAATGAAGATCAAAAAAAATTAATTTACCTTTAAGAAATAATTCTAAATGTAATATTTCATATACTCCTTTGAAAGTTAAAAAAGTTGATTAATATTAATATTTATACAGTGTTTAATATCAAAATTAAAAATTAAATTTTAAATTTGTTTAATATAAATGATAATGAAAAAATTTTAATTCAAAATTTTGAAAGAACTAAAAAATATTGGTATTATTATTGAATTTTATATTGAATTTGTTCATTATTTAATTATGATTATTTTCAAAAATATAAAAGGTATGTTCTTTTTTTAGATATTTTTCTTAGATTTTAAAGTAGAAATTATTTTATTCCAATGATAGTAAAATCTTATTAGTCTTTAAATGTTTAAAATTTTTATAATAATTTTATTTATTTATTTTATTATATATGTCATATTAATATAATATTTATTAATTATTTTAAATCAAAAAATATTATTAAATAATATATAAAATATATCAATATAAAATATATACAAAAAAATAATTAAATTAATTTAGAGTATTGAATTTTATTATATTAAAATTTTTTGATTTAAATAAAATAAAAGGGAATTCAAAATTCATTAATAAAAAATACAATTATAGAAGAGTGAACTTATGATATCAAATTATAATATAAAATTTTCTCCAATAAAAAGATAAAAGAAATATAAAATAAAAAGAATGTTGAATCATTACAATATATTTTTTAATGAAAATTAATAAATTGATTTTTTATTTTTTAATTATATATTTATATTCAATTATATTTAATTCCCTATTTATATATTTCTTATTGATTCTTTTATTAATTTATATATATACATAATTTACATTTTTTCTTAATTATTTTAATTATTTTTTTGGAAAATCATAAAAATTACCTGACAATTTATGAGAAGAAAGAACATCTTTTAATCCAAGAGTTTTAATATTAGAACTGGACTTTGATGAACTTTGTAAACTCCCCTTATCAAGAATATTATTAATTAAATCAATTAACTTATCAACATTTTCAATATAATTCAAAGCTTTAGATGGTTTTTTCCCAATAACAGTAGTATAAATATAAATATGATTTAACTGTTCTTCTAAATCTTTTTGAATTTTATTTAAATAACTAAATAAAATTTCATCATTTTCAGAATTTCCAATAGCCCAAATAAATTCAGGTTTTTTTTCATTCATAATCGTTTCTTTTATAATATGAGAAGCGAAAACACCTTTATTAATATTTTTATTAGAAATTTTAATATAATTTACTCCTTTCATAACTTGTAATTTAATATTTCCAATTGGAAATTCCAAAATATTTTTAATTTTATTAGAATATAATAATCCTTGTTCTCTATCACATTCTTCATAATTCCATATTATACAACTTTGTTGAATTTCAATTTTTGCTCCTTCACAATTTTTAGTATAAGGTTCTAATATTTTTCTTACTTCATAAACCCAATTATTTGATATTAAATCAGTATATAATTGATTAAAATTTTCTTCTGATGGAATTTTAAATGAAAATCCATTTTCACTTACTAAAAATAAATGAGATATATCTTTATATTGATTTATTAAATTTTTTTCATTATTTTTTGACATTATGTATATTAAATTTTTTTGATCAGTTCCTAATTCATTTAATAATGAAATTATTTGTTGTATTTTATTTATGTTTATTTCTTCTAAATTAAAAAAAATAAATCTTCTTGAGGAAATTTTATAATCTTCAATTAAATCTTTTGTTATTAATTCAGTTATTTTATTTTGATTTTTCATATATCTAAAATTTAATCCTATACCAGAACTAATAAAATATTCTTGTAAATTATTTGCATTTTTAATATCTTTAAATATTGAAAATAACCATTTTTTACATGAACTTCTTTTAACTAAATTAAAATCATTTTCTTTACTTTCATAATAATTTTTATCTTCATAAAAAGATTCATAAGCTTTAATAAAACCTTCATGAATTGATTTAGAATCAAAAGGAATAATTCTAATAGAATGTGCTAAAGTTGGATTAATACATTCTGAAAACATATATTCAACATAATTTAATTCTTTAAAAAAAATTTTTAAAAGTAAAAATTCATATAAACCAAGAGAATAACTTCCTCTTTTTGAAGTTCTAACAAAACAATTTGTATTTGATAAAATTGCTAATCTATTTTTATAAGATAAATTTCCAACTTTTATTATTATTAATTTTTCTTCATTTTCATTATTAATATCATTAGAAAAATTTATTATATCATTTATTAAAGTTTCTTGTTCTTTTGATAATATAAAATTACCATTTTTATCTAATTCATCTGAATCAATATTTATATATTCATAATATATAATTTTATTTTTATTTTCTCCTAAATCTTCAATAAATCTTTTTAAACCTTCTAATTTTTGTTTAATTGTAATTAAAAATTGAACACAATCAATAGAAACAAATACAAATTTATCTTTATTAATATTTTTCAATTCATTATATTTAATTTTAAATTCATTATCTTCAATAATATTTTTAATTAAATCAGGTTCAGGTGTAATATTATTAACTCTAATAATTAATTTTCTTCCTAAATAAGATAAAACAATATCACCTTGTAAAGTTGAACTAAAATCAACATTTAATAAATTTTTTGCTACACTTAAAAAATTTTGATTAGATTCAAATATATGAAAACCAATAACAGAACAATTTAAAAGTGATTTTAAAATTTCTTCTCTCCAAGGAAGATTCATAAATATATCAACTGAAGGGAAATGAGAATGAATAAAAAAACCAATTGATATTTTTTCTATTATATTTTTATTATATCTTGAACATAATGAATATAATAATGAAGGTATTAAAAAAAAATAAATATCATTTATTAATATTAAACTTTTTTCATTTATTAATTTTAATATTTTTTCTGTTGTTATTTGATTGAAATTTCTATATAAATTCCAATTTTTTTCATCTGGTAAATATTCTTTTATAAATTTTGATGTTGTCATATAATGAAAGTATGGTTCTATTATTTCTTTAAATATAATTTTTAAATTATTATACATTGTTTCATTTAAAGGAATTGAGAACATTCTATATTTTTTTTCTAATAAATCATATATTTCAATTAATTCTTCATTATTATAATTATAAAAATTATTTAATATCCCAACCCATTTTATATTTTGTTCTTTTTTTGTTATATAAAATAAATTTTGATAAATAGGTTCATTTAAAATTTTAATTCCCCATTTTTTTTCTTTTTCACAATTTTCATTTTTAATAACATTAACAGGTAAATAAAGAGAACAAATAATTAAATCATCATCTAAATAAATTTCATTATTTTCAATAACATCTTTATCAATATCTTTATAATCATTTTCATAAACACTAACATTACTATCATCATTATAATTTAATTCAGGCAATAAATCATCATCATTCCCATTTTCACTTAAAATATCATTTTTTTTATCATCATAAACAAAATCTTGTAAATTAATTTTATTATTAATATTAGAATCAATTTCAAAATCAAAATTAATTAAATCATCATTTGTAGGAGTATTTGGAATAGAAAAAGAAATTGAAGGATTATATTTTTCAATTATACTTCCTGGATCATAAATTACTAAACGAAAATAATTTCCAACTTTTACTTTTAAATTTGCATTATTTTCTGTTTTTTCCCATTGAGAAAATTTTCCATCTTTAAAAATTAAATATTTATATTGTATTTCAGAATTTTGACGAGCTATTATATTTTCTTTTGTTTTCCATAAGGGATATTCTATATTATTTGTTACCATTTTTTCACTTTTTTCTATTGACCAATTCCCTAATGATGGGATATTTCCTGTTATGTGAATTTCTTCTCCTGGAAATGTTTGCCTTTTTAATTTAAATTGAACAAAACAATTTTTTTGTTCTTCCATATATTTAATTTTTTTAAAAATTTTTTTCAAAATTTTTTTTTAAATTATTATTATTTTCTATTGATAAATGAATAAAATTTTTTTAAATTTATATTGGATATATAAAATTATTTAAAGTTTAAAAATAACTATATTAGTGTATTAATTATTTTTTATAAGAATTTTTAAAATAAAGAATCTAAAATTCTTCTTTGTGTATTAGTCATTCCATTATCTTCATCATAATCAAAATAGTTATTTGATTGTATATTATTTCCATTATTTATGTCAATATTCAATCCATTATTATTATTGTTATTATTATTATTCATATTTAAATTCATTCCATTATTCATTATATTATTATTATTATTTTGAATATTATTAAAACCATTCATATTATTATTTTGATTTTGGGAATTCATATTATAATTATAATTCATTCCATTTAGAATTTGATTATTATTATTTGAAATAAAATTATTTCCATTATTACCATTAATATTATTATTATTATTATTGTTATTATTATTTATGGTTAAATTATTCTCATTACTATTATTCGAAATAAAATTATTCCCATTATTATTATTCGAAATAAAATTATTCCCATTATTGTTATTTGAAATAAAATTATTCCCATTATTATTATTTAAAATAAAATTATTTCCATTATTATTATTTGACACAATATTAGTATTGTTATTTATAATATCTATATTTTGATTATTCACTGTATTTATGTTTTGATTATTATTATTCAAATTATTATTTCCAATCATTAAATTATTATTATCCATTATATTTTGGTTATTATTATTATATAAATCCATTAAATTATTTTTATTTTGTTGATTTGAATTATTAATCATATAATTCATATTATTGTTTATATTATTATTTTGAAAATTATTCATATTTCCCATATTATTATTATTATTTATATTTCCTATATTATTATTGTTTAAATTAGTCATATTATTATTATTCATATTCCTCATATTATTATTCATTCCCATATTAAAATTTAAATTGTTCATATTATTATTATTCATATCCCCAATTCCCAAATTATTATTCATCATATTCATATTATTTATATTATTATTATTTAAATTTGAAAACATTCCAAAATTATTATTATTATCATTATTTATTTGAGGTTGTGGATTAGAAAAAATATCAAATAAATCCTTAATAGTTTGATTAAGTTTTTTACCATTATTATTATTATTATTCATATTATTATTATTCATATTATTATAATTCATATTATTATTATTCATATTATTATTATTCATATTATTATTATTCATATTATTATTATTTAAATTATTATTATTTTCAAAATTTTTAATTTGAAAAAAATTATTTTGATTATTATTAAAATTATTATTATTGTTCCTTTGATTATCCCTATAAGAAGGTTGTTCAGCAATTTTTTGTATAAAAATAGAAAGAAAAGGTTCAACTTTTTTTCCTTTTTTAAAATCATTCCATCTATCCATAGTTCTTCTAATATCTTCAGTAACTCCAATAGAAATATCCATAAGAATTTGATCTTTTAATTTATCACTTTCAATAGTTTCAATTAATTGAGAATTCCCTTTTTTTAAAATATCAATATTTGAACTTAAATCATCATTATATCTTCCATATTTAACTTTATCCATTATATCATTTGAAATTCCAATTGCTTCAATTAATTCATTTAATTTTTTTACTAATTTTCTATATTTTTTTTCATAAGAATTTTGATTTAAGTTTAAATTAATTGATTCAATATAATTATTTGCAGATGGTTTATTATAATTATTATTATGATTTTGACTTACTGAATTTTTTTTATGATGAGGACTTTTATTATGACTATGATTATGATGAATATTATTATTTAAATTATTATTTTCTCTAAAATATTTTTCATATGAACTTGAATAATTATTTGGAAAATTTACATCATTATCTTTTAATGATTTATAAACATAGAAAAAATTTGGTATTTGTGAATTATATTTTTTAAAATTTTTACCCCATTTTTCAATTAAATATAAAATTTTTAATTGAATATCAATTACTTCTCTTGTTTTTAAAATATTTATTAAATTTGATAAAAAATCTTTTGATGATATTTGAATCCATAAAGTCATTTTTCCATTATCTACTGTATAATCTAATAAATCAAGAGCTAAAATTGATATTTGTTGATTGTAATCATTTATTTTATTTTTTATTATTGAAACAAAATTTATTATTTCTGTTGGATTTGAATTTAATATTTCTAATATTGTTTTCCAAAGTTGAGATGGATATCCTTTGTTCTGAAATAATGTTTGAAGAAGTGGTATTAATTTTGACATTTTTATTATTCTGTTTTTTTTTATTTTTATTATTTTTTTTTGGTTTTGTTATTGAAAACAATTTTTTTTATTTTTTTTTTTGTTTTATTATTTTAATTATTTTATTTTTTTTATTAATTTTTTTTATTTTATTAAATAAGGATTTAAAAATATAAAAAATATTTGTTTCATATATGATTAATGAAATTGTTATTTATTTTTTTTGTTATTTTATCTTATTTTATTTGTATTTTTTTAATAACCTAATTTAGTTCTTCTCCAATTTCTTTTCTTTGCATTATATCTTATAGTATTTCCTGTTCTATATCTAATCCAATTTGGAATTTGTCTATTTTGTTTTATTTTTTTACCAAGTCTTTTTTTTAAAGCAAAAGTTTTCTAATAAAAAATAATTATTTAATCTTACCATTTTCTTAGATATTAAATATTAATAAAAATAAATAATTTTCTAAATAAAAAAAAATTAAATTATAAAAATATTCAATTTACAAAAAAAAAAATAAAATTTAATATCATAATCCAATCAAATTATATAATTAATAAACAATATAACATTCCTAAACCATTAATATATTTAAAAAAAACAATACAAAAATAAAATATAAAAAAAATTAAATAAAAAAAAAAAATTTAATCATTACTAATTTTATTATAAATTTCATCTCTATAACTTTTTAAACTGACTCTAACATCATCTGGTTTTTCCTTGGCAATTCTAACAAGAATCCTAATTAAATCAAACAAAATATAATCATCATTAGGATTATCCTCATTAAAAATAAAAGGTTTAATAATAATACCATTAGCTTCATGTAATTCCATAGAAATTTTTTTATCATCAACAATAATAATTTTCTTAATATCTCTTCCTAATTTATTTAAATCTTTATAATAATATTCTTTAAAAATACTTGCATTTTGTCTATATAAACGATAAGAAAAAAATTTTTCTTCATTTTCAATAAAATTTAAAATTTGATCTGCATATTCTTTTATTCCAGTTGTAAAAACAATTAATTCATAATAAGGAAGAAGTGAATGTAAAAAATCTCTTAATCCAGGTCTTAAAATAATTGATGAGGAACCTTTTGGAACATGTACTAAAGTCTCATCTAAATCTAATACTAAAGTATATGGTTTTGATGGAGGAAATGGTATTAAAATATTTGATTTGTTATTATTTTGTATTTGATTTTTATTTATTAATAATTGAGAATTTTTTATTATATTTAAATTTAATTGTCCTATGTTTTGATTTTGGATTTTTTTATTTTTTAATGTTGGTGTTTTTGGATAGGATTTATTATTGTTTTCTTGGTTTTTATTTAGTTTTGATGTATTGTATTGGATTTTGAAATTTATGCTTCCATTTTGAGGTGTTAATATTTTTAATTTTTCATTTATGTCTTTTATATCATTTATATTATTTTTTTTATCTTTTTTTTCTTCTATTGTTATATATGGGTCATTTTGGATTATGTAATTATTATTATTTTTTATATTATTTATATTATTATTATTGTTATTTATATTATTTTGATATAATTTTTGGGGTTTTATTGAAGAATAACCTTTAATATTATTTGAATATTGGGGATTTGAAATTTGGTTAATTTGAGGGATTTGTTTATTTGGTGTTGCTGATTTTAATGGTTTTCTAAATAAAAATACATTATTTGAATTATCAAAATATGCACTTACGCCATTTAAATTTGTGATATTATTATTTTGTAATATAATATTTTTTTGTTCTGGTTTATTATTATTTTTTATGTTGTTATTTAATGGAATATTTGCTGTGTTTGATTGATATTGATTTGATAATAATATTTTTTTTTTTGGATTATTCATATTTTCCTTTTTTTTTTCATTATTTTTATTTATATTATTATTATCATTATTATTATTATTATTATTCTTTTTTTTTATTAGAATATGATTTGGGTTTCTTATTTCATTAATATAAAAATCATAAATGTTATCAAAAGATTCATTTTTTAATTTTTTATATATTGAAAATAAAATAGAATTTTCATCAATTCTTCCATATTGATTTAAAATTTTTACAAGTTTATTATTCATATCTTTACAAGAAAGAATTAAAACTTGTGATTCATCTTTTGGATTAATATTTGGATTATTAAATGAATTATTATAAATACTTTCACTCATTAAACTATGTATATTAATAATATTTTTTATATCTTCAACAAAAAATCTTTGTTTATTTTTATTATTAATATCATATATTAAAACTATTGAAAATAACATTAACATTAAAGTATTTTTTATTAAATCAAAAAAATCATTATTTTTATTTTTTTCAATTATATCATAATATATATTTTTAAAATATTCAATCCATAAATTACATTCTTTAGGACAAGGATAATTTTGAGAATATAAATTTTGAATTTTTGAAGAAATAATATTTAAATTATTGACTAATTGATTATATTGATAATTATTTAATAATTTTTTATTTGTTTTAATTTCATTATCTTTTTCAGGTGAAATATCAATTATTTTTTGTGGCTGAATTACTTTTAATGGTGTTGTATTTGTTGAAATTGATGATGTTGATGGATGATAATTTTTATTATGATTTTCATTTTGAAAATTCAAATTTTTTATTAGATTTGAATTGTTAAAATTAAAGTTTAAAGTATTTAATTGAAAATTATGAAGAGATGATAATAAATTTTTTTTATCTATTTGAGGATTTGAAAATATTAAAGATGATTTATATGTTTTTTCACTTAGTGGAATATCGTTTCTTTTTTTTAATTCATTTTCATTTTTATCTTTTGACATTTTTTTACTAACTTTTATTATTTATTATTGTTATTTAAAACGAGAAAATTATTTATATTGAGAATTAAATAATAAATAAATAGTCATTTAAAGATATAAATAAAATAAAAAACCAAAAAAATCTATAAATAAAAAAGAATTTATAAAAAAAAAATTTAAAAAAAAATAAAATCAAAACAATATAAATCAAAAAAAAGATAAACTCAAAAAAAAAAAAAAATTAAAAAAAAAAAAAATTAATTTTAAAAAAAAAAAACCAATAAAAAAAAAAAAATTTTGTTTTTTTTTTAAATTTTTTATTAACAAGGCCTTTTTCATTTTTTTTTTCCTTATCTTCTTTTTCATTTTTTTCATCTTTTTCATCTTCACTATCTTCAATTTCATTTTTTTCTTCCCAACAAAACTTCATATCCAAAACACCTTTTTTTTTATCTAACAAATCTTTAAACATAGCTTTAATTCCATCATAATCAGGACATTCCATAAAATCTAATTTTCTAGAATATTTAAGTAAAATAGGAAATTCTTCAGGTAATCCAGAGCATAATTCATCAGGTGAATAAGCTAATTTTTTTTCCATAATTTTTTTATGTTTTTCTTTCTTATTTTTAACTCTTACACCTTGCCAAGGTAATTTTCCTTTAGCTAAAAAAATTAAATTATAAGCAATTCCTTCAATATCATCTCTTCTACTTTGTTCAATACCATAATGAGTAAATAATGAAACATATCTTGCAGTTCCTGTTAATCCTTTACCATCTTTTAATGGAATATGTTCTTTTGTATTTTTATCAATGTATCTTTTTGATAAACCATAATCAATTAAATATATTATATTTTTTTTTTTTTTTGTTCCTATTAAAAAATTTGCTGGTTTTATATCTCTATGAATTATCCCTTTTGAATGAATAAATTCTATTCTTTCTATCATTTGAATTGCTATTTTTATTATTGTTTTCATATCAAAAGATTTTTTACATAAGGAATATAATTTATCTAATGATTGACCTAATAATTCCATTATTAAATAATTTTTTTCTTTTGTGTTTATAAATTTATATATTTTTGGTATACCAATTCCACCTTGTAATAAATTTAATATATTGTATTCACTTTCTAAATGAGGATGAGAATTTATTATTTCTACTTTTATTCCTAATGGTGTATGACTTTTTATGTGTTCACCTTTATATATTTGACCAAATCCTCCTTTTCCTAGTTGCTTATTTAAGAAGAGAACTATGTCTTTGTCTATGTATAATTCTGTGTCTGTATTGTCTTTTGATGATGTTGATGAGGTTGTTGAAAAAGACATCATTTTTTTTTTTTTATTTCTTTTTTTTTTTATTTTTTTTTTTTTTTTTTTT
>Ga0256407_10005377_pt1 | contig 20597 bp, 19 predicted proteins | sample RumenRJG_04DNA_FD_193489 | JGI IMG/M metagenome (GOLD analysis project Ga0256407, IMG submission 193489) | Bovine rumen microbial communities from Lethbridge, Alberta, Canada - RJG_04 | ecosystem: Host-associated > Mammals > Digestive system > Stomach > Rumen | place: Canada: Alberta... | reverse complement strand
GTGTCTGCAGACTCGACTACGGTAGTGGCAGACTCGGCCATGGCTGCCATTGAGGCAGAACTGACAGGGGCTGATGCCGAGGCCGCTGAGGAAGGCGGAGGGCTGCACAAGCAGCTGAAACGCAAGTTCCTGGAGGGCTCGGCAGGCTTTATGTCGCTGGTGGCCTTGGCTCTGGTGCTGGGCCTGGCATTCTGCATCGAACGTCTGGTCTATCTGACGCTGTCGGAGATTAATGCCAAGAAACTGCTGGGCGATATCGATGCCAAGCTGGAGCAGGGCGATGTGGAAGGTGCCAAGGACTTGTGCCGTGACACGCGAGGCCCCGTGGCCAGCATCTGCTATCAGGGGCTGTTGCACATCAAGGAGCCGCTGGAGCAGATAGACCGTCAGTTGACCAACTACGGAACGGTGCAGATAGCGAACATGGAGAAAGGCTGTTCGTGGATACGCCTGTTCATTGCCGTTGCTCCGTCGCTGGGATTCCTGGGAACGGTGATTGGTATGGTGATGGCTTTCGACCGCATTCAGACGGCAGGTGACATCAGTCCGACCATCGTGGCGGAGGGTATGAAGGTGGCTCTGATTACCACCATCTTCGGTATCATTGTGGCCATTGTGCTGCAGTTCTTCTATAACTATATCCTTTCGAAGATTGAGCACCTGACGTCGCAGATGGAGGAGAGTGCCATCTCGCTGACGGACTCGATAGCGAAGTATAAAGGTCGATGACAAAGTTCAAAGTTTTATGGCTGAGGCGGGTGATTTCCTATTGGCAGAGGTGATGCTGTGGCTGATGTATGTCACGGTGGCTGTGACGGTGGTTGTGACCATCGTTTCAGTGGTGCGCCCATTGCTGATAGCTCCAAAGAAGAATGCCAGCGGTCGTGGCTGGCTGGTGATGGGACTGACGGTGGTGCTGCTGGTGGTGACCTATCTGGCAGGCTCCGATCAGCCGTTGATGGTGAATGGTGCTTTGTTCAATGACAGCTTCTGGCTGAAGGTGACCGACATGCTTATCGTGTCGAGTGTCATCCTGATAGTCGTCGCTGCCGGCTTTGTCTGTTTCGGTACCTCTGGCATAAATAGAAAGATTAGCAACCGTGTTCATACGAAGAAAGCATAGGGACGTTCCCGAACTCAACACCACGTCGACCGCAGACATCTCGTTCATGCTGCTGGTCTTCTTTCTGGTCACCTCGTCGATGGACAGCGACAAGGGCATAGGTCGTATGCTGTCGCCCAAGGACGAGCCCCAGCAGGAGATGCAGGACATACACCGCAGCGACGTGTTGCAAATCAGGATTGACGACCAGAATGCTTTGTTCTGCGATGAACAGCCTGTGACGCTGGCAGAACTGCAGCAGCAGGTGGAGTCGTTTCTGGCTTCGCGCCAGACGGAGAACTACGTGCTGGATGTGGTGACCGCCCGACAGTCGAGCTATGATGCTTATTTCAATATGCAGAATGCCATTGTGGCAGCCTACAAGAAGCTGAACAGGCATCCTATCAGAATCAGGGAGGGCGTGAAGGATGAGTAGATTTCGCAGACAGAAACACGAGGTGCCCGGGCTGAACCTGGCGGCTCTGCCAGACCTGATATTCACGGTGCTGTTCTTCTTTATGATTGTCACCCACATGCGCGTGGTGACTCCCCTGGTGCATGTGGAGACACCGCAGGGTACGGAACTGGAGAAGGCGCGCAAGCAGGGCGTCATCTACCTGTTCATCGGTCAGCCCATGGACGCGAAGGGACAGGTGGAGGGAGCATCAGACAGCAGGCGCATCCAGCTGAACGACCGCTTTGTGGAACTGGACCAGCTGGCGCAGGAGATTGCCGTCGAGAAGGCTCAGATGTCGGAGGATGCCCGTGAACACCTGACGGTATCCATCCGTGCAGACCGGAATACGGAGATGGGACTCATCAATGACGTCAAGCAACAGTTGCGCAAGGCCGGAGCCCTGAACATCAACTACTCGGCAAGCAGTAAAAGGTGAAATGTAAACCTTGTCATCGACCTTGAACCTTGAACTTTGAACCTTGAACCTTGTCATCGACCTTTAGGTCGCTCTGACCTTAGGTCAGAGAACTTTGAACCTTAAACTTTCATATAGTCTACGAAAGCATATTCGAAGTCGTGACGCTCATCCTTGGGATGGGTTTCTTTGTTTTCCACCTGCCAGTCGCTGTAGTCGGGGAAGAAGGCATCCGCCTGTGCCGGGATGTCGTTCACCTCGGTCAGACACAGACGGTCAGCCAAAGGCAGCGCCTGCTCATAGACCCGTGCACCACCTATGATGTAGATGTCCTCGTCGGGCCGGCAACTCGCCAGGGCAGCGTCCAGCGAGGGGTAGACATCACAGCCGGGCAGCTCCTTGACTGTTGTGGACAGCACCACATTGCGACGGTTGGGCAGGGCACCCTTGGGCAGCGACAGGTAGGTGTTGCGTCCCATGATGATGGTATGGCCTGTGGTCAGCGCCTTGAAGCGTTTCAGGTCGTTGGGCAGCCAGTAGATGAGTTTGTTCTCGAATCCGATGGCGCGGTTCTTCGCCACCGCAGCTATTATACTAATCATACGCTTACTTCTGCTTTGATGTGAGGATGCGGGTCGTAGCCCACCAGTTGGAAGTCCTCGTACTGGAAGTCGAAGATGTTCTTCACGTCGGGGTTGATAGTCATCGTGGGCAGCGGGCGCGGCTCGCGGGTGAGCTGAAGCTTGGCCTGCTCGATGTGGTTCAGATAGAGGTGGGTGTCACCCGTGGTATGGATGAAGTCGCCCGTGCGGAATCCCGTCACCTGTGCCATCATCTGCAGCAGCAGGGCATAGGAGGCAATGTTGAACGGCACACCTAGGAAGGTGTCTGCAGAGCGCTGATAGAGCTGCAGCGACAGACGGCCCTGTGCATCCTGTCCGTCGGGATAGTCGACATAGAACTGGAAGATGGTGTGGCACGGAGGCAACGCCATTTTGTTGACCTCTGCCACGTTCCATGCCGAGACAATCATGCGGCGCGAGTTGGGGTTGGTCTTCAGCTGGTCTACCACATATTGTATCTGGTCAATGACACCTCCGTCGTAGTCGGGCCACGAGCGCCACTGGTGACCATAGACGGGTCCCAGCTCGCCGTTCTCGTCGGCCCATTCGTCCCAGATGTGGACATTGTTCTCCTGCAGGTACTTGATGTTGGTGCTACCCTTCAGAAACCATAACAGTTCGTAGATGATACCCTTCAGGTAGAGCTTCTTGGTGGTCAGCAGGGGGAATCCGTCGCTCAGGTTGTAGCGCGACTGGGTACCGAAGATGCTGATGGTGCCTGTGCCTGTGCGGTCACCCTTCTGGGTGCCTTCGGTCAGGATGCGGTTAAGTATGTCTAAGTATTGCTTCATATGTCTGATGGATGATGGATGATGTCTGATGTTAGATGTCTGATGGATGGTTTGTCAGGATGGGGGTGTATGTGTCGGGAACGTGGGTGGTCTTGATGCGCCACTCTTTGGGATACAGGTTGTTGGCACGACTACCGATGTTCTTCATGGTGCCCAGCGGATGTCCGTCGAAGCAGACTGCCACGATGCCCCGAGGGGTGTCAGGTGGCAGAACCAAGGCTTCGCCCCGCAGGAACTTCAGCGCCTCCTGGTAGGTCAAGTTTATGCGGGGGAACTGTCCTTCCGAATGAGCCGTAATCTCGTTGGCAGTGAGCCGTAATGTCGTTGAGGACGAGCCGTAATCTCGTCGACTGTGAGCCGTAATGCCGCTTTTCCTCAACACACACATGAATAGCCCCTCGCCACGCGAGATGCCGGGGATGAAACGATAGACAGGTTCGTCGAACCCTTGGAGCAGCGAACCCGTAATGTTCCATTCAGGACGTGTCTCAATGGGCAGCACTTCTGCCTCAAAGTTCTCCAGCATCCAGCGGATGTTCTCCTCGTTCTCCTTAGTATTAAAGGTGCACGTGCTATATATGAAAAGTCCGCCGTCGTTCAGACAAGTCCAAGCATCGCTCACAATCTCGCGTTGCAGCTGCCAGCACTTCTCCACGTTCTGGGGACTCCACTCGCGGATGGTGGCAGGGTCCTTGCGGAACATGCCTTCGCCCGAGCAAGGGACGTCGCACAGGATGAGGTCGAACGGCTGCTTCGCCCTACGATAGTCGCGCGGATAACAGTTGGTGACATGATGGTTCTCGTATCCCCACTTGGTGACGTTCTCCAGCAAGATGCTGGCACGGTTGCGTATGGGCTCGTTGGAGTAGAGCACACAGTCCCCGGGCAGGGCGGAGCGGAGCAGGGTAGACTTGCCACCAGGGGCAGCGCAAAGGTCGAGGGCTGTCTGCGGTCTGATGGCTGATGGCTGATGCTTGACGTATGCGTTATGCATTTGGTGCAGCACTTCGTCGAGGAACATGGAGGCTGCCTCCTGCACGTAGTAACAGCCAGCGTGCAACAGCGGATCCATGGTGAAGTTGGGACGCTGTGGCAAGTAGTAGCCGCCACGGCACCACGGCACCTGTTCACCATCTGCCACACTCAGCCCTTCCGCCTTCTTGGGGTTTAGACGGATGCTTACGGGCGGTTCCTCCTCGAACGCCCTTAGGTAGCGTTCGAAGCGCTCGTCGCCCATCAACTTGCGGGTTTGCTCGGTGAATATGAGTGGTAATTCTGCCATTTCGTTGCAAAGGTACGAAATATTTTTTGTATCTTTGCAACTAATTGGGCGTTTGTTGCGTCTATAAGACAAAAGAATTCAAAAATGTCAAGGAATGAAAAAGGTGTTATTATCTGTTATGGCTCTTGGAATGCTGACCGCTTGTAACGTGCATTTTACCAAAAGGGAAAAGGCACAGACAGAGGAACAGCGCCCCCTGAAGGGCTTTGAGCGCATAGAGCTGTTGGGCTCGCTGGATGTGAAATATGAGCAGGCTGACTCGTTCTCTGTGTTGGTCAAGGCCCCTCAGAAGGTGATTGATGATGTGCAGGCCCGTGTGGAGGACAATAAACTGGTGCTCAATATGAAGGGCAGCAACAAATTCCTGAATATGGGCGTCTCTGACAGCGACGGTGTGACGGTCTATGTGACATCTCCCGATTTCCTCGGCATCGAGCTGAAAGGCTCTGGGGATTTTGAATGCAAGAAGCTGTTGGATACCGACTGTCTCGATATTGTGCTGAGAGGCTCTGGCGACATCGCGTTCGACGACATTATCTGCGACCAGGTCAATGTGACGCTGGTAGGCTCTGGCGATGTGGAGGTAAAGCATGTGAAGACCCTGCGCTCCACAGTGGACTTGGTAGGCTCCGGCGACGTTAAAATGCGCTTTGATGATAGTGGTGAAGTGGAGTCGCGACTGACAGGTTCTGGCGACATCACGCTATCTGGTGCTGTCAGGAACTACAACTCCTATGTTCGTGGTTCTGGCGATATGCACACAGAAAAGCTGGACATAGGTAAAGGCACCCGCATAGTCAACAAGTGAAAACAAAACAAACTAATATAAAATGATAAATAGAAGTATGAAGAAAGTATTATTGACATTGACATTGCTGCTGACGCTCAGCATGGGCTTGCAGGCGGCAGGACAGAAGCATCGTCATACGCCGCAGCATAGTCAGGAATTGGTCGATTCAACAGACCAGGGTGGCATCGAGGTGTACTCGGATACCACAAGTGCAGATACTGCCACCGTGAAGAGGCAGGTCACCGTTACCACCCGTACATCGCCTTGGAGCACGACATCTACGACATACGATGTTGACGGAGATGACTTGGAAAGCATCGTTGGCAGTCTCTTCAGTCAGATGGATGGTAAGGATCTCGCAGGCATGTTCTTCGTGCTGGCTGCGCTGTTCATCCTCTTTGTGCTGGCGCCCGTGTTCATCATCATTGCCCTGTTCTATTTCATCAACAAGAACCGCAAGGAGAAGATGCGACTGGCCCAGATGGCCATGCAGCAGGGGCAGCCTATACCAGGCCAGTTGCTGGAGGAGAAACCTGCAGATGCCGATGAGGAGTATCAGAAGGGTATGCGCCAGTGCTTTGTGGGTGTGGGACTGATGATATTCCTGGGCTATGCTGCCGGCAATGTGGGCTTTGGCATCGGTGCCTTGGTGTTCTGCATCGGACTGGGCAAGGTGTTTGCCTCCAAGACAGCGCAAAAGAAAAACAATCCAAATAACGACTTAATATAGTAAGATTATGACTAAGAGACTTTTTCGCAGCAACGACCGCGTGATAGGCGGCGTATGTGCAGGTTTTGCAGAGTATATGGACTTCGACCCCGTAGCCGTCCGGCTGGGCTATGCCGCTCTGACGTTGTTTACAGCCTTCGCGGGCATCCCCTTCTACATTGTGGCGTGGATCATCATACCCGAGAAGAATGCACTCAGCAATATGTAAATGGTAAAATAGTAAATGACAACTGATATCTCTCTCGTAACACAGGTGGCTGTATTGGGCGACCGACGGGCTTTCGACGAGCTCGTGCGCCGATACCAGTCGCCTGTGCGAAGGTTCTTTCTGAACCAGACGCTGGGAGACGGTCAGTTGAGTGACGACTTGGCACAGGACACCTTCATCAAGGCCTACACCAACATCAAGAGCTTCCGCGGGCTGGCTTCGTTCCAGACCTGGCTCATGCGCATTGCCTACAATGTGTTCTATGACTACACGCGTAAACGGCAGTTAGCACTGAGTGACTGGCAGTTGGCAGAAAGCCAACAGCCCACAACCGATAGCCAGCATCCCGTGGACATGGACATCCACACGGCACTGGCGCTGTTGAAACCCGATGAGCGGACGTGCATCACGCTGCAGCTCATCGACGGCTATGACATCAAGACGGTGGCAGAGATTACGGGCATGAAGGAAGGTACTGTCAAGTCGCACCTCTCGAGAGGTAAAGAGAAATTGGCTAATTATTTAAGGCAGAATGGATATGGCAGAAGATAACAACGACCTTTTATTGCAGCAGTTCTTCAGTGAGGCTGCCCAGCAGCAGATAGCCGACGACGGATTCACCGAGCGTGTCATGCAGGCACTTCCTCAGCAGAGCACGTTCAACATCAAGCTCTTCAACCGGTTGTGGACGCTGTTCTGCGTGGCTGTGTTTGTGGTGCTGTTTGTGGTGTTCCGTGGCTGGGAGTTGCTGGCTGTCCACTTCATGGTGATGTTGCGTACGGTGGCTGCCGAGTCATTCAGCATCAATCTGCTGATGCTGACCACCGTGTTTTTTGGACTGTTGTTCGTCGGGGTGGGAGAGGTTATTTCTTCGGAAACATCCCGTAGGTAGTGCGCAGCACGCGGAACTCTGTGCGACGGTTCAGCTGGTTGCACAGTTCCTGCTCTTCTTCGCCCATTGTCTTGATGTACTCTTCCGTCAAGACATCGTTTTCTTTCAGGAAGGGATACTTCTCCGTCAACTTCCGACGGATGATTTTGGGAGTCTCCTTGCCATAGCCAACAGGAGTCAGACGGTCTGCAGCGATGCCATGTTCTATCAAGTAGCGGATGACGGACTCAGCACGACGTTGTGACAGTCGCTTGTTGTACTCTGACGAGCCACGGTAGTCGGTATGGGCACTCAGCTCGATGGTGACGTTGGGGTTCTCCTCCAGCAGCTTCACCAACTGGTCCAGCGCCTCCTTGGACTCGGGACGCAGGGTGGCCTTGTCGAAGTCATAGAAGATGTTGTCGATGAGCACAGGTGCCATGATGTTGGCCAACGGAAACTGCAGCACATATTCCTCCGACTTCTTCACGGGTTCGACGCGCAACTGTTCCTGATGGTTCAGGAATCCCTTGCAAGTGCCCAGGAAGACATAGTCCACACCAGCCTTGATCTCCTGGGTGAACGAGCCGTCGCCCTTGACGCTCAGCTTCAGGTTAGTGCCGTCGTTGCCTATCATGTAGACCTGTGCAGCAGGCAGCTCGTAGCCGTCTTTCTCGTACACCCAGCCTTTGACCGTCTGGATAATCTCCGGATTGTAGAACGAGTAGATGTGGTCCCAGCCTTTGCCATCGCCGCGGTTCGATGAGAAAAAACCCTGGTTCTTCAGTCCTTCAAAGGTCATGCCGAAATCGTCGCCTTGTGAGTTGAGCGGATAGCCAGGATGGACGATGGTATATCCCGAGGTGTGGTAGGAGAGGGTATCCTCACTGCTGATGTTGTCTTTGACGCGGGCAATGTAGATGTCGAGACCGCCCATGCCCTCATGGCCGTTGCTCGAGAAGTAGAGGTCGCCGTTGGGTCGGAAGGTGGGAAACATCTCGTCGCCAGGGGTGTTGACTGGAGCCCCGAGGTTCTCTACGCCACCCACGCCACTGGTGGTCAGTCGTACGCGCCAGATGTCATAGCCGCCCATGCCTCCCGGCATGTCGCTGGTGAAGTAGAGCCACTGGCCGTCCGGGCTGACGGCAGGATGGGCGAAGGCAGACAGCGTGTCGCGGCTGATCTGCAGGTCCGTGGCTTTGCTCCAGGCGGCATCCGAACGGTTGGAGGTGACGATGGTGGCATAGCGCGGATAGCTGGGGTCGGTCTTACACTGGGTCAGATACATAGTGCGTCCGTCAGGCGAGAACGCGCAAGCACCCTCGTCGTAGTCGGTGTTCAGCTCTGTGTCGATGACCTCCGGACGCTGCCACTTGCCCTTGTCGTCCTTCGTCGAGACAAAGATGTCGGCATTCTTCGTGCCGGTGATGCCACTATATTCGTCGCCCTTGGCCTGGTTGCGCGTCGAGGTGAAGAACAACTGGTTGTTATCCTCGCCGTTCAGCATGGGCGAGTAGTCGGCCCGTCGCGAGTTGAACAGGTTTTCGCGCTTCACGGTATAGTCCGACCCGGCTTTCTTCCATGTCGGAGCCTGCTGGGCTGAGCGCAGACCGACGAGTGCCAGCGGATGGCCGGGCAGGCTGTCAAGCACAGTCTGGAACTGCTTGGCGGCTTCTTTGTAACTGCCGTTCTTCATCAGCTGTTGGGCCAGATGCAGGTGCGTCAGCGAGTCTGTCTGCTTATAGCGGATGGCATTGTTGTAGGCGGAGATGGCTTTCTGTGTGTAGTTGATGCGCCGGTAGCACTCTGCCATCTTCAGGGCCCGCTGTCCGCGCAGGGTACGCTCCTTGGCTGGCGTCTGTGAATAGGCTTTGCGATACTGAGTGGCAGCATCGTAGTATTCGCCCAGGGCGTAGAACTTGTCGCCCTTCTTCATGGCCTGTTCCGCTCCGCATCCGCTGAGCAGTATCAGGGCTGTCAGCGTATATATAATAAGGTGTAGTTTCTGTCGCATACTATCCTTATAAACGCACTCGGAGCCGTTTTATTGTCTTCGAGCCGTAAGATGCCCGTGCGGAAAGAATATATACCGTTTTCTATAAGAACGCTATCCGAACGCTATCCGAGTGTTCTTTCTAATGATAGATAGAAGAAATTTAGGGAATTGTTATAGACTTCTTGTAGATTATTCCGTCATTTTTCCATCTTTTTCCGACCAATATCGAAGATTCTTCCTCAAAAGTTTGGTGGTTTCAAGAATTTTAACGTACCTTTGCAGCCCGTGAAACGACTGGCAGGCTTCTTTTTCGGGCTGCTGTTGGTGCTGGTGGGATGCACCACGGCTGGCGAGCGGGCTCTGATGCGGGCCGGCCTCGACAGCATCAATATACGCAACCACAACGACCAGCCCTTTACCGCCCAAGACGTAGAACCCTACGTCCGCTTTTTCGATGACCACGGCACGCCCAACGACCAGCTGCTGGCCCACTACCTGCTGGGCCGCGCCTACCACGAGCACGGCGAGGCCCCCATGGCTCTGCAGTGCTACCATGATGCCCTCGACCGTGCCGATACCACCGCCCAAGACTGCGACTACGCCCAGTTGGCAAGAGTGTATGGGCAGATGGCACTGGTCTTTTACCAGCAAGGCCTTTTCCGGCATCAGTTAGAACTCGAAAAGCAATCAGTGAAATATGCTTGGTTAGCAAATGATACCCTTGCCGCACTGATGAACTATGAGCAAGAGAGCTTTGCCTATAGCAGTTTAGGTATGCCGGATTCTGCGATATTTGTTATTGAAGACGTCGCCTCCAAGTATAGACAATACGGCTATCCTTCCGATGCCGCTATTGCCTTAGGAACCATCATACGAATATTAATAAATAAAGGAGAATTTCAGAAGGCCAAGCAGTACATGGACATCTATGAGTCCAAGTCTGGTCTCTTTGATGCCCATGGCAACATTGCCCACGGGCGTGAAATCTACTATAAGTCTAAAGGCCTTTACTATTTGAATACGAACGCCTTGGATTCTGCTGAATACTATTTCCGCAAGGAACTGCATGACGGTCGTGATTTTAACAACCAGAATGCGGCTGCAAAAGGATTAACAATGTTATATCAAAAGCGATATCGTCCAGATTCCATAGCTAAATATGCCGTTTATGCCTATGACATGAGTGACTCTTTATATGCTCAAAAAAACGTGAAAGAGGTTAAACGAATCCAGGCGATGTATGACTATAGCCGCCAACAAGAAATAGCCCGACAAGAAACAGAGAAGACCACCCAAGCAAATAGGATGCTCTTATTTAGCCTTATTGCCCTTTTAAACATATCTCTGATAGCATCATGGCTTTACTTCGCACGCGTACAATTAATAAAAAAACTTCAGCAGGTTTCTATAGAATTAACTGCTGCCAGAGAGGAATTGGCAGAACTCCAGCAAGACAGTTCAGTCAATCATCAGTCTATCATGGAGAAAGAAGAGAGAATAAAACAACTGGAACGTAAATTAGGCAAGTACGGCAAAATAGTCTATTTTGGAGCAGAAAAGATAGAAAACGACTTGCAATTATCTCCCAACTATCAAAAGATAAAAGATTTGGCTTATAAAGGAGGAGAACTGCAACAACATGATTGGGATATTATATACCAACTGATAAACGAATATCTCCCAGGCTATCATGAATTTTTAACTTCAAATCTCAAGGTTAATACTGCAGACTATCAAGTCTGCTTGTTACTTCGCCTACATTTCAAGGCTGGAGAGATAGCCAACATGCTCGGTGTGAGTCCTCCTTATATTTCCAAAATTTGCACGACCGTTTTTGCCGTTCTCTTCAACAAAAAGGGAAGTTCAAGAGAACTGGCAAAAGAATTAGCAAAAATTAATTAGGCACTTTGCACTTAAGCCTTTCTATATTTTTTAGTAGTAATCTTTTGATTGTCAATCCCTTAGATTTGGTTAACTTTTGGTTAATTCTCAATTCTGCTTTTTATTCCCTGTTTCACTTTTTTCTCATAATTTTGCCGTTACAATTTTATTTAATGAATTATGAGAAAAGTATTGTTTTTATTTTTATGTGCTTTCATGATGAGCACAAGTGTCTATGCGTGGGACATTATTCCTTTCACAGTAAGTATTGATGATGACGACATGCCAATTGGGCATGGTCATGCTAAGTCTCCCATGCGTCCGCCTGTGGTCTATATTGAGGACTACACACTGTCGTTCACAGCCGACCATCCTGACTACATTCTTAACATTAAGGATGAAGATGGTGAGGTCGTTTACTCTACTACTGTATTCTCTGCTATGACACAAGTCACACTCCCCTCAACCCTCTCCGGCGACTATGAGATAGAGCTCCTGATGGGTAACTGGAAGTTCACGGGCTGGATTGGACTATAAAGTATAGGGTATGAAAAATACATTGCATCTATATTTGCTTTGCATTGCGAAGCCAAAGAAACTGATTCTTTTCCATTTTCTGCTCTTCATAGTAGGAAAAGGGTTTCCACAATCCAGCTTCAATTATGAGATTAATCGTCCAAGTATTAATTCCGAGCAGTTCAATATCGGAGCATCCATAGAGACTGCCCTCAGCAAGGGTCAGCCTTCAATCACCATCCCTTTATTTGAACTTCAAGGTAAAGGTTACAACCTTCCCATTTCATTGGTATTCTATGGCGGAGATGTGAATTGTGAGACGGAAGCCTCAACTGTCGGACTTGGATGGTCATTGATGGCAGGTGGCTGTATCACGACAACCATTAGGGGCACGGAAGACTCTTTCATCCAAACCGACAGCGATGCCCCTTGGCAGTTTCAGGAAGATTATCTTAGTTCTATGTTCCAGAATCCTACTGAAAGAGATGTTTTTGTTGAGAATATGTATTCTGATTTAATGCCTGATGAATACCATTACTCTATCCCAGGACATCAGGGAACCCTTGAGATGGTTTCCAATAGTCAACATCAGTACTATCAGAAACTGTTTCCAGACGAGTCCTATAAACTGAACAAGACTGCCAATGGCTATACAATCATTGCCGATGATGGTACTAAGTTCATTTTTGAGGACAAAGAAAAAAAGCAAAGCTATAGTAATAATATGCCTATTTTATCCACTGCATGGTTTCTGACGAGGATAGAAACGGCTAAGGGAGGTACTTTCCAATTCACCTATGCAGATGAGGAAATGATAGACCTGCATGATGAAATTGATTATGATCGGTATGGATATCATCAGTCCAAGCGAATTGTTTCCGTTTCCTCAGAGTTCGGATCAATAGTCTTTACATCCAGTTTGTCACGTGCAGACCGGAGCATACATGATATAAATGGAGGGCCTTTTTCCACATATTCTGGAAAAATAACTAAAATAGAACTGAAAGACGAGACTGGAACCTTGGTCAATGGTTACGAATTGTATAACAACAGTTACTTTACCAATTCCATGCAGGATACACGCAGTAATATGGGATGGACCAACTACAGAATGCGACTTGACAGTATAGTAGAATACGATGCGTCAGGAAATAGGTTACCTCCCTATGTTTTCACTTATTCCTATAGCTTCTATCGGGCAAAAACCTGCTACAATCAATATACGGGCGAGAGCGGGTTTAATGGAAAGAGAGGATCTTGGACGGAAACTCCCAATTTTCAGGCGATAGTTGATCTAAACACATCAGGATTGCCGGCATGTTTATTGCAATATCCCCACACCCCTAATGAAAGACTGAATGGATTCAGTTTTGTAAGTGATTATAATGATGGAACTGTAGATGACTATTTTTGTCTTAGCAGTATCAAATATCCGACAGGAGCACTCGATACTTTTGAGTATGAACCTCATGCATTCTCCCAAATTGACAATAATGACATGCAACCATCAATCAATATGAAAATAGAAGGGAAACGACTGAAAAGAAAGGTCAGCGAATACGTAAACGGGAATGAGAGAACTACCTCCATTACGGAATACAAATACCAAATGCACGATTCCAACTTTTCCCTGATAGGAGTAAGCAGCGGTGTCCTTACTACCCCGGCATTCCACAATGCCACTCTCTATACATGGGGAAGAATACCAAGTGGTGATATGGGATATGTCGCTAACCGCATAACCAGCAATAGACCATTAAACGCTTATCAAGGGCAGCCCGTATACTATAAAGAAGTAGAGGAAGTCATCAAGAACAATTCCGGTGGTGTACAGAAGCGTATCATTCATTATATGCTTGACAATCTTATAGTAACTCCGATGAATTATATTTATATAAGATATCATAATGGTTTGGGACAAGATCATTTTACACCCATACCCAATATCATTTATGGTAAAAAAATTGGATATGAACCAAATATAAGCGACTACAGCAACCAGAATTTCGCATACATATCCTACCCCCTTGGCGAATTTCACCTGTACTCACAGGATGGAGGACGCCCTCACAAGGAAATCATAATTGATAGTAACGGAACCCTATTGGCTAAGAAGGAGTACGCATATTCTTCAAGTTTTCATAATGTCAGATACGGGTATATATTCATTAAAAATGACTTTACAGATGAACACGGTCAATCCTATATGTCAACATACAACATCAGCAGGTCAAGCCATTATTCATCAAGAAGTCAATTATACCGCATGTCAGAAACAACATATAACTACCGAAACGGGCATCGTGACTCAGTTGTAACTGAAACATTATATGAATACAGTCTGGGCAGAATTGGTACAATCAGCACAAGCAGGCAATCAGAAACTGTCCAAATGAATAACTATTACCCAGACTATCTCAATGTGGGCACAGGTACAGGTTTGTCTTCAGAAGCACAGGCGATAGCAGCACTCCAGCAGAAGAACATCATTGGAATACCCATACAAACGGTCAAGCGTTATAATAATATCGCTGTTGAAGGTAACTACAGAGACTTCATGGTACTCTCTGGCGGCATGGTAGTACCCAAATCATTCTATAACCTTTCTTTGAATAATTCTTATGTCGCTGGTCCGTCTATGTCTGGTGGAGCGATTATAAAAGACAGTGGATTCTATTTGCAGGAAGAAGCCTTGGCCTATGATGCGAACTTCAATCCCATCCATGTAAGTTTACGTACTTCTCCTGACAAGGTCTATGTATGGGGCTATGGCGGACGGTATCCTGTTGCTGTCATTGAAAATTATTCTAATGAGGAACTGAATGCCAACATCCCATTGCGCAGTATGCTTTCCCAATTAGAGAATTTTAGGAAGGTAAGTAACCAGACAACAAGTACCGCACTAAAAAGTCTGAATCAGAATATCCGCAATGCCCTCCCAGAGGGTGTCCTTGTAAAGACATATACTTACGACCCCTATTATGGTCTTACTTCTGAGTTTGACTATTCCGGTGTAGGCACAATCTACTCCTATGACGGATTTGGAAGACTGTCTGCGCAGTATGATGACAATTTCAATCTCCTTGAGAATTACATCTATCATTACGGGCATTGATTTCAATAATTAACAGAAACCGTTAATCTTAGAAGAAAAAGCAAAATGGCAAATTTAATAAATCACAAAAGCATCCTTTTACTTGTTTTGATGACACAGGATGTCTGTTTCTGCAAAGCACAAGTCACCCATGGGCAGAATATGTATCAAGTTAACGATTTGGTAGAACGTCAACAGGTGAATCGCACAAGTATCAGGGAATACCCAGACATATTGGCTGACTTGCAGAACATAGAAGTCATCGGCGGCAATAATGTGGAGAACATGGAATGGGGAATGGACTCGCTCATAGCCATAGACAATACAGGGATGAATAAATACTGGCTGAAAGGCGATTCTCTCTTGCTGGTAGGTACGGAAAGCAGACTGATGCATATCGACTATGCACAACCCGAGGTGTGGCTGCGCTTCCCCATGAGTCTTGGTGACAGTATTCAGGGACTCTTCGAGGGGAAAGGCCAGTATTGCGAACGCTTGTTCCTTCGTAAGATAGGAAGATATACCACCAAGGCAGATGCTTGGGGGGCCTTGATTATGGAGAATTCCGACACTCTTCATAATGTACTGCGAATCCAGACGGAGCGCATTACCACTACACTTGCACAGCCTCTTGACAATATACTTGCCACATACGGGACATTAGACAGCATTCCACTCCTTGGAAACGACAGTATAATTAGACTTATGGGCAGTGATGGCAGGACTGTCCGTACCATAACCCAGCGATACTATGCCCCAGGATGCCGGTACCCCGTCTTGGAAACCTGTGAGACCAGTATTGTAGGGGGTGGAAATTCTGCCGCCCAGACTGCGGCATTCTACAGTTCCCCCTATTCCCAGGAGAGTCTTGCTTCTGCCAATCGCGGCGCCTCGTCAAAGTCAAACGACAGGCAGAATAATGCATCTTCGGCGGACAATACCAATAAATTCTTTTCCTACTCACTGGATATCGACACCTCGGGCAAAACCCTAACCGTAAACTGTACTGTTACTGGAACTACTGAAGGTCCTGTTCCTGTAAACTTACTGCTTTGCAACCAGCAGGGAATCCTCTATCGGCAGACATCCGGCAATCTTCACCAAGGAAATAGTGAGCGATTGTCACTCAGCTATGCGGGTCTTCACTATGGATCTTATGTGCTCTATATTGAAGTTGGCGGTCAACAATATTCTGAGAAGTTCAACGTTAATTAAAAAGAAAGTCATGAGAATCTATCAAGAAATGAAAGGACGAAGACATATCATACTTCTACTGCTTTGCCTCTTCACTGGTCTGACAGGTGCGCTTGCCCAGCCCAATGCCAACTACGTGAAGACTGTCAGGATGCTCGACAGCCTCCAGAACAACAGCATCACCACCTACCAGTTCTACGACGGCTGGGGGCGTCCCTCACTCTCCGCCACGGACGGTCTGGGCATGAGCGGCAACTATGCCTATACCCTCCAGTCCTACGATGCAGCGGGGAACGTCAGCCGACAGTGGCTGCCCGTCACAGGCACATCCTCCATACAGCTCCCGACCACAAGCAATGTGTCTTCCATGTCATCGTCTCAATACGGCGACAACTGCGGCTACAGTTGTTTCGGTTACGACGCACTCGGAAGGCAGACGGAATCCACCATGCCTGGAGACGCTTGGCATACAGGAAACAAGAAGAAGACGGTTTCCTACATCACCAACACGTCTGCCGACAACACCTCCTATTCCTATGGCCTGCTGACCGGCGAAACGGCTACCGACGAGGACGGGCATTCGCTTACCACCTTCTACAACCTGCTGGGGCAAAAGGTGCAGGAGAACAGGGGAACGGAAAACCGCACCCGTTACATATACAACACGCTCGGACAGCTGACCGATGTCCTGATGCCCGGACATAACCCTGCCGATCCCAACCACACTTCCTACGGGTACGAATACGATGCCATGGGGCGCGTCGTCAAAAAACGCTATCCCGGAGCCGAGTACATCCAGTACTGGTACGACCATGCCGACCGCGTAGCCTTCATGCAGGACGGCATGCTCCGCCAGAAAGGCCGCTACCGCTTCATGCTCTACGATGCCTTCGGACGGCTTGCCGTGCAGGGTACATGCAGCGGAGCCGGTGTGTCGGCAGTATCCTCCGTGGTGCCCACGGCTACGTTCACCCAGAACTCCGGCGGCCTCCTCTCCACCGACTATGTCGTCAGCAACGGCGTCAGCATGACGGATCCCACACTGGAGATAGTCAACTACTACGACAGCTATGCTTTCCTCTATGGCAGTCTGTCCAGCATGTTCTCGCCGGTGGCCGCCCAGAGCGGCACCTGCGTGAAGGGACTGGCCACGGGCAGCGTCACGGCTGTCTCCAACGGTGGATTCATATACTCGCTGAACCTATACGATGATAAAGGGCGGATGGTGGAAACCCGCAACACCATGCCTGACGTAGCACTGACGGAACGCCTTACGACGACATATTCCTTCACGGGCAACCCTCTGTCGGAAGAATACCTGCTCAGCCGCACGGGTCAGGGCGCGGCATTCATCGCCCACACCGACAACACCTACTATCCGGCCAACGACCGCCTTCATACCGCCAGCCTGCAGGTAGGGCTCAACAGCAGTCAGCCTACGTCATCACGCACCATACAGACCATCACCTATGACAACTTGGGGCAGGTGTCTTCTATAGCCCGTCCCGGCAGTGCGGGAACGGTCAGCTACGGGTACGACCTGCACGGTTGGATTACCGCTATCAACTCGCCGAGCTTCAAGGAGGAACTCTATTATGCCTCCGACGGAGGATGCTCGGGCACTCCTTGCTACAACGGCAACGTCAGCGTACAGAAGTGGAGCAACAACAACTATGCACAGAAGCGCGGCTACAAGTTCGCATACGACGCACTGAACCGGCTTACAGAAGGCATCTACGGGGAGCGTGACGGACTCAACAACCACCAGAACTACTTCAACGAGCAGATACTGGAGTACGCCAAGAGCGGGGCCGTGAAACGACTGCAGCGGCGCGGCAGGAAGAACGACGGGCATAGCGGAAAGATAGACAACCTGCACATCACACTCAAGGGGAACCGTCTGCACTATGTCAGCGACGATGCCGACAAGTTGCAGTACGACGGAGCCTTCGACTTCAACGGCGACGCATCGAACAGCAGCGCGTTCCAGTACAACGCCAACGGCTCGCTGATTACCGACACGGGCAAGGGGATTATGTTTATTGAGTACGACGACAACGGCATGCCCCGCCGCATCCAGTTTGCCGACGGCAATGTGACGGAGTATGTCTATACAGCCACAGGACGGAAGCTGCGTGCCGTCTATTACACCGCCGTCCCCGGCATCACCGTGGGGAGCGGCGAGACACACCAGCTGACGGCCAGTGAGATACTGTCGAAGGACTCCATCGACTATCTGGGCAGCCTCGTCATGGAGAACGGCGTACCTGCGCAATACCTGTTCGCGGGCGGATACTGCTCGCTGAACGACGTCAACGCAAGCGGCGGCATAGGCTGGCACTACTACAACCGGGATCACCTGGGCAACAACCGCGAAGTGGTCAGCGAGAGCGGCACGCTGGAGCAGGTCACGAACTACTATCCATTCGGTGCCCCCTTCTGCGAGCGCACCACGGCAGGCGCAAACACCAATGCCACGCTGCAGCGCTACAAGTACAACGGCAAGGAACTCGACCTGATGCACGGACTGAAGTGGTACGACTACGGCGCACGTATGTACGACCCCATCCTGCTGACATGGAATGCCATCGACCCACTGTGCGAAGATTATTATCCCATTAGTCCGTATGCATATTGTGCGAATAGCCCGGTAAATGCCATAGACAAGCAGGGTAAACTAATTATATTCATAAATGGATTTCATTGGGGTGATGGTGGGGAAAGTAGTTATTGGAATGGATTTGATAATAAAATTATGAATCATTTTAATGAAAACAAATCGCCTCTTTATTATGATGGTTCTGTTGGTGGTCCATTGGGATTATTACCAATGACAATTGGAAATCAAGTTTCTTTAAATTTCAATAAGGCAACATGCAAAGAGTCCAGTTATTTCCCTGCAATGCGATATAGCGTGGGACACCAAGCTGGGAAAAATGCAGCAGCATCGATTTTCTCTTCTCTCTCTAAGGATAATAAAGGAAAAATAACAGAGGTTATTCGAATTGTTTCTCATAGTATGGGAGGAGCTTATGCAAAAGGATATGCACAAGCATTAATGGAGTACATTCTTGAACATCCAGATTTGACGAATGGAGCAAGCCTAGTAGAATATGATTTTGCACCATTCCAACCAGAGAGTCAGAAGGCTGTATATGGAATTGATACTTTCCAATATTCTCATCATTATGATAGAATAGCGCATGATGGAATAATTGAGGGTGCTCATTATAGGACTTCAAATGACCGAAATAGAGGACATTCAATTTCTGATTTTGTAAGTTACATTAGCCAACTGCCAGAAGGAAATTACATAGTAATAAACGGTCAAATAGTAAAAAAATGAAAAAGGTGATGACTGTCCTTTCACTAATAGCAATATCTATTATACATGTTCATTTGAATATGTTTACTGTAGAAAATCCTGTGAATCCATCATTTTGGATTGCTTTCATCTTTGAATGCAATCCTTTTGGTGGAGGTAACTGGAGAATCTTGGCTGAATTATTGATGATGGGTATTCAGTGTATCGTAACATCTATATTTGCAATATATATACTGAAATGGGACAATATTAGGAAATGGTTTTTATCATTTATTATATGTGCCGTTACATATATATTTTTAAGACAATTTCTGGATGTTCTATCTAATCATATTATGATTCAATTTTATGATAACATTTATGGATATGGAGGAGCATCTGAATGTTGTATTGTTTTTTCAATATTACAAATTGTATATATTCTTGTATATGTGCTCTCGTTAGATCAGGGGTTAGATTAGGGGACTCTGATCTGTTATAAAACATTAAAGGTTTACGAAGTATGCTGACATATTGCAATAATTTTGCACCATATAATGCAGAGCAGCAAGTTGCTGTTGATGGAGTTACAACATGGCAAATTCATGATGTAAATGGTATTATAGCAAACTGTACACCAATATTAGGAGCCTTCTTTTTGCCCGTTTTATCTGGAAATAATGGGATTGCCTCTCACTCTATAGATAATAATGCGTTTTGGAATATGTTGCGATATTTAAAACCTGGAACATATCATGTGATAGATGGTAATATAGTTCTAGAATAAGTAGATGCTTTTTTGATAATGACATCAGATGATATAATTTCTTTGATTATGTATAAGAAAATAGGATTATTTATTACAGCATTGGATTCTATTTTGGGACTGTACTTCTTTTTATATAAAGGTTATGTAGATGGAATGGCCTTTTTAATTATTACTTTGTATAGTGTTGTTGTATCATCTATATTAGGTGTCTTGTTTTGTTTTTTCCAAAAGACAAGAACAATAGGGTATTTACTGGTGGCAAATGTAGTTTTTCTTCCTCTTATTTTCTTTGTAAGTGCATCCGTCGGATCTTCTATTACAAAATACAAAGAATCAAAAAACGATATTACATATACTTTTTCACATAAAGGATGTCATCACAAATTAACCATGTATGCAAAGAACAAATTTGGCATGTATTCAAATACATTTGTATTGAAGAAGTCTGGACATGATAACTTCTGGAGTTATTTAACTGGTTCATACTATTTGAAGGGTGAAAATAATTTCTTGTTAGTTCCTGATTCAACTTATCATAACAAAGTTCGAAAGAACAAAACTAACATGAATGATG
>Ga0256407_10005373_pt1 | contig 20602 bp, 13 predicted proteins | sample RumenRJG_04DNA_FD_193489 | JGI IMG/M metagenome (GOLD analysis project Ga0256407, IMG submission 193489) | Bovine rumen microbial communities from Lethbridge, Alberta, Canada - RJG_04 | ecosystem: Host-associated > Mammals > Digestive system > Stomach > Rumen | place: Canada: Alberta... | reverse complement strand
CGTTAGGCTCAATGGCGCGCAACTTACCTTTTGTAGTTTCCACAGTCCACCTATTTGAAGTAAGGTTGCGCAGCTGAACTGGGTACTTGTCACCCGGCACGGACACAACTTCAATGTCTGGGTTGTTATCTAAATCGACATAGATTCTAGACCCAGGAGTAAGCATGACGTCACGATTCGGAAATCTAAGTATGCCTGCGACAGTTATGGGCTTGCCACAACACATACATTTACTGGTAGGATCGTTTGCAAAGGTCTCATCACCACAGCTTGGGCACCGCAACAAAGCGTCTCGTGATTGCTGAATAATGCGCAGCCAATCAGCTTCTATGATACGGATTTTCGGATTCTTAAAGCATTCTTCGCTGAAATCTTTGATAAAAGCATCACGCAAGGTTTTGGGATAAATGGGCCAGCGACGAATCACATTCTTGTGCACGCCTCTAACTGGTCGATTATCAGGTTTAGTGGGGTCATAGATGAAGATGGGTTCTTCACCATAAAATTTTCTTTCGTTTTTTTCAGTCATACAGGGGCAACTTAAAACTTTAGCGCCCTCTAATGGGTGATTACCAAAGAAAATCATAAACAAGACTATAGCAAGTGAATATCGATCGCTTGCCTTGTTTGGTAGAGATTTTCCGCAAACAATTTCGGGTGCCATATATCGAGCCTTACCTAAAATACCCGAATTGTCACCTTCAGGGAATACGTTGTCGTTATCGCAGATAAGAACATCGCCAGTTTCGGGGTTAATGAAGAAGTTACCGTCATTCAAGTCTTGGTAACTATATCCAAAAAGATGCAAATCCTTGAATCCTTGACATATTTTCATGGCTGCGTTAGTCATAGCCTCAAAACTTTTGAACTGAACATGCGCCAATATAAACTGTCCAAACTCATAATAGCCTTCTTTACGAATTTGCATAATATATCCGTAAGACCCTTTCTGCCTTTCGGTTAGAAACTCTGGCCACAAAAAAGCATCAGATGGTGCACCTTTTGAAATATTCTCCTGCAGGTTCTTGTAGAACTTGTTGTTGGGTGGATTAATGTACCATTTAAGTGCCATCTTAATTCCAGCAACTTCAACAAGGTAAACTATACCTTGTCCTCCTCGACCAAGTTCTTTAATAACTCTCGCTTGAGAGCCATTGGTCAAACTGATTAAATCGTTAGCTTTAAGTTCTGTCATATTTCAGCGTATTTAATATATCAACGTATATATTATTATATGTATTATATTTCGAAAGGTAACCATTTCAAAATTTAGAATCCTCCGCCACTTAGGTCAACTTCTTTTTGTTGTCGAAGTGAGCTGGAGTTACCGCAATTCGGGCAAGTTACATATTCCTGCTCATGGTAACAAACCACTTTGCCACACCGCCCACAGATATAGAAACTTTTTGAACCGCAATGTGGGCAGCCGTTAAAGTCGGGAGCATACATCACGCCGCCGCGAGTATGAGATTTGTCATAGCCCTCGCGAGCACCTTGCCCAGGCTTGATTTTGAAGGCCCAGTGAAAGACACAATAGCCCTCTTTCGGGTCGACGGTGATTCCGAAAGGTTTCTTTGTTTCTTCGCACATTGCCATTATAGCAAAGGCTTTTTCGCTAAGTTTTGCCATAAACAAATCAGCTATTTGCGGTTCTCAGATAAGCCACCATAAAGTCTTTGCATTTGCGTCGTTCTTGGCGCATTGCCTCAACTGAATAAGGGCTATATTTCTCAAAGATGTCGAGACCACGGCCTAGAGTAATAGTCCAACCGGTATCAGTTTTGATGCAACGGTCGTGGAACTCTTTAAATGTATATGCAAATTCTATGCCATAGCCAACGAGGTCGTCTTTCACATCATCGAGGCGGTCGATAAGTTCTGGAATCTTTTCATCGACCTCACTGGTTACTAGATTGATTTTCAGCCCCTCAACATTTCGTGTTTCAATCAGCATAGTGACAAATTCCACTAAATTTTTCACTTGCCACGAAGTGCGGATGTAGGGGTCTTCAATCGTGATTTCGTTGGCGGTTTCCAGATATTGAGCAAACAGAGACTTGTAGGAAACGCCAGTTTGCCCAAGTCGGAAGTTGAGATTTTGCTCACGCAGCACTTGAATGCGAGGACGCGGAGTGCGAGGCACAGCAGCACCGCCGTTGTCATCGCTTGGTTTGTCAGAGTCCTCGGGCTCATCGGTGGCCTCATCAGGTGTGGTAATCGGCATGATTAGCGCATTGCTCACCGTTTCGAGAGTCTGCACATTTATTTCCATTCCGTTTGCGAGAATGGTATAGACGAACTTTGCAGGTTCAGCCTTGAAAGTTTCGTCGATGATGTAGAGCTGGTCTTTCACTCGCTTGCGGCTCTCGGCAGCAAAGTCGATGAGCTCCAGTATCTCCTCGTTAGAGGCGTTGCCATCGGGATAGAGCAACTTCATCATTCCAGAGAATGTCTTGCGAATAGCAAGGTGGTCACGCTCGGAGAGCGAGCCATCGAACTGTACATAGTCTTTCAGTTTGCCTGTAAGGTCGATGTTACGAAGTTCGTGCAGGATTGCAGCGATATAGTCTGTAATCAAGCCGTAGCCTTTCGAGAAGCTGTTCTTCTTCAACATCTTTATCTCCCATCCTGGGTTGTAAAGATGTATGCGGTCGAGGAACGCACCTTTTATAAATGAAGTGGGAATGGACTCAAAGAGGTGTGTATTCTTTAGCATATAAGGCACGGTATGCTTGGTGTTGCCCACAAACACCATCGATGCCGAAGCCTCGTGAGTTCCTTTACCACGGTTGAACGACTTGTTGGCGAGGTAGTTTTGCATGGTGTCGATAAGCACTGCATCGACATTGCGGCCTTTCTGCTGCTCAAACTCATCCCATGCGACCACATCCCAATAGCCAACAAGACCAAGTTCTTCACGCTTACCGCTCATGCGCACGAACAGGCGTGGCGAGGTCACATCGCCACCGCTGACAAGCACACCATAAGGAGACAATTCTTGGAACACATGGCTCTTGCCAGTGCCTTTCGGGCCAAGTTCCATGAAGTTGAAATTGTTCTCGATGTGCGGTAAGAGCCTTGCGAGCGTGATGAACTTCTCACGGCGGTTCAAAGCCTCGGGGTTTAAGCCGACAGTGTGAGTAAGGAAGTCAAGCCATTCATCGGTGCTGAATTTTTTACGCTGGTCGATGTAATCGTTGAGATCGACATTGGAAATTTGAATGGGCTTCAAGTCCTGAATTTCCCATCGCACTTTCACATCCTCACCGGAAATATAGCCGATGGTGACGATGCACCAAACGCCATTGCCCGACAAAAGTTTGGGGTTCTTCTTTACATATTCTGTGCCGATAGGAACATTCATCAAGCCGAGGTTGGCGAATGTCGCTTGGTATTCATCGGCTTTCTCGTTGAGTACCGCAGTCACCTTATCTATGATACGGTGTCGCCCAGCCTCGCGGATGCGTCCTTTGACGGTTTCCGACTCGGCACGATGCACATAGTTGTTCTGAATGATTTGCTTGACTTTCTCCAAGCCTTCAGAAATAATCTGCTCGTCGTCGCTTGCGCAGTATTGGCCGAGCAGGTACTCTAGCACATAGGTGGGCACAGGCAGACCGCCTTTCACGAGAAAGGCAAGGTCTTTGCGTACCACTTTGCCGCTAAATGCATTCAGTATTTTACTCTGTAAGTCAGTCATAGAAATTATGTGTTTTACTCATCAGAAATCCATTTCGATGAGTGTATTATTAGTTATGTTCATTTTCACTAGAGGATTAAGCGGGTCTTTGGTGTCGTAGATACGCAACTGGAGCACCGAAGCCTTTGTGGGTTTGTTGAGCGTCAACTCAACGGGGTACTTGCGAGCGTCGAGCGAAGCATCGCCACGATTGAGTGTGAATGTGGATTGCGGCGAAACGATGTTGTCGCCATCGTAAACGGCACATCTGATTTCACGCTCTTTGCTCTCACCGCTGACCGCCTCGGTCTGTAAGACGGTGAACTTGACACGGCTTGAAGTCATGCGCAAGTTTTGTTCAAGGATGGCCACACCCACGGCTTCGCGTTTCTCCTTGCCGCTCTCTCGGTGAGAAATGATAATCGGTATTATTATTTCCTGCAATGCAGCTCCACCGTGGCAGAACACATAGTCGCCACCCTGTGAGTAGAGTCGGTTCGTACCGACCGGCACTGCCACCATCAGGTCGGCATTATCCATGCCGCTTACCTCGTTGAGAGGGAATTTGGCGATATTGCTCTGCGGCTCATTGCTGTGAGTGATATAGTAGCGAGGCTTGCTCTCCACCATTTCGTCATTCACTGGCTGCTTGTCCTTGTCTTCAAACTTGATGTCATTGAACAAGAAGCCGTGGTCGCTCGTGATGATGACGTTAGTAGCATCAGCCGAGCCATGCAAACTTTTCACGAGACGGAACAATTCATCCACGGCACGCTCGCAACTATCGGTTATTGTCTTTGTAGGCTTATTGCCGTGCGAGCTGTCATCAATCGTATCATGGTAGATGAAAACCAGATTGTCACGGACAAGTTCGCGGTTTTCAGTCTTCCATTGTGCCTCGTTGATGACTTTATAAGTCTTGCAAACCGAATTGGGAATATATTGTTGCAAGTGCTTCTGCCTCGATATGGTGTCGATAAGTACTTCATCATCGACCAGCATCTTTTGCGGTTCAGCAAAATGCAGAGTGCCGTTCGGCAAAAGTGCGTTCTTGCAATAACACGTCTCAGTGGGAAGCATTGACAGAGCCGATTCGATGCTCAACGGGTGCTTCAGTTCCTGCAATCGCTCGGCGAGTTGCGCTGCTACTTCGTAGCGCAGTGCGTCGCTGATGACCACTACCACCTTGCCCGACATCGGCTTGACATACTTCTCGTAAAAGTCCTGTTGGCGAGGGAGCGATACGCGAGCGAAGCCACCGGTAGTTAGCAAGCAGTCAATCCATTCGATGTTGATGTGATTGACCTGCTTGTGGTAGTGGGAGTCGAGTTCTTTCTTGGCTCGATCCAGCGCGTCAATGATTGGCACGGTGGAATCTACGGCATAGAAGCGGCTCACCGCACAGCGGTAGTTGTAGTCGAGCAGATAGAACTCTGAGCAGTAACGGCTCACATACTCGTCGGGAGTGTTGAGCTTCACCGACTTGATGCCCTTTGTGGTATCGTAGTATTGGGCGGTGAATCTTGCGAAACTGACCACTTCCTCAATGACCTCTCGCTCGGTGCACTTGGCTTGCAGGTAGTTCAGGCGGTCGAGAGCGTCTTGCGGCTCGGTCGCCAACTTGTTGTCGATGATGTATTGCAGAATCGCCCATGCCATGCTTGGCGAGAGCGTCCAATATTCAGCGTCCACGCCGTAGGTGTTGACGATTTCACTTTCTCGCACGTAAGCAGCAAGTGTGCGAAGCACATTGCGGAACTTTTCGGCACGTTTAGGTTCAGTGAGTGCCGTTTCAACGATGCGGTTGATGTCCTGGAGTGCAAACGTCTCCTCGATGCGCAGTTGCTTGTAAGGGTCAGTAGGGCTGACAGGAAGCAGCTGCGTGATGGAGTTATATTTAATCTTTTGCACGATAAGGTTCACACGCTCTGCGGTGTTCGTCAGCAAGCCACACTTGAAGGTCTTTTCAAGCTGTGCCACAAGTGCGTTCTTCGCATCGATGTTCTTTTCAAGGCGAGTGAAGAAAGCGTCGCGCTTTTTCTCCTCGCTCTCGTCGGCAAGCAGAATGAGCCGGATGATGATGTTCGTCCAGTCGGCAATCTGTTTGGGCGACTTGTCAAGATACAGCGAGAGGAAGGCTCGGTTTGCCAAGTCGGTGTTGAACGACTTGTCGGCAAAGTGGTGTTCAAGCAGGGTCATCGCCTTGTCGCTCTGCAACTCGGCGATGTGCTTACTGATGTAGTTGGCATATTGCTGTGGAATATGGTACTGCTGCATGAACGCTGCCCAGTCTTTCTCGTGGTATTCCATGTTGGCTTTGAGCAAGTCCATGAGGGGGAAGTCGCATCGTGTTTCAACTGGCGACATTTGGTTGAAGTACAACACCACCTTGTCGTTTGCCCAATCGCGATCGATAAGGTATTTGATGTTGAACCAACCACCTGTGGGAGCCAAGAAGCGGTAGCCGTCGCGCCATTGCGTTTCGGCAAGTTCTTCTCCGTTCACCCCCAGAGGGTCGAAGATGAACAGCACGTGCAGCCTCTCGTTGCGCTCAAAGTAGTTATATATCTTGTCTGCAATCATAGTCACTTGATTTTTGCTAAAATGTCGCCAAACTTGGCATAGTTGACCACAACTCCGTCGTCGAGGTCAAAGTCAATCTGACGATCGGCGACAGGGTGCAAGCGGTCGTGGTATTCCTCGCACTCGGCAAGATCCTTGCGTAGCGTGTCAAGTTTCTTGCGCTCCTGCGTATTGAGCGATGCGGCTCGCTGCTCCATGTCTGCGATGCGCTTGCGCAGGTCTTCCATGTGTGGAAGCAGGTACTTCTGACGCACGCGCTCGGCGGTGTACTTATCCATGCGGTGCATATAGACGAGGCACTGGAAAGCTCCTTTTTTTGATGAGAACAGCCAGTAGATGGGTCTGTTCTGATACATCTTCTTGTGGTCTTTCCAGAAGTCTTTGATGAAGTATTGCTCCAGCGTCTTACCGAGACATTCCTCAATGAAGTTGAGGTTTTCGACTTGTGTAAGTTCGCCAAAAACATGTCGCACGAAGTCTGCCATGCGCAGTTCGGCGTTGTCGCTGAACATACAGTCTTTCGACATCAGCGGAATAATGCCGTCATCGTCGATGACAAATTGCTCGTTGTTATATTCGTAGGGTGCGATTTCTTCGCTTGTCGCGTCGGTATGGGCGATATGAAGCCCCGGCTTGTCGAGGCGGTAACGACCCATCCAGCAACCGACGGCATAGCTGATGAGTTGCTTCATCAGCGCATCGTCATGCCAAACGATTTCGTTGTTCTCAATCGAAATCTCACCTTGTTGAAGTATAGTTACTTCATCAAGCGGCACATCGGGTGTAAGCTCGTCTTGCAAGCCATAGATGTTGATAAACTGACGATTCAGTTCTTCCTCATTGTTGTGCAATCTATGGAAATTGCGTTCCCATTTATTGTGATAAGCCCAGACGCAATGCTCAATTAGATGAGCATTAGTTGGGCATGATGTAGATAATTCTTCTGCTTCTTCTGGGTCTAGCATATCGAGGTCAGCGACGTTGCCGCCGCACCACGATTGCATTTCAAGCAACTCGTTACGCTGGAAATCCCATGAAGTTTCATGAGCATCCCAATCTCCTTTACAAATATGGATATTATTATCAACTAATTTATCAATTTGTGGAGCATTAACTTCTGGAATAGGCAAAGTCGCAATTTGACCAACTTCAAAGTTTAATGTTGGTGATATTACTTTCAAAATGTGCCTTATCGAGTTAGAGTTAACAGCACCAAGATAAAACAATCGCTTATTGTCATCGTATGGGAACAAACTAGTTCCTGCCACATCATATATAAAACCTGAAGGGAAAGCTCTAAATGCGATATTTCCTGCAGTTACTTTAGACCAACTTAAGCTTGGCTTAAAATATGTTGTTGGATTTCTTACAACAGAACCTTTATAAGCTCTAATTTCTTCACCATCATTTTGCCAATTAACAACATAATCTTGATTACCATACCATTTTCTAAATTGACCACCTTTATTGTATGGAAACCATTTTTTGAAAAAATTTTGAGCCGCTGATGCGGCATTTGGGCAACCGAAATAAATTCGGTTGCTGTCGACCTCAAACCATGAGCGGAGGAACCGAGCGTTGTCGGCTGTAGCCAACCCTTGTGTTGGCTTACAGACAGCCGACAACGCTCGGTTCCTTGTAAAGGTTTCGCGAACTGCATCGCTTACCCAATAGCCTATAGGAGAGCCTGTTATCTTTTTAAAATCATTTTGCGATATGATTGCGAATCTACCATTATCCTTTTTGGGGTAAGTATAAGGTACATTTTTATCAGCATCAAGATCTTCTATAGTGAGATAAGAATATGTACCTTTTTTGCCATTGGCTTTAGCATTTTGAATAACAGTCATTGCCGTACCAAAAGCTATACCAATTATATGCCATCCAAAATGCCCTAATGATTGAATATAAACATTATCAATTATATGACGACGGAACGCCTCAAATGAAGATAAAAACATCCAAGATTCCATCGTAATGAATGCCGTTCTGCCGCTCTTGATAGTTTTGTCAATCATCATCTCCATAAAGACGGCGAATAAGTCTTGCTTTCCTTTAGAATAATGTTCATCAACATAATCGCAAAGAGCCTTTTCCATCTTTTTCCTTCCCATATATGGAGGATTTGCGATTAGAGAAGCATATTTTTGGGAAAGAGTTAACAATACGTCGAAATATGGAAGCATTAGTTTCACTTTTGTTGGCAGCTTTTCGCCACTCTCACATTTTTCTTTCCATTCTGCAGTAATCTTGTCGATGGCAAAGCGTGTGCTGTCGCTGATGTCAAACTTCATGATTGAGCCGAGCGAGTCGCAGTTGTTGAAAACGAGTAGCGCGTTGCGCACTTCAATAATGCGGTCTGTGCTTGATGTAACGAGGTATTCTTGGATTGCTCCATCAAGCAATGAGAGATATTCCTTGTACCAACCATCGGGGTCTTCCGTTGGACTGGTTTGTATAGTTCCTAACTTGATAACTGTGAAAGGCAGATTCTCAGGCATATCAAGCACTCGTGGCATGATGTGCGCATCCTTGAAGGAAACATCTTTCTGGCAAGCTTTCAGTAGCAGGGCAAAAGTGGCGAGTTGCTTGGCTCGTGTGTCGATGTCAATGCCAGTGAGATTATATTTGAAAATGTTCTCAATGGCTTCACGGCGATTGTAGCCGTCATTGACATAGAGGTCAAGCAGCAGGTCGAAACATTCGTTGAGAATGTGCCCAGAGCCGCAAGCGAGGTCGCCCACTTTCAGCTCGGTGAGGTCGGTGATTTCCAGTTTCTCCCCTTGTTGGTCGTTCTCTACAAGATATTTCCACTTAGCTTTCAGTTCATCCTCGTAGGGGTTGTTGTCGAGATAGATACGCCCCACGGTGTTTTGCACCATGTATTTCACAATCCAGTTGGGCGTGAAAATCTGGGTGGCGGCAGGTATCTCATCTGGTACATATTTAGTGGTTTTTGCCATCACCTCATCTTTGCGCTCACTGATATAAAACTGATAGAGCCAGCCAATTAGTTCGGGCGACTTGTAATCGTCTTCGTCGATGAAAGGTGTGTTATTCAGACTGTCGAGGAAGCCATTTTCTTCGAGGATGTCGTTAGGAAGAAGCAGCTCGGTGTAGTCAGCTATTTTGCCAAAGCAGCGGTTAATAACCGGCGTGTTGTGGCAGAACGCTGTGATAAGGATGGCAAACTGCTCGGCTGTGCGCATCGGGTCGTTCAGCAATTCACGCAACCTGTCACGGTCAGCCTCCGGCATGGTGGGGAAGTTCCCTGCCTGTGCGTTGGTGAGCAGGATGGGAAGACGCACGCTTTCGCTGCGGTAGTCCAGCACGGGGTCAATCAGACCATTCTTCTGCATGATGCGGATGGCCATCAGTCGGTTGAACCATGTATAGGCAGCTTCCTCTTGCACCTCACGCAAACCTTTGGTGATGATGCGTAAGCGCAGAGCTTGCCACTTGTTAAAGAAGTCTTCTGAGACGGTCTCGCCCATAAATACTGCACCGCCCTCAAATTTTTGAGGCTGTTGCACCGCTTTGCCCTGCTTGTCAAATCCCAGTGCGAGAATGCGGTTCATCACGCCACGCTTCAGCGTGTTGCGTGCCTCGGCAGCAAATGATTTCAGTCGGGTTGTATTCATTTCTTGATAAGGATTTCCTCGTTATTATTTATGTGCTGCATCAGTTGCTCTTTGAGCGCAGCAAGATATAAGTCCACATCACGCTCGCTCTTTAGCGGCTTGGAGATGGCTGTATCAAGCTTGATGACATTTATCTGCTTTGTTTGGGGTTGTGGCTGTGGCTCAGGGCCAGGTCCAGGTTGTGGCTGTGGCTGGGGCTGACGCTTGGCGACCTCTTGGTTGATGCGCTCCACATAGGCGGTGTAGAGGTCGGAAGTGTCTTTTTTGTCGCGCAGCTGATAGAGGCTGCTGACGCCCGACTTGATTTTGAATAGCTCGTTTTCGAGGTCAGGCAGGAAGTTGGCTTCAACTTGTTTGTCGGCAGCGATAGAGCGTATTTGCTCGTAGAGCTGTTCGTAAGAAGTGCGTACCTGCCCCAGCAGTTCGTCACGCTTGGCACCGAGGCGGTTCTTCACCGATTTCATCAATCGGCGATAGTCTTGGAAGTGTGTGAACACTTCAGCATCGGTGGTTATGGCTTTCAATTCGTCGATGTCGGCTTTAGCCTCCTCGCCAAGCAGCTCGAAGTTGCTTTGGTTCGAGGTGACGAATTGCATAATGTCACGATAGCTCTCCAGTTGCTCACGTTGGAACTCCAGAATCTGCTTGCCACGATCAAAGAGCGCGGCGGCTTCGTCACGTTGAGCAATGACGGTTTCAAAGAAAGCGGCGTGCTCACGGATTTCTTTCCAGCCGTTGAAGAAGTCGAGCATACGGTCGATGTCTTCGACAAACGGATATTTGGCGATGATGGCCCGCAAATCCTTGTAGTTGCGCAGCAACGAATTAAGTTCGCTATCTTTATCATCGTGACACATACGGAACAACTCGCGAGCATCGTTGGCAGGTGCTTGCGGCTTGTTGAACACAGCCTTCCAAGCGTCCTTGAACTGTTTGATGGTCTCAGGCGAAATTGTATGAGCCATCTCCAGTGTGAAGCGGTTTTTCTCACGCACAATCTTGTCGGCCACCTCGTCGATGGTGACATTGGGATTGTTGTTGTAGGAGTAAGAGAACTTGTTGCGACGATACAACTCATTGATGATGTCGATGGTGGTAATCTCATTCCAACCATAAGGTGCTTTGGAATAGGTGGAGACCACATCGGCCACGGTGACATCACGGCCACGCAGAATGAAATTCTGAACGCTCTCCTCGGCTTCGCTCAAAGGCTTGATGGCATACTCGTTTGCATCAAGACGACGCTTGATGCGGGCGCGTAAATCTTGCGGCGTTGTCGCCAACCCCTTGCCATCGACAAGGTGTGCCATACTGAACACCGACTTGATGTGTGCTGTGATGGCTGCCTTGTAGCGAGCCTTGCCCTTGATGTCGCCAATGTCGGCTTTGCCCAGAATACGCTGCCCCGAAATGACCGGGCAGTTGTCGAGCATATCGACGAAGCGACGGCGAATTTCGTTCTCAAAAATCGCACGCTCGCGCTGGGCAAACTGTTCCACTGTCTTCCTGCGCTCTGGCGAAAGGTTCGGCTCTTTGGCAAACTTCTGTACTTGGCAGAAGTGATAGAACAAGTTGCCGAACTTCTTGTCATCGGCATATAGCTGCGTGAGGAAGAACACGAGTTTGTTGCTCGGATTGGTAAACGCAAAGCGGTTCAAGTCCGTTTCGGGCGAATTGACAACAAACTCCACCTCGATGTCGGTATTGCCGCTGGCACCGAACATCCGCTTTCCAGAAGTGGAAGCACCCACCGAGACTGAACTTGCTCCGATAGACTCTTTGTTCTGTGGAGCGAAGTAGTTGTTGATGATGGATGCTAACTGCTCTGCCATACTGTTGTTGTCGACCTGCGTGTTCTGAATGAGGCGAGAAACCTGCGTTTCTTCCTCGGTGAAGAACTCGTAGTACTCTGCGCCCTTTTCGGGCTTCACCTCACGAATAACGCTGTTTTCGATGAGATGCTCGATGACACGGCGCACATCGTCTTTCATCGTGGTTTTCGGCGTGTCGATGTCGCGCATGAGCAGGGTGACAATGTTCTCGATGGTTGCAGGGAACTGCTGCTTGTCCTGGTCATCCATGTTGCAGATCATGAACAAGACATTGACCACTCGTTGGGCAAAGTCCTTGTCACGGTCGTACTTGTTGGCGGCTTCCTCGGCATTGCGCCGTGCATTCACACCCGACGGCTGCAACGACGAGCGGAACATATCATTGAAGAACTGGTCAAACGAAATGAATGTACCCATTTCGGCTTGGCTGTTGCTCTTGGCAATGTTATGAGTGATGCGGATAACAGAACGCTCGTTGCCTTTGACCTCTTTGTTCACATAGTTCAGAGCGACAAAGTGCGAGAACACTTTGTTGATGAGTTGCAGCTGATAAGGCACGAATGGGTAGAAGCCGATGAAGCTATCCTTGTCGCGGTAGCCCTCATAGGTGGTGGGCAACTGGAACTGCGTGTCGATGGCACTGGCTGAGCGGTCGTAAAAACGGCCTAGCTCGGTTTCAGCCTCCGGCTTCTTTGCCAAGATACGCTGTTGAGCGATGTATTCGCTCTTGGTGCCTTGCAGCGATGCTTTCACCTCGAAGCGGCCCAAAATCTTTCCGAATTCATCGCTCGTCGAATTGATTTTGCAGTCGTCGAGGATTTCTTTCAGGTCTTGTTGGGCGGTGCAGGCGACCCACACTTGACCTTTGCAGCGGTCGTGCAGTTCCTTGACAATGCTTTGCAGTTGCAGGAGAAGCCGTCCGTCACCATTGATAAACTGGCTTATCTCATCCACGAAGAACACCAAACGATAGTTGGGGTTGTTTTTCGAGTTGATGTATTGGGCTATCTCATCGGCGAAATTATTCACGCTGATTTCGACGGTACGATTGATGATTGCCTGACGTGCAGCGTCCACAGTGAATGTGGGGCAAATGTCATGGGCAAGTTCAAGGGGGATGTCAAGCTCGGTGGCAGCAAGCTCACTGGCATTGGTCTCCCACTCAAAGCCGAACTCATCATAGAGGCGGCGTTTGAACTCGTCAAACTTCCCTTGTTTGTCGAGGTATTTCTCCAGATATTGTGCGAGGTGTATGTTGAACTTGTTGTAGCCGCGCATGGCGTTAAACTCTTTCCACAAAACCTCGGTGATGATGCGTGAACCGTCGGAGTTGGCGTTGTAGGAGGAACCGATGTTGAACATTATCGTTTCGACCTGCGCTTTTTTGCCAAACCAGTCGGTCAAAGCACGAATGTCGCTGGGCACCCAGTTCACATCGTCTTTGAACGCATCATACTGCGCTGCGGCGGTCTCGAAGCGCATCAGCGCGTCTTCGCTATGTGAGGGTGACATGCAATAGTCAAGGTACTTCAAGAAGTGAGACTTACCCGAACCATAGTAGCCGCTAATCCAGATGCCGCTATGACTGCCTGTGTTTGCACGGATGTTAGTCAGTACGGCATAGAGGTTTTTCAGTATGTCTTTGGTAAACACATACTCATCAATCTCGACCTTGACGGTCTCGCTGTCGAGCTGCGTTGCCGAGACAGCAGGATTGACCTTGCGGTTTATATCTTTGAGATAGATGTCTTGTAGTTTCATATAGCTTGGTGTTTGATTATTCGTTTACTAAAAGAATTGAACGATATGAGTGCTGGTCTTGGAGCGTGTCGAACAACACGAATGAGTTGCCGTCGCGATGCCCCGGATAGAAAAGAATGATTTTGTTTTTCTGCGTTTCGTTGAACTCCTCGTACGCTGTGAGGAATTCATTCGACCGCAAATATGGATACATTTTTCCGATACCGCAAACAAAAACATAAGGATGTTGTAAGTGTTGGTTCTCTTCGGACAGTTTTATAATCTTCTCATGCACATACTTTAAAAATTCACGTCGATGCGCATTGTCAGTTAGCATGGTGGCAACGCCTTGCGACTTGCCTTCCTCTTTTTCCTTTTCGAGAACATAATGCAGCTTTGAGCGGTACTTGTTTCCGAAAGGCTGGCTATCGAGATACTCGCAGAAGGTATCGAAAAGGTCAAGCATAATGACATCGATATATGATGTGGGCCGCACAAGATTTTTCTTGAAATCTTGAAGTTGTGCCCGCATCTCATATTCCTTATCAGCAGGGTATTGGTAGATGTAATAGTTGTAGAATAAACTATTATCATTCTCTTGGAACTCCTTGCTGTTGAGTTTGTCGTACAGCTCACGAATTGTCATCGAACTCATAGCAGGTTACTTTTAATATTATCAATTTCATACTGTTGGAGCAGACAAGCCTCCAAAAACCAAGTGTCGCCGCTACGTACATAGTATTCGTAATCGCTATCGTTTAGCAAAAGCGGTGAAAGCACATTGCTTTTCGGGTCAAGCATACCTGCTTGGCGCAATATGGTAAGGTAGGCGCTGATGCACTTGCGGCGTGTCGCGTCGCTCCAACTATTCACAAACTCGTCTTGCCCTGCAATCTCAAAGAACTGCATGTCAAGGTCGGCAGATGTCAATTCTTTAGTTACCGAGAAGAATTTCTGCCTTGTGACATTGAAATGAAAGTCAAAAGCCAGGCGGTAAGTGTTGAGTATTACATATAGCAGAGCTGCCCGTTGTGCCGGCTCGTCAAGAGTGATGTACCACGTCCAGAATGGTCGTGGGACAGCAGCGTATCTGCGTTTGAACTCAGCAACAAATCGTTTCCTCGATGTGAGTGAGTTCACCATAATGAGTTTATTCTGTTCGATTTCTTCCCTCATTAGTTCTTCTGCGTTGGCATCCATGAGCAAGGGCAAACACCTGTTCATTTCATAGAACATAAAGGTGCAACCCGTAAGTGCCGCGCTATAAGGACTGTCAATTACATTTCTTGCCATAGTTTTTAAGCACAAACTCCATCGTAGTGCCAGAAAGCCGACCTAAAGCTTGTATCACTACAATGGAGTCCGTTAAATTTATATGTTATTACTGCCAAGCAGTTAATGGTCTTTACTGGGCGTATAAGATTTGAAAAATCTTATAGTAGAGAATGCAAAGGTACAAAAAAAATTATAATGTAGCCCTTAAAGCCAAAGAAAATACGAGATTTTTTTGCGTTAAGAAAATTGTGCGGCCATTTATAGGGAAAAAAGTGGCTGTGTTGTCATGGATTACATAAAAAGCGTGAGCCAAATTCCAGTGTTGAAGGCCTTAGGACGGTGCCCGCAAAAACAGAATAATGGCCCACGCTATAAAGCGAGCCATTATACCATTCGTTTTTGCTAATTGAAAGTGTCCTAAGTTTTCAACGACTAAACGGCATAATGTCTAATGGATTCCCTCGATGTTTGTCAAACAACGGAGTTTGACACTGCAAAAGTACACATATTTTTTGGATATGAGGTGCTTTGCTGACAAAAAACAATCATCGGAGAGGGTCACCACAATGCAGCACGAGCCGACGGCGGATTTCAAACCCGCAAGGCTCGAGCAATGAGGGATAGAGAATTGGCTCCCAGTTCTCATTGAGATCTGTGTCAATTTCTCCGTGGAAGTTGAAGCATCGGCGGCGGTTGCCGCAAGCGAGTGTGAGCAGCTTGAACTTTTTCAGCTCACCGTTCTCATCCAGGACACAAGAAGCAAGTGTGCCAAAGATGTCGAGAGTAATCTTGCCAACACGAATGATTGTGTTGAACAATCTTTCGTTGACAGGCAATTCCAGTTCTTCGCCCCAGTCCATTGGCTCGGCGAACTCATGAAGGTAGAACACTGGGATAGCATCCAACAAATGCTCAAAGAGGTAATCCTCGTAAGCATTGCTTGGCATGGCAAGCGGATGGTCAAAAATCCGTGGGCGAACCACACGGAACACAGACCCTTCCTGCTCCATGCACCAAAAGGAAGTGGTGGCGTAGGGATGATCAACGACCTCAATCCAGCCGAGGAAAGCGCCATTAGGCAGCATGTCCTCCGAAGGGATGTTGCCGTACACTTGATGGTTGTGGGTTTCCATCAGCCACTCAACGGGCAGCCCGGGTTCAGACACTTGCTCATCCGTCGCATAGACGAAAAAGCGTTGACGGTTCGCGATAGGGTGCGATTTGAGACGCACAGCAGGAATAGCTCCAGTAAGCATGAGAGCGGCGACCTGCTTGGGCAATTTGATTAGATTTTTCATAATCAAAAAACACAAATAGTTAAGTTGTCCTTGGCACTATTGCCAACGACACCATCGATTGAATGGTACGACAACTATCTGTGCGAACCCATCTTATAGTTCACTAAAAGATAGATGATTTGTGGTTTTTGTCGTATTTTATATATGTCTTAATTAGTTGTTTGTATAATGCTGTTAATTAGTTGGTTAAGTTTGTTGGTAATTCTAAGTCAAAGTATATTGACTATTACCACCACGCAAAAATACAAAAAACTATTGAAAATGAAGTAACGAGCTGCTTTATAATGGCAATTATTAGAGAACACCGCTTGAATTGAAGCCGAAAGTGTCACGGTAAGGGAACTTTTCGCACCCGATGTAGAGCGTGTCGAAAGCGTCGGTGCCGTCGGTGCGGTGTTCGAGCAGGTTTTCCTCGTTCTCTGCGAGTTTCTCGCCGCCCTTATCCTTTCGGAAGCCATTGCGCCCACGGACTACTCCTGCCGTTTGAATGGCAAGGATTAGGTCATCGTTGTTTTGGCGGTTGAACATCGGCATGAGCCGTTGTTTGCCGGCAAAGCCCTGGTTGATGAGCAGGTACTTCTCATCATGGCGCATGGGGTTACCGAGGTTGACATCCTCGACCTGCCAGCCGTGCCTCTCGAACTCATGGCACACCACCCAGTGGAAGTCCTGCTCGTTGACGGCATAGTTGCCGCCGAGAGCTGTGCTGTCGTAGTAGTAAACCACGACCTTGCATTGGTGGTGTGCGTAGTAGCGGCAGAAATCATCAATGAGCGCAGGTATCTTGCGCTCGAACTTGGTGTAGAAGGACTTGATCACGTTCAGCCGTCTTTCTGTAGGCTGACCCGCCACAATCCAGTTGATGTTGGCGTTGTAGTCCATCCCGATGCAGATTGGGGCATAAGGGTTCAAGTCCTTGTCGGCCCGGCAGTCGAGTTGGCTTTCACTGAAGTCATAGCCGAGCGAGTCGAGATATTCGAAGTCGCTGGCGTTGTATTTGTGCGCCTCACGCATCGACGAATAGAAACCGTCTTTGGCGATTCCTATTCGTTGGCAAAGAATTGACGTTTGGAAAGTCTTTGGCGTGAGGTCACGTTTCATCTGCTTGATGTACGATTCACCGAGGAGTTGCAGGTTCTCTATCGAGGAGTACTCCTTGTAGTAGACCGCAACAGATCGCATCTTATTGAGATTGGTGTCAAGCTGGCGCAGTTGTCTGCGCAAGTGTTTCGGGATCTCCATGCCAGCGTCATTGAGTTCCCGAATACGCTGCTTGACTTTCCAAATCTCATAGATGGTGCCCTTAATCGTTTCGATAAGGTCAACATCCATCTTATCTTGATAATTGAGAAACCAGCTACCTTTTTGTGTCTGCGGCATATCGCTCAAAATCAGTATTGAGTGATTGAAAGAGTGATGTCCGAAATAGGACTTGATGCCGCCATTGGCAGGGAGCGTCTCATCCTTGAGGCGTTCATAATCGATGAACTTTGCCTCGTCGATGAGGAGCCACGAAAGCGTAAGCGAGTTGGAGCTACCTGCCCGGTCTTGCGAAATGATGATGGCGCAAGAGCCGTTGTAGAAGGTGATGACGTGCTCGTATTCGGCTGGCTCAATGATGGGCTTGCCGAAGGATTTGGGCGGTCGCCGTCCAATCACATAATGCACGCCTTTGATATAACCCCAGCGCTTCCAAGCTGCCAACAAGCCCGGAATGGTGTTCGTCAATCCGTGCTTGTAGGTGGGCACGACGATGCCGCCTGTGGAGCCAGGCATCCGTTGCATATTGCGCAGCACAAACGGCGAGGCGATTGAGTCGGTCTTGCCGGTACGTCGTCCAGCCACGATGACGGTGGTATTGGCCCCGATGAGTTGGGTGAGGCGTTGCGGCGCGTTAAAGTATATCTTCTTCGTCGAATTGTTCGTCATCATAGTGATCATTATCTCCAAATAATGATTTTTCCTCAATGTCAGCTTCTTCAAACTCGATGTCCTCGATGTCAATGTTCTCGGCTTGGTATTTATGGAGCAGTTCTTGAATACGCTCCTGCAAGCGAGGCATCGGCTTGATGCCGAGGACAGAGGGGTCATCAGTGGCTGTGAATGGTTGCACCACAATCAGGTCGTAGGGGACTGCTTGCTCGTCTTCAAGGTCAACACGGTTGAACTTGGCATAAGACGATGCAGCTTTCTCCATCGTTTTCGTGTCCTTGCGTTTCTTCGCCATCTGAAATGTCTCGAGTATCATTTCGTTGTAACGATAGCGATGGAAATCACGGCTTGCTTGCGACAGGTGCGGCAGTATCGCCTTGACAATGGCAAGGTCTGAATAAGCAAGGACTTTGCTGATTGAGAAACGGCTGACAGCATTCTCCACGAACTGACGGTCTTTAGCGTCAGGATTGGAGAGAAACCAGTTGTATTCCTCACGAATACGAAGAACGCGGTCAGCGATAGCATCGGGGTATCGCAACCGCAGTTCGTCTTCAGCCGTAAACAAGTCAGTACGGCAAACCTCGAGTGTGTTGTGCTGGGCCATAGTTACTCATCGTCTTCCATGTCAAGGAGATTGCGGTGAGTGTTCTCGATGGCGAGCGGTGAGCCAACTTGCGCCAGCATCATTTCTTGATGCAGGAGTTTCACTTTCGAAGCGGCTTTGCCTCGTCGATAGTGCTGGCTCACCTCGCTGCATTGGTCAGCGATGTCCTCGCGGAGAACTTCGGCAGGAATGCCGAGAATCACCGCCATGTCCGATATTTTGAGGTAGATTGAAGCGAACTGCTCAATCTGCTTCAGTTGTTCTTCAGTATAGGTCATTGGGCAAGTCTTTGAGCAAACAGGTCGTTCAAAGGAACGGAATGATTGCGGATTAAATCTAGTATCTGAGCGTGGAGCGTGGCGAACAGTTCAGGGTCAGTAGTGACCACGGCACTCTCCGAGCGGTTGCCTCGCGTGAGATTCTGCGATGTGATGATGCTGACCACTTCGCCGCGCTCGCTCTTGACCAGCAGCACCTTGCTGTGGTTGTCCGCAAGGTAGGTGGTGGAGATTACCTGCGTGATGAACGCCCACAGCTTGAGCGTCTTGTTGGTGGCCTTGTGGTCGAGCACGAGGTTGAAGCGAGTGACGAGGCCGGACTTCTCGATGAAGAACAATCGGCGAATGAATTCCTCACTGATTGAGAACGATGTCTGCCACACCTCGGACTTGCCGAGTTGTTGCAGCACCCAGTCGAGCACGTCCGCCACCTGCAAGGCGTTGGAGAGATAAGCCTGATACGGTTTCTCACGTATCGGCTTCAAGGAATCCTCTATAGACGCACTGCGTTTCATAGGAAAACACTACTTTTGTGCCAATTTCCGAGATTTCAAAGAGTCAAAACCAAAGCGTAGCAATGTTTTTGACGGCTACGATGCTCAAAGGATTCCCAAATCTTTGAGTTCGGCGGCGAGCTTGTCGGTTGGATTGATAACCTTGCCGTAAAGCGCGAGGATCTGAGCTTTCAGTTCCTCGCTTGGCTTTTTAGCGTAGCGACCTTTTGCAAGGTTTATCAATCGGACAGCCTTTCGGCTTTCCTCGCGAGCGTCAGCCGTCATGACCGCCTCACCGTCTGAGCCGGTGTAGTGGTCATAGGCTTCCCAATTCGAGTGCAGCCTTTTGTCGAGAGCGATAAGTTCCTTGAGGAACGGGTATCGCTCACTGTCGGGGCATGGTGCCTTTTCGAGAGAGAGCGATCTCAACTTCAAGTGGAGTTCGCGCATCTTCTGCACGATGCCCAGGTTTTCGACATAGAGGGCCTGAATCTCGTCGGGCAGCTGGTCATGGTCGTCACGCTTGCCCTGCTTGAAACTCTCGCCGGTGTTAGGCGTGAGTTTTTTGGCGATGACATCGACCTGCTGCTGCATCTCCTCGACCTGCTCATGGGTCAGCTTCTGCAAGCGGAAGTTGAGCCGTTTCTGCAACTGGTACTCGATGAACTGGGCGTTCCGCTTCGGGTTCGCCATCAGATTTCGGTACTGGATTTGGTTGCCAGTGAGTCTGAGCAGGAGCAATGCGCCCTGGGCATTGTCACGCTGCTCCGCTGGCAGGTTGAGCCAATCTTGTATCTGCTGTGTAAATTTTGCGTCCATATTTTCTATTTAGTTGAACTACAACTTGTTATTCACATTCGTCACCCAAAAAAGGTTTTTGCCGAGGGGCTGGAGCAGTCTGCGCATCGCCGCCAATGTCTGCCCGGTTGTCACAAAGTCATCATAGACTATGATGTTAGGCTCTTTAGGCAGCACATTGAGTTCAAAAACCGCGTTCACCCGCTGCTTTGTGTGGCAAAATGCCACATCCTCGTAGAACGGAATCTCCAGCATTTGCGCAAGTCTCTCGCTGATTAGCGTCGCAAAGTTCTTGACCTTGTGGCGGCGTTTCGGCGAAGTGCAGATGCACCAATCACCCTCTTTGAGGTTGTAGCCGAGCATCTCCTTGATGACCGGGCAAATGCTCTTGGCAAAAAACTCCACCATATCGGGGTCTCCCTTGATGTCGGTGAGTGTGCGTCCA
>Ga0256407_10005370_pt1 | contig 20607 bp, 22 predicted proteins | sample RumenRJG_04DNA_FD_193489 | JGI IMG/M metagenome (GOLD analysis project Ga0256407, IMG submission 193489) | Bovine rumen microbial communities from Lethbridge, Alberta, Canada - RJG_04 | ecosystem: Host-associated > Mammals > Digestive system > Stomach > Rumen | place: Canada: Alberta... | reverse complement strand
ACAGCATAAGCATAATCTTTTATGCTGTAAAGGTACAAAAAAATCTGCACATGGCCAAATCTTTTACTGACTATGTGCAGACTGTAATTGTTAAAAAGGGCCTAACGGGACTTTTTCAGTGCCCTGCGCGGCGGCGCCCCCTTCTTTATCTCAACCTGTTCCTGATGAAGTGCCTCCTTACATATATAAAATAGAAAAGCACGCCGATTAAGTTCACCACAAACGCGAACCAGAACGCCGCCGAATAGCCCGTATGATGAATCGCCATGCCCCCGAACACCACGCCGAGTCCCATGCCGATGTCCCAGCACGTCAGCTGCGACGAGTTGGCCGTGCCGCGCTTGTTATTCGGCGCCAGATTGATGAACATCGTCTGCATGCCTGGCCAGATGTGACCGTTGCCCAGACCGATGATGATGGCGGCGCCGTAATAGCCTATCGGATTCTTCAATAGCGCGAACAGCAGATAGCCGAACACGCTGATGAGGATGCCGTGGTTCACGTTCTCCACCACACGCCCCTTCCGCAATGACCGCGCACCGATGAGCCGCGACAGGATCAGTCCGGCGCACAGCACCGCGAACCAAGCTCCCGTGCCGGCCGTCATGCCCAGCTCCTCCTTGCCGTAGATGGCGAGATAGGTCGCCAGCACGCCGTAGGACAAGCCCACGCACACCATCACGAGCCCCTCGCTCCAGCCCTTCACCAGGAAGAAGCGGTCGAACGACAGCGGATCCTTGTTCGGCACAATCTCCTTCGTCGGAAACTTCACCGTCGCATTGATCGCCAGCCCGATGCCCGCCGCCAGCAGCGCGATGAGGAAGATGACATCGTAGTCCCCGATCGTGTCGTAAATCATCAGTCCCACCGTCGGCGCCATGCTCGTCGCCAGATTGTTCGACAGCCCGTAATAGCCGATGCCCTCAGCCCTGCGCGACGACGGCAGCACATCAATGGCGCTCGTGCTGTTCGCCACCGTCACTGCCCCCATCGGCGCCCCGTGAGCCGTGCGGACGATGGCAAAGAGCGTCATTGTGCCCGCAATCAGATAGCCCGCAAACAGCGCGAAGAACAGGAAGTAGCAGATGAGCAGCACCACCTTCCGCGAGAAACTGTCCACCAGATACCCCGCAATCGGTCGTGCCAACAGCGCCGTCAGCGTATAGCCCGACAGCACAAACCCGATCGTGTCCTTGTCCGCCTCAAACGACTCGCTCAGGTACAGCGGCAGCAGCGGCGTCACCACCATGAAGGAGAAGAAGATCATGAAGTTCGCCGTCCACACCTTCACATAATTCCGATTCCAAAGCCTTTCTCTTTCCATAATCGCTGCAAAGGTACGAATTTTTCCCTTTTCATTTCTCATTTTTCCCATTTTATTCGTACCTTTGCCCCCGCAAACCTAAACAAAGGAGAAAGGCTTATGAAAAAATTACTTTTACTATTGGCGCTGGGACTCACGACGCTGTCCATGAGCGCCCAGGACTTGAGAAACGCCAACAACTCGTGCATCGGGAAGATTGACTCGGACGGCACCGTGCGCAATTCGAGCAACTCCGCCATCGGAAAGTTCGACAAGGACGGCACCATCCGCAATGCTAACAATGCCAGCATCGGCAAGATAGACTCGGGCGGCACCATCCGCAACGCCAACAACTCCAGCATCGGAAAGGTGGAGAGCGACGGCACGGTACGCAACTCCAGCAATTCCGCCATCGGAAAGATCGACAAGGACGGCACGGTGCGCAACGCCAACAATTCCGCCATCGGCTATGCGAAGGGCGTGCCCGTCAAATACGCCGCCGCATTCTACTTCTTCAACTTCTTCAAGAAGTGAGAAACAACTGAAAACTAAAAGTGAGAGTTACCTGCCGTCCGAATGGCCAAGTAACTCTCACTTTTAGTTTTTAACTTTTAGTTTTTAGTTTATTTCTCTTCACCGATAATCTTCCAGATTCCTGCTGCTATCGCTGCGCCAGCAAATGGACCAACGATGAACACCCAAAGGTCACTGAGGGCCTGACCGCCTTCGAAGAGAGCTGGACCGATGGAACGAGCGGGATTCACAGAAGTGCCGGTGTAGTGGATGCCCACGAGGTGGATGAGGATGAGCGAGAGACCGATGGCGAGTCCGGCGAAGTTGCCGGCACCCTTCTTCTCGTCAGTGGAACCGAGCACCACGAGCACGAAGATGCAAGTGAGGACGATCTCGGCAATGAGGCCCACCACAACACCGTGGTCGCCGCAGCTGTTGGCACCTGTTGTCGTGCCGCCTGCCAATGCGAGGTCGTTAGAGGTCAATGCGAAGAGGATGGCTGCACCGATGATGGCTCCAATCACCTGGAACACGATGTACATGCCGGCGTCCTTGCCGCTGATGCGCTTGGAGATAAGACATCCGAGCGTGATAGCTGGATTGATGTGGCAACCGGAGATGCCGCCGATGGTGTAGGCCATCGCCACGACAGCGAGACCGAAGGCAACGGCTGTGCCCACGACTGATGCTGTGTCAGAACCACAATTGAGCGATACGGCTGTACCGCAACCGAGAAGTGTAAGAACCATTGTTCCCACCATTTCAGCAAGATACTTTTTCATGTCTTAAATGTTTTAGAGGTTTGTAAATAAATATATAAGTATATAGTATAATCGTTATTGCTCCAGATGCATCAGACCGCCCGTCGCCGGATAGAGCGTCAGCTTGGTCGTGGCTCCCTTGTTGAAGAGCGTGGGACTGAGCGTGTCGATGGTGCCGAATTGCGCGAAAGGCAATTCCTGCTCATAGACCTTGCCCTGCATCGTGCTGATCGTGACGTTCGCCATGCTCGGCATGTTGTACACAAGTCCCTCGATCTTCCGCTTCGCCGCCTCCTTCGCATCGGGCAGCACCACGGTGTGGCGGTCCTTCACGGAGAGGTAATAGGGGTCGCCGGCAAGGTCGTCGGCATCGACAAAGCCCAACTTCGTGGAGAAGCGGAACAAGACCTGCTCGCTGATGTCGCCAGCAGGCATCACGGTAAAGGTCTTCGCTGTGAAGGTCGTGTCGGCATAGCCCGTGAAGAGCTGCGTGAGCGCCTCCTCCTGACGGTTCAGCTCGTCGAGCACAATCTTCAGCGACGCACCGTCCTGCGGCATCGCCTCGACCTGTCCGCGCTTGATGGCATTCTTGCTCTCGCGGATGTCGAGAATCTCCTGTGCCGTCAGCTCCGCCATCTTCGAGGTGGACGTAGCTGAGAGAATCTCCTCGGTCAAATATTGACGCGCATCCATCTTGTGGCGGACGATGCGGTCGGCAGGGATAGCATGCTCCTCAACGTCGGCATTCGTGTTCACCGCCACGAGGATGCCACTCGGGGTCAGCTGCACCATCGGCGCCACCGTCTTGTCCTTCAGCTTGACGGTGAAAATCTTCGCCGTGTCGGGCACACCTTCCTGATGCACAGCGAGCGTTGTCATCTTCCACGTGGTGGAGGGCTCGGACGCCACGCCCTTGAGGTGCAGATAGCGCTCGGCATACTTGGCAAACTCGCCCGGCATGTATTCCACCTTGATGGCCGAAGCATCCATCCTCAGGACGGTCTTCGGCAACACGTAGTTCACGCCATTGGCGGCAATACCAGGATTAAACTCCGTCACTTGCGTCTGCGCCATCGAGGCAAGCGACATACAAAAAGTCAATGCTATGATGATGTTTCTTTTCATGCTTTCATTAAAAGTTTTTTCTCTCATCCAGAATTATTTCTTTCTCACTTTACACACGCTATTTCTCTCTCAACACCCTGAAAGCCTTCGGCAGATAGTTGACGATGTCGGTGGAAATCAGTCCTTCGTAGGAAAGTTCCGCCGCAGCAAGGTCGCCCGCCAATCCGTGCAGATATACGCCCAAACGCAAAGCAATCTCCGGCTCATAAGACTGTGCCAGCAATGAGAGGATGATGCCTGTCAGCACATCGCCCGCTCCCGCTGTCGCCATGCCCGGATTGCCCGTCGAGTTGAAATATACGTTGCCCGTCGGAGTGACAATGGCAGAATAAGCGCCCTTGATGAGAATATATATGCGTTGACGAACTGCCAACTCACGGGTGCGCTCCAGCTCCTCGTAGGAATTGCGTGTCGTACTGATCAATCCAAACAGCTCCTTCTTGTGAGGCGTGAGGATGCATCGGCGTGGCAACTGATTGATCCATCCGCGATGCGAACCCAAGATGTTGAGAGCGTCGGCATCAATCACCATCGGGCACTTCGTCATGCTGACCTGCTCGATGAATGCCTGCACCGTATAAGACGACGTGCCGATGCCAGGACCTATCGCCATCGCATCAAACTCGCTGGTGTCGAACGACTGACTGAAACAGTTGGCATCCACATCGATGTTCAGCACGGCTTCTGGTACGGACTCCTGCATGATGCGGACATTGCTCTCGGGAGTGCGGATGGTCAACTTACCCAATCCGCTGCGCATGCAAGCTCTGGCACTGAGAATCGCCGCACCAGCCATACCCTTCTTGCCGGCAATGAGCACAGCATGACCCATCGTACCCTTGTGGGCAAACTTCGAACGGCGCTTGAGCATCGGCACCATATCCTTCTTCTCCGTAAAGTTATAGAAGGTCATCGTATCCTCCGTCCCAGGATCAAGCAGACCGATATCGAGAATTTCCCACTCGCCCACATACTGCTCATTCTCCGGGAAGAAGAACGCGAGCTTGGGATACTGAATCGTAAACGTGTAATTCGCCTTGATGATGTGGTTCATCACGTTGTAGGTGTTGTCCTCGCACATCAAACCTGACGGCACATCGATGGCAAGCACCGTGGCAGGCGATGCGTTGATGTACTTCACCACCGACGCGAAACCACCGTTCAGCGGACGGGAAAGCCCCGTGCCGAACAAGCCGTCAATCACCAAATCACCCTCCTCCAGTTTCGGAGGCGTGAACTGCGACGTCACCTCCACCAATTCCACATTGCGTACACCCAACATGTTCTGCTTCACGTCCTGAAAATCCACCAAACGCTGCTTGTTGATTTGGCAATCAGGCGAAAGACCGTCGGTGGTGTTGAACAGATACACATAGACCTTATAGCTCGCCTCACCCAACATGCGGGCAACCGCCAAAGCGTCGCCACCATTGTTACCAGGACCAGCAAATATCTTGATGGGGGTGTTGGCTGACCAACGTTCACGAATCTTGTTAGCGACCGCACGTGACGCACGTTCCATCAGATTTGTGGAACTGATCGGCTCGTGCTCTATTGTATAGGCATCGACTATCTTTAATTGGGCTGCGGATAAAATCTTCATATTTTACGCTTAAAATTCCTGATGAGAAATGCCAACAGAGTTGGGTTTAGTGTGCAAAAATAGTGAATAGATATTAAAAAAACGATGGAAAATGGATAAAATAGCACTTCGAATGATGTTTTTTTACGTTATTCTTCCCGATTTTACCCTCAAATAGCGATTTTTACGTAACTTTGCATAAAATTAAAAGTTCACCCATACATCAATGATAACAATAAAGGACAAGCAATTTGTACCGTACATCCATCACGAACAAATTGCAGAAAGGATTGCGACATTGGCAGACAAACTCAATGCCGACTACAAGGGAAAGAATCCCATCCTCATCGCCATCCTGAATGGAGCCTTCATATTTGCAGCAGACCTCGTGCGGCACCTCACGTTCGACCACGAGATTCAGTTTGTCAAATATTCCTCATATGATGGCATGGACACCACTGGCGATGTGAAGGAGCTGATTGGACTCTCCATCGACATCAAAGACCGGGATGTCATCGTTGTGGAAGACATCATTGACACGGGCACCACGATGTACAACATCTTACCGAAGCTAAAGGAGAAGGGCGTCAAGTCGGTGGAGATCGCCGTCCTGCTCATGAAGCCGGGCAAACTGCAAGTGCCACTCGACGTCAAGTACTGCGCCATGGAAATCCCCAACGAATTCATCGTGGGCTATGGCCTCGACTACGACGGCGTCGGGCGCAACTACAAAAGCATCTACGTGGTGAAAGAGGACTAACCCATTCAATCCGAAATAATAACCAAAACAAACTATAAACTCAAAATGAAGAATATCATTATCTTCGGTGCACCAGGCTCTGGCAAGGGCACCTACAGCGACGAAATCGTAACACGTTACGGCATGGGACACATCTCTACAGGCGATGTGCTCCGTAGTGAAATCAAAAATGGTACAGAACTCGGCAAGATTGCCAAAGGATACATCGACAATGGTCAACTCATCCCCGACGAGCTGATGATTGACATCCTCGCCAAGACTTACGATGCCCTCCCAGCAGGCAAGGGCGTTATCTTCGACGGTTTCCCACGCACCATCGCACAGGCAGAAGCCCTCAAGAAGATGCTCGCTGAGCGCAACCACGACATGGGCATCATGATTGAACTCATCGTTGACGAAGAGACCCTCCTCGCTCGTCTGCTCAACCGCGCCATCGAACAGGGACGTGCTGACGACAACGAAGAGACCATCAAGAAGCGTTTCGAAGTTTATCACAAGCAAACTGAGCCACTCTCTAAGTGGTTTGAGCAGGAAGGCATCCGCAACACCTTCACATGGAAGGGTTCTAAAGATGTGATGCTGGGCGAAATCTTCGCTTTCCTCGACACACAAAAATAATGGATTCAAATTTCATTGACTACGTAAAAATCTATTGCCGATCTGGTCGCGGTGGACGTGGTTCAACCCACATGCATCGCGCCAAGTATCTGCCCAAGGGAGGTCCCGACGGAGGCAATGGTGGTCGTGGTGGTCACGTGATTCTGCGTGGCAACCGCAACTACTGGACATTGCTTCATCTGCGCTACGACCGCCACATTCAAGCAGAGCATGGCGGCAATGGTTCAAAGAACAAATCAACAGGCAAGCAAGGGGCAAACGCTTACATCGAAGTGCCATGTGGCACAGCCGTGTATGATGCTGAGACAGGTGAATACATCTGCGACGTGACTGAACACGAGCAGGAGGTCATTCTGCTGAAAGGTGGACGTGGTGGATTGGGCAACTTCAACTTCGCCACTCCCACCAACAAGGCACCACGCTATGCACAGCCGGGTGAACCGATGCAGGAACGAACCTTCATCCTCGAACTGAAGCTGTTGGCAGACGTGGGACTTGTAGGCTTCCCCAATGCAGGTAAATCCACCCTCGTCAATGCCATCTCGTCGGCCAAACCCAAGATTGACAACTACCCCTTCACCACCCTCGAACCCTCGCTGGGCATCGTGTCCTATCGCGACGGGCGTTCTTTCGTCATTGCCGACATTCCTGGCATCATCGAAGGAGCCAGTGAAGGACGTGGACTTGGTCTTCGTTTCCTTCGCCACATCGAACGTAACTCCCTGCTGCTCTTCATGGTGCCTGCCGACACAGAGGACATCCGTCACGAATATGATGTGCTCCTCAACGAATTGGCACAGTTCAATCCCGACTTGCTCGACAAAGGACGCGTGCTCGCCATCACCAAGTGCGATCTCCTTGGACAGGACGAGGAACTCAAAGAGATGCTCAAGGAAGGACTGCCCGACGACATTCCCGTTGTCTTCATCAGTTCTGTGGCACAGCAAGGGCTTCAGGAACTCAAGGACATCCTCTGGCACGAGATGAACAGCGAGAGCAACAAAATCGCTGCCATCAATACCCAAGAGTCCCTCATCCACTCCGCCAAGACCTTCGCCTACATGGACGACATCGCCGATGACGATGATGAAGGCTGGGGAGACGAGGACGTTCCAGAAGAGGACATCGAGTTTATTGATGAAGAGGACATCGAAGACCTCGAGGACTTTGAGTATGAGGAATAAATCTATTGTCAATTTTCAAGGATTAATTGTCAATTAACAAAATGCACATCTACCCCACTCCCTCTCATATCACCGCCTTCTCCACCACAAGAGATGGCGGTGTTTCCATTCCCATCCCCCGTCTCCTCATGCCCCTGCATCAGACGCATGGCACCAAGACGGTCATTGTTGACGAGGCTTTCCTCAGTCAGAACCCGCTCGAGCAAGCGCTTGCCCTGGATGGTGTCGATGCACTCTCTACCCACCAGTCCGATGTCTGCATCTGCGTACGCACAGCCGATTGCATCCCCGTTCTCCTCTGGGATGACATCACAAAGACCGTCTCTGCCGTTCACGCCGGATGGAAGGGTACGCAGAAACGCATCGTTGAAAGCAACATCGAGGTACTGAAAGCCACCTACGGCATACAGGCCGAAAACCTCCACGCCATCATTGGTCCGGGCATCGGTCCTGAGAGTTTCGAGGTGGGCGACGAAGTCTATGACCTCTTTGCCCAAGCAGGTTTTCCTATGGAGACGCTTGCCAAGCGCTATCCCGACTCACGCAATCCGCAAGCTGAGAAATGGCATATCAACCTTTGGGAGTGCAACCGCCTGCAACTCATCGAAAAAGGCGTCAACCCTGAGAACATCCACGTCTCAGGCATTGACACCTATACCAACTACGACCGTTTCTTCTCTGCCCGCCGTCATTTCGATGGCAGAATCATCAACGGCATCATGCAGAAAGCTCACTAAACACATTCTCCCATTCGTCGCAAAACTCCTGCATCGAATGAAACAGCAGGTTTGCCCCCTGACTCAGCAGCGCGTCATCGGGCAAGGGTCCTGTGTTCACAGCAATCGTGAACACCCCGGCAGCCACACCTGCCTGCACACCCAGCGGCGCATTCTCCACCACGACGAAGTTCCAAGGTTGTAGCTTCCCTGCATTCCCTATCTTCCCGTCGCGTCCATTCCTATCCATCCATTTCCTTGCCTTTTCCATCCCCATCAGATACGGCTCAGGATTGGGCTTGCCGTACTGCACATCGAACGCCGTCACCATCAGTTCCTTCCTGAAGACATCGGGAAAATTCCTGTTCAACCGTTCCAGCAGCGTCACCTGTCCGCTGCCCGTCACCACCATCGGCATCACCCCACTCGCCTTCACCTTGCAAAGCAGTTCATACGCTCCAGGCATCCTCTCCGCCTTCGGACATTGGTTGAACAAATCGCTTTTATATTTATATATATTGTGTATCTCCTCCTCCGTCGCTTCATGACCTCGTTGGCGAATCGACACGATATTGATTGTGCCGGCACCTGTGCGTCCCTCGTGCATATACGCCTCCCATTCAGGCAAATCCAAGCCGAAATGGGCCATCGTCTCGTGCCAGCACTTCGCATGGTTCTTCATCGAGTCGAACAGCACCCCGTCCATGTCAAACATCGCGGCCTTCAGCGCCATCCGCTCATATCCCTTCTGCTCCAAATACTTCGCTACGGCTACCTCTATCTCTCTTTTCTCCATTCTCCTTACCTTAATTCATGAACTTCGCCCAGCGCGTGGGCTGGTCAACTCTCAACAGTCAACTGTCCAACAATCTTTTCCACTTCTTCCTTCGTAAATCCCTTCGTCATTTCCTTCCAGTCCTTCGTTTCCAGACGGATTTCCTTATTGATTTCCTCCAGCGCCACACGCAGCATCTCGTTGTGGTCGAATGCCAATTTCTCCGGCATCTCATTCAGCGCGAACCACTTCGCCTGAGCAGCATCGTCCATACCCTTCACCTCGCTCAGTCGCACCAACGAATAATAAGCAATCGTCAGCACGCGCTCACGGGGATCTCTGTCAGGAGCCGTGAAAGCATGAAACTGCTTCACAAACGGCGTCGTCAGACCCGTCTCCTCCATCAGTTCACGCCGTGCCCCCTCCTCTGCCGACTCCTCCATCTCCAGGAAGCCGCCAGGGAATGCCCAGCAACCTTTGTAAGGCTCACCACCTCGCTCGATGAGCAGCACCTTCACCGTCTCACCGTCAAAACCGAAAATCACGTTATCCGTCGTCACGCCCGGATGCGGATACTTGTAATGATACTGAAATTCTTCCATAACCTGCTGATTGGCGCTATCCCCTTCAGACACCTCATGCCGGGGTGCTCCCGTTGAGCATCCAACCAGTTGCATCGCACAACCCAACACGAAACTGAAAACCGATAGCCGCATAAAATTTTTTGCAAAGGTACTACTTTTTCGCGAAATATTTTGTGTTTATACGGAAAAGACTTACCTTTGCAACCGATTGAAACCTAAAACTATTCACTACTGACATGGATATGAAAAAGATTCTCATGAGCATGACACTCGCACTGGCGGCACTGTCGGTGCAGGCACAAGGTCCCAACCCCAATTCGGCCAATAGCCTTCCTCACGTAAAACCCTCCCACGTGTGGCTCATGCCCACCGATGCCAAGTTGGCAGAGTGGAAGCAACTCAATGAGAAGGCAGGAAAAGAAGACGGAGAACTGATGACCGAAGCCGACTGGCAGCGATTGGAGCAGATTCAGGAAGACAACGTCATCCTCGACGACCTCTACTCCGGCAAATGCAGCTGGTACTGCGGCGGAGAGGTGCAGCGCGTCACCGCGTCCAGCCACCTCAAGGCACAGGGACGCTTCAACTACCTGCCCAAGAACGCCCACGACTTCACCTTCGACGCCGTCTGGGCCGAGGGAGCTCAGGGGCAAGGCATCGGCGAATGGCTCGAATATGAATTCGCTGGAGCTTGTCCACGCGTGACAGGAGTGAAAATCCTTGCCGGCCACGTGAAGACGAAAGCCGCATGGGAAGCCAACTCCCGTCCCAAATACCTGAAGGTCTATTATCTCGGCAAGCCCATCTGCCTCCTCGACCTACAAGACGTTCGCGGCATGCAGAGCTTCGACCTCGAGCAGTTCGGTCCCTTCGGATACAACGACCCCGACAAACCCACCTGGCGTCTCCGCTTCGAAATTGTCGAGGTCTATCCCGGCACGAAATATCAGGACACCGTCATCTCCGAACTGGAATTCGACGGCATCGACGTGCACTGATCTGAGCAGAAAACAAAGCAGGGACATCCGAAGATGTGGAACAATCATTTTGGAACAATAATGAGAATAATAAGGTTTGTATTGATAGTAGCATTTCTGTTGCTGAACTTGGACTGTTCTGTACATGCCCAGACAGCAATGGATATCGCACCAAAGATGATGCCTGGCTGGAATCTGGGCAACACATTAGAAGCTGGTCCCTGTACATGGCTCAGCAACAAACTTGACTGGGAAACAGGGTGGCAACCCACAAAGACCACACAAAGCATCATCAGCTCCGTGAAGGAAGCCGGATTCAACGCTGTCCGCATACCTTGTGCATGGGATATCCATTCCGACAGCAAAGGCAAGATAGATGTCGTTTGGATGGCTCGTGTCAAGAAGATTGTGGACTATTGCATGAATGCCGGACTCTATGTAGTGCTCAACGACCATTGGGACAACGGGTGGGTTGAGGTTGATGGCTTCAACGATCTCAGCGAGGCGAACATTTCAGCCAAGGAAGCGCGTATGACTGATTTGTGGACACAGATAGCTACTGCATTTCGCGACTACGGAGAGCTGCTGCTGTTTGCTGGACTCAACGAACCTAATGCCCACGACCAGGCAACCACCGATGCCCTTATCCGCTATGAGCAGGCATTCATCAACGCTGTCCGTGCGACGGGTGGGAATAATGCCACACGCATCCTTGTTGTCCAAGGACCATCGACCGATATCAATAGGTCGGTAGAGTTTTACGATGTGACTCGTCTGGAGGATAGTGCACCTAACGCCTTGATGGTGGAGGTTCACTACTACGACCCTGGTCAGTTTTGCGGAACTTGGAACAGTACGGGTAGCACAGCCTTTTATTATTGGGGCACAACGAATCACTACACCAGTCACAATGCCAATTGGGGTGAAGAAAGCCACTTGGCAACCCAATTTGCCAAACTGAAGGACAAATATACTTCGAAGGGCTATCCAGTCATCATCGGTGAGTATGCAGGTCTGCAGCGCATGATGCCCTCTGGCCAGAATCAGGAGAAGCACGATGCATCGGTGAAGTTATACTATAAGCGTGTCAACGAATATGCCACCAACAATGGTCTCATTGCCTTTGCATGGGACACCAATGCTGCCGCAGACCTCAAGAAGGAGTCAGGCTCAAGCACCATAATCGACCGTTCCAATTGCCAGATTGTCGGCACCAACGCAATGGAAGGTATCAAGGAGGGACTCTCGGCTGGCACATGGCCTTTCGCTACAGGCATACAGACATATAGAGCCACAAAGAATGACAGCAAACATATCCACACGCTGATGGGTATCCCTGTAACTGAAGGTTATCGTGGCATCGTGATTGACAACGGAAAGAAAATTAGTGGAAAATAGAACAGACATGACCTAACGAGCAGAATCGCGATATCGCGATTCTGCCCTGAATTAGGAGGAAGAAGAGACTCTCACACGGGAGTCCCTTCTTTATTTATGTCGAAAAACAAAAATAACCAATTTACCTTTTTAACCTTGCTAATAGTTTGATTCTCTTCCATAGCGAATCATGAGTCCCTTTATCTTTTGAACCTTATTGTGCCCCTTATTTTATCCGTTCTGCCTTCCAAACTCTTCCCTCCTCAGTTCCTCCATCACTTGGAAGAAAAGATGATGAGCCCGCAGCATCTTCTCAAATGATGCTACCAGAAGTGCCTCAATATCGGGAATCTGGCTCATCCAAAGAATATCATATAGTGCATGGAGAGACAATTCATTCTCTGCCCTATCATAGGTATAGACCAAGCGAACCATATTACGCATGTTACACTCATTCACCGCCTTATACAACAGCGAGAGATTGTCAATGTCATCCAACGGAGCATCATACCATCTAAGATCTTGAATTTGAAGATACACATTCTCATCCTCTGCAACGATACGGAAAGTCTCCCCTTGATACCTCACGATAAAATTCTGTTCAGCATCAAACTCATATTGTAGATTCAAACGATGCAGTGCCAATTGCAAGAGTGTTCTCGTTGAAAGTTCAGATGTACCATTATTTATGGGTATTTCAACATTTTCCTCTTCCTCTGTCTTATCAGTTTTCATTTGTTCTTTCTTCATATTTTTCTTTGTTTTTAGTAGTTTAACTAACTTGCCAATTGAGTTGGATCCCCAGAAAATCAACCAAATGATTCCCAACAACACAAATAGCCCCCCAAGAACAGCTGAGGCTACACCAGCAAACGAAACCTTGACACCAGATAGATTCACAATGATAACTATAACCGCAATGACAATGATTAGCACCATGCGCCATATGCACCCCACATCATCTTTATCATCTAAAATGGCGCAATGCTTCGTACCTCTATAGTGAGGGCAATCCGTATCATCCTCTGGCGTATAATACCCACAGTTCCTGCGGTCTTTTTTGCATCGTGCGCATTGAGATAGTCTCGTCATACAATTTTAGTTTTTCTGTTACAAAAACACTTTATACGTTAATCAAAGAATACCACAAGTCCTCCTTCCTCTGAATGAACGGGACGCAATCGAACTCCATTCCAAAAGTAATACGCATAAACAATATCCCCTCCTTCATCCTCACATTCTGCTTCTCCATAATATGCGGAGATTCCATCAACAAACGCTTTCACGTTTTCTTCCGTCTGCCGTGAAGTAAGAAAATTCAAGGAAGTGATATAACACATATCGCCCTGTTCTTCCCATCCAAAGTTCATACCACATGGCACACCACATAACTCTACAACATAACGCCTTGCCGTATCATTAATCTCACCCTTAATAGACAGCATATCCACTTTATCCTCCATCTCTTTTAGAATAGCAGACATGCTCTTTCCTTTCAATGGAACACTAAAGAAATTCTTCACATAGCAAATATCCGTATCTTTCACCACCTCTTCCTGCTTTGGTTCTGTGTTCTTTTGATAGTTCTGACATCCTGCAAAAACAATATTCAGCAGAATTGCACAAATACAAAATATTGGAAATACTTTCATATGACTTATAATTAAAGATTAAGATAATAATAGTGATGGCACCAACCAAGCTAAGAGAATATTGAGGCCCAATAATAATAGGAATATGATGATGAAGATGATAATATTGACAGCATAGTACGAACAATTCCATATACTGGCAATACAGAGCAAATCATTCACACATAAGTCAAACGCTCTATTGAATGGAAGGTGGTAGTGGCGCATCACCAGCACAAATACCGTCCAATATAACAAGCCATAACACAATGTACAGAACATGATGATCCACCACATACCTTCGTGTGCTCGATTCGGGTACATAAGATTCTGTACAAATGGCAACCATGCAGATAACACAAGCACACCACCCTGAATCCACAAATTGAACACCACAGAAATCTGCTTATATGTCAAACCGAAACATTTGCCCAATAGTTGTAAGAACAAGACACACAACGCAAAAGGAATGCCGATAAGATATTTCAAGAGTTTCATGTAACTATAATCGTTAAGCTGTTAATTCCTATTCCAAATTCTCTTCCTTTACGAGTTTTAATTCATGCTTGCCCTTTTCATTTGTTACAGCTTGAAACGTAGCTCGTCGCACCAAACGAGTTCCTGATGAAAACCAACACATAATACTCCGCTCATTGGGAATGTATTCTGTCCATCGGTCACTCATGGGTTGTCCTGCCCATTCAAAAGGTTCACCAGTCATTCTTATAGGTGCATCACGATTACATACTTTGAACACCTCATACTGATTAGAACCATACCAACTACAATGCGAGCCTGTAATTACAAGCTCCTCTTCTCCATCAAAATCCATATCCTTGAAATAGAAAGGTGACTCATCACTCAAATATTCATCAGGTGCAGGTGCAACATAATCCAACCTTATCGTATCCATATCGTTCTCAACAGCTTCCATCGGCAACACAAACATATCACAATTGACAGAGAAAAAGTGTTGTAGCTTTTGAAATGTAAATGTAGCAGAACCCCTGTTATCTTCTTCCCCATCTTTCATAAATTCAATAGAAACGTGAAAACCATTGCAACGTTGATTATATATCACATGAATAGGGGCTTCATTCCTCTGTACAATGACAGCATCCAAAGAATCTTCCGAGGTTTCTTTGTTTTTGGAAGGCTTATGGCATCCTGCGCAAACGTCACTCAGCAAGATGGTGCAAATACAAAAAAAGGGAAGTATTTTCATGTTGTTGATTTGTTTAAGATGGATGATTATTGGTAATACATAACATCTTCCGAATGCCACTTTCTACCTATATCTACATCTCCATGTTCTTTTCTTAATCTGTGGGAGCTGGTATGCATTCATATTCTATTTGGGGCTTAATACCATCAAACATCACTTTATTGGCTGATGCTATATATGAGATAGAATCTCTTTTATCCCAAATCTTAGGATTCAAAACATAACGAGCAAGAGGAGCACTTTGTTTGTTGATTAGCACCACCTTTACGTCTTTAATTATATCATCTATGTCATTCTTATATATATGACCATAACCCTTACAAACTGATATTGTATTCATATAACAATCAAGTCTATAATATTCTTACAATATGCTTTATCATCTTTAATACAAACATCAATATTATTTTTTTCTATACAGATGATTTCATCGGCAAGGTACGAATTTTTGACGTAATCAAAAAAATAATTCTATATTTTTAACGGAATCACTCTTCTTTTAACCATTTTCTATAATTTGGCAACATTTGTTCAAACTTTTCTTTTGAACCTTTAGGAATGATTATCCTTTGCAAATTGGGGCATCCCTCAAAAATCAAGTTACTATCTGTGCTACCACAATAACAAGCTTTACCTATACTCTCCACCGAATTAGGGAAGACAACCTCTTCTAATGACTCACAATCCTTAAAGATATTAGCTCCTATTGAAACGACAGATGCAGGTATCGCTATGTGACGCAACGCTTTACAGCCCTCAAATGCGCTTTCATCAATCCCAATAACGGAAGATGGTAATTCTATCTTCTGTAAAGATTCACAATTCTGAAAAGCCATACAATGTATATGTGTAATCCCATAGGGTAGTTCTATTTCATACACATTCGCTAAAGCAAAGAATCCGAATGTTGCAATCTCATTTTCAGGTGATTGCTCCTCGTAATCATCCCATAGTGGGGTGGTTACCATTGATGCAAGCCCCTTCATCTTGATGACACGTGATTTACAAGCATACATTGCATTTCGGCGTATTAGCTTTACGGATTCTGGAATCACAAAAGTATCATCATGCGAGAAACAATATACAAGTTGTCTCATATCAGCAGTATACAAAGCACCATTCACCACTACAAAATTAGGAGACTCACAAATTATGGTGCATCCTTCTACAAAAGGATTTCCACATATATCCTTAACCAATGAAGGAATCATCACTTCTCTCAAAGAGCAACAACCTTCGAACAAATTTTGTGAGATTTCTATTAATGACAATGGCAAATCCATTTTTTGCAACGATTCGCAACGAGAAAAGGCGCCTTTCCCTATTGACTTGACGCTATCGGGTAAATAAATTTCCGACAATGACTTACATGCTTCAAATGCATAAGCGCCTATACATTCTATTCCATCGGACATTTCAATTTTTTCCAATGAATGACATTCAGAAAAAGCACTATCCTCTATAGATTTAACAGATGAAGGCAAAACAATTTTTTTTAATGCTGTGCAATTCCCAAATGCACCTTGAGGAACACAATCTATATGACATTCTAATTTCGCATCTGTTAATGAAGAACAGCTAGAAAATATTCCTGCTCCAATAAATTGTACAGTACTAGGGATTCTCACTTTTTGTAACGATGCACAACTAAAGAATGCCCCCTTGCCGATGTATTTAACACTTTTGGGAATGTGAATAAGCTTCATCGAATCCCAGCGGCTATATTCGTAATATTGCTTATCGTGTCGAGAAGATATTGCTTCATCTGCAATAATTTTAATACCCTCACTTATATTAAGTGAAATGCCATCAGGAATTTCCACCAAAAGTTTTTTCCCGTCTTTACTCCTAAGTGACACATCGTCTATATCAGGTCGATACGCCAAATGACCCGCAAAATCGACCTCATATGGATATTTTTTAGAAGGATACCAATAATCATAAGCGGCATATATTTCTTCTTGGGTGACCCCTGTGATATTTTTCATCAATGCTTCAACATCCGGAAACGGTATTTCAACATAATTTAGTAAAAATAGAGAAGACGCTTTATGGCTTAAGGACAAGATCAGGACATTTACGAGATTGTTCATTATGCTATCTTCAGATGGGAATATTTCCTTAAGTATTGAAGACTGCCCTATATTCCTATAATCATTTTCAGATAGTAACAATCTTCTCATTGATGCGTATTTCTTGAACAATGGAGGATTAATAGATATAGCTCTTAGTGAGAGGAGAATTGACACAATCGAAAAATCATCAATGTGTTCATCGAAATCATCAATAGTTTGCTCAGGATGACGAAAGTCAAGATCCACCAATTCACGGGCTTTCTGCCCCTGCATGGATGGTACATACATTCCATCATAATCCACAAGAACAAGGGTTCCATCTTCACGTACTAATATATTATTGGGTTGTAAATCTCCATGAGCAAATGGTTGAGGAATCAACCACTGTGCCAATTGACTGAAACGGTATGCCAGCATTTCAAGGGCATATTGATCATCGATATTTTCTTGTAAGTACTCAATGAGTGTAACACCTTCTACCCAATCCATTAGTACCACAGGGAAAATGGTTTTAGATGTTTGACTACTAACCACAAAGAGTTCCTTGTCTATATAACGAAAAGAAACAAAATAAGGCGATTCCACTTTCTTCAGATATTCTTCAATCAGGTGACAACTATTTATCTGCAGGTCTTGAAAAAACTGATCCAACGGAATTCCTTTCTTTCTACCCTCCCAATAATAATTCTCAATCAAGCGATGTGTGTCCGGTTCGTCCTTGCTATGATGAAAGCAGCGGACTGCATAAAACTTGCCATCTCTTTTATCACGCATTTTGAAGACTACGGAATAATCTCCACTTGACATTACAGGTTGTCCTGTTTCATCCATTACAGGCAGTAGATAACTCAGTTCTCCCAAGTTGTCTTCTGATGTCGTGATGGCTTCTATGTATTCAGAGATTGATGGGTATCTCATTTTATATTGATAAACGGGTTATATGAAGTTCTATACAACGAAATATTATAACTAAACCTACTTAAAACACCTTGCTTTAACATCTTTATAGGGCTCTTCGTCTGCAAGTATAACATATCGATCGTACAAAAACAGACATTAAAAGAGGAATGTTATGAATTATCCATTCTTCATCAATGTTCGATGGATAGTCACGATATAAATGGAACGAGAGTTGAAGTAATATACAATCTTATATTTAGGATGAGCGACAAAAGAGTGAAACTGCACTTTGGCTGTGCTTCGTCTTTCATCAAGTTTTCCTATATCTGGACTGCTTGACAATGTCTGCACTGTCTCAGATATGCCTTGTAGGAAATTGCGCGCAGCTGTACCTCCCATGTTGTCTGCATACCATTGGGCGATCTCATCTACGCGTTGCAGAGCCTGCCGTTTCCAAACGATTCTCAAAGGTTTCATCGGCAAAATACGGCATCTATTTCATGTTGAGTGGCATTTCCACTCTTCATGGACACGCGAATCTCCTCATCTAATTCTTCTTCTGAGAAAAAACAAGGCATTGACATCTCTAACATGGTTTTAGAATCACCACACTTTCCTGCATGCCTGGTTGTTGGACGGGCAGACATTGCTACAGTGGGCTCTTGAACCACAGAAGGAGCTTCTTCCCTACTATTTATCTTGTCAGTATAATCTTTCATGTCGTTTGGGCTTTTGTTTTCGATTGCAAATATACGGTTTATTTTTCACTTCCAAATAAAATAGAAAAGAAAATACTGAGAATCATCAAAAATTCAATAATGTACGCCTATTTCTCAGCAGAGGTGGGTTATTTGGTAAGAAAGGTCGATTATTGGAAGAATATTGTGCCTTGTAATGGAAGACAACTGAGTAAGCACGATGCTGCGTTCCAATTCTTCCAATTCCAGTTCTTCCAATTAAAATATGATGATCCAAACCCTTTCTAAAGATTATATAATTAATTAATATATAGATAGTTATATATACTTATAGGAATGTTGGAATACCCTAAAAATAAACTGGAAGAATTGGAATTGGAAGATTCAATCACCTCAAATCTTTTAAATAATTGATTTATAGCAACATACAATATTGAAGACTCTTTGTCCCTAAAATACAAACTCACGAAAATGGGACAAAATGCATCAAAATCCTTCTCTAAATGGCATCAAAAGGCATTCAGAAATCGCTTTTCCGATGCTTTTCCCCACTTTTAGGCACATATCTGCTTTCCAAAAAATCAGCACTTCAACCTCATTTGGAAGGAACTATGTGGCATAACGACCACCATTGTTGTAAAAAACAACGTTGATTATCGTCATTTTTGCAACCCCTAGGGGAAAAAATTGCAACCCTACGAGGGAAAAAACACGCTCCCACGAGGGAGCATAAATAGTACGCCGTCTCGAGGTCAACGATACACCGTACAAAGACCCTCGATACGCCATTTTAAAATTGCTAACGGCAAAGCATCAAAGAGGTGATCTGTGACAATTCGGACAAAGGACAGCGCATTTTTTGTACACTGGTATTGGGAGGGGGATTATTAAGAAGATATTGATAAAAAAGTAATAAATATGTATAGAAAATAGTATGTAAAAATCTATTATTATTACCAAATTATATATACAACTTATTGATTATCAGCTGATGTGAGTTTTTCTGCGATGGTGTGAGTGTGTAAAAACAGGGTGTCCTTTGTCCGAATTGTCACGCTTGTAGAAAAAAAGGAATTCGAGGTTGATATTTCTTTAAAAACAGCAGTAGGTTTTTCATCGCTCGATGAGTTGGGCATTGTGTGCCAACATAGTGAGGCATTCTCCTCGCTATGAATGGGGCATTGTCAGCACGATCAAAATGAATGTTTCCAAAAAGACTAAACTATTGGAAACGGTTTCCAAAAAAGTTAATTATCTGGAAATATAAGCTGGGATGAAGTTGAAAATATTCATAGCCTTTCAGAGAACTGAATTCTGAATTCTGAGTCACTGAACGATTTTTTTGCAACCCCTAAGGGAAACAATTGTTACCCTATGAGAGAAAAAACACGCTCCCACGAGGGAGCATAAAGTTCTTTCTCATCAGTATCTGTATAATTTGAAATGTTGAATCTGGAATGCTCCTACGGGTATGCGCACATGACGACCTTGATGCGTCTGGTCGCCATTCAGATGACGGATGATGCGCTGTTTGCCATCAACGATCTCCACCTCCTCGCATTTCGCCAACCCGATGCGCTGCTGAAAGGTAACCACCACCCCACTGCCTATCACCAGATAATCCTCTTTACCCAGTCTTAGGATGATGCAAGCCGTCTCTGGCCATTCCACCCCCTTTGCACCTGGTTCCCAACCCAGCGAATAACTATGTCTGATGGTGAAGCGGAAACCATCAGCAGTGACGATCTCAGCCTCTCGCTGTTCGTTGTCGAGCAGCACAGCATCCATATCTTTCGTGCCCTG
>Ga0256407_10005369_pt1 | contig 20610 bp, 16 predicted proteins | sample RumenRJG_04DNA_FD_193489 | JGI IMG/M metagenome (GOLD analysis project Ga0256407, IMG submission 193489) | Bovine rumen microbial communities from Lethbridge, Alberta, Canada - RJG_04 | ecosystem: Host-associated > Mammals > Digestive system > Stomach > Rumen | place: Canada: Alberta... | reverse complement strand
CAATCGTCCCCAGGAGAAAAAAGAGGGCCTTGCACAGCGAATCCAGCACAAAATCATTTTGTCACCGGTTCAGCTCCGCGCAGACAGCGTAAAGTACGAGCGGATTGAAGCGGGCGGCATGGATTTTTCTGGCAAGCTCCACATCGTTGAAGGCTCAATCTCAAACAACAGCATGGTAGAGCTTCAGTTTGACGACCGCGTAATCGTCGGCATCCCTCTTTCAATAACGAAAACCGGCTCCGACGCCACGGTTCTAATGGAAGTAATGCCTGACCGGGAAGAAAAAGTTCTGTCGATAGGACAGGCAAAATTCGTCAAACGAATAAGGGGAAGTGTTCTTCGGTAATTAACAATCGAGCTTTTTGTGGTAAATCCCCAATAATTGTGCTAATCTATCCTCATGCAGAATTCTTTTGAGTCAGTAAAATGCGATTGTTTAAGCCATAAGTACGAGCAGGCAGTCACCCGCGAAATTCCGATTTATTCACGCGGAAACGGAATCCGAAGCGACTTTGAGCGCGATTACACACGACTTCTTCACTGTCAGGCATACAGCCGCCTCAAGCACAAGACCCAGGTCTTTTTTGCTCCTCACAACGACCACGTCTGCACCCGAATGGAGCATGTCCTTCACGTTGCTTCTGTCGCCTCGACCATCGCAAAATATCTGGGCTTAAATCAGGAACTTACCCAGGCGATTGCAATTGGACACGACATTGGCCACGCACCTTTCGGTCACTCAGGCGAAGATATTCTGAATGACCTTCTTGGCAAAAAAGAAGGTGCAAATGCTCCCAAAAAATTCTGGCACGAACGCAATTCTCTTTTCTTTGCTGACTTTATCGAAACCCTCGACGACCCTAACGGAATCAAACGTCCGCTAAACCTCACTTACGCAGTCCGCGACGGCTTAATATGCCATTGCGGCGAAATCGACCAGCAGGGAGTAAAACCGCGCGAAGAGGCAATCAATCTTTACGACATCAAGCGGCCGGGCCTTGTTCAGCCATTCACCTGGGAAGGATGCGTCGTAAAAATCAGCGACAAAATCGCATTTTTGGGCCGTGACATCCAGGATGCCAGAGCCTATCACCTTCTTGACATGGGAAGCTACCGCCAGCTTCGCGAAATCGTCACCGAAACCTTAGGCATGACCCGCGGCGGAAACACACTTTCCCACAGAAGCGGAAGGGCAGTAAATCCGAGCGTCCTTATTAACGACATGATTGTCGACCTCTGCGAAAATTCCAATCCCAGCGAAGGGCTTTTCTTCTCGCAGAGCTATTTCCGCTTCATCACTGAGCTTAAAAAATTCAGTTACGCGAACATTTACAATCACTGGCGGCTTGTGGAATTTCAGAAATACGCCCGAAATGTCCTCGAAACGATTTTCAACACCCTCATGCGCGCCCAGATTTACGTTCAGAAGGGCAACGTGGAGCTTCAATTAAGCCCATATCCGCGGCTCGGCGACGAATACACAAAATGGCTTCTTCACTACACGAACTACGCCGAAAAGACAAACCAGAAAAAGCCAGCCAATGCCGAGACTTCTGCCGTTTTTGACATTTTCGACAACGAAAGCTATAAAAAGTGCGTGATTGAGTTTATTTCCGGCATGACGGACATGTTCGCGATTGAGTGCTTCACGGAGATAATTTCGTTTTAGCGGTTCTTATTAAAGCAAGAACACGAGTCTTATTACTGCAGGAACGAGGTTCTTATTAAAGCAAGAACATGAGTCTTGTTAGTGCAGGAACAAAGGGCTTGTTAGAACGGATTGTTTTTACGATAAAAAAAACTCGCCCCAAAACGGAGCGAGTCTTTGCTTTTATTTACGAGCTGTAATTAGTAATCCATTCCCATTCCAGGCTGTGCTGGCATCTGTGGTGCCGGAGGCTCTGGAATGTCTGTGATTGCACATTCTGTTGTGAGGAGCATTCCTGCGACGCTTGCTGCGTTCTGGAGTGCGCTTCGTGTTACCTTAGCTGGGTCGATGATACCGTCTTCCATCATGTCAACCCATTTGCCTGTGCGGGCATTGTAACCAGTGCCTTTCTTCTCGTTCTTTGCTTTTTCTGCAACAACAGCACCGTCAATTCCTGCGTTCTCAGCAATCTGGCGGATTGGCTCTTCAAGAGCGCGGCGTACAATTCGGAAGCCGACTTTCTCTTCTTCAGTCAAATCTTTTGCAGCGTCGTCTGTGAGTGCTTTTGCAGCCTCAATCAAAGCGATTCCACCACCGCAAACGATACCTTCTTCGAGAGCAGCGCGAGTTGCGGCAAGTGTATCCTCAACGCGGAACTTCTTCTCCTTCATTTCTGTCTCTGTGATAGCACCAATGTTGATTACTGCTACACCACCAGAGAGTTTAGCCAATCGCTCCTTGAGCTTCTCTTTGTCGTACTCAGAAGTTGATTTCTCAACCTGAGCCTTGATTTCTGCAACGCGGGCTGCGATTGCGTCTTTTGCACCAGCTCCGTCAACCAAAGTTGTGTTGTCTTTGTCGATTTTAACTGATTTAACCTGACCGAGCTGAGCAAGCTCTGTTGTCTCAAGTTTGAGTCCCAATTCCTCAGAAATTACTGTACCGCCAGTCAAAATAGCGATATCTTGGAGCATTTCCTTTCGGCGGTCACCAAATCCTGGAGCCTTAACAGCAACGCATTTGAGAGTTCCGCGGATTGAGTTGAGAACGAGAGTAGCCAAAGCCTCACCGTCCATATCCTCGCAGATGATTACGAGAGGTTTGCCAGTCTGAGCAACTTTCTCCAGAACTGGGAGAAGGTCTTTCATTGTAGAGATTTTTTTGTCGTGAATCAAAATGAAAGCATCGTTGTAGTTAACTTCCATGCGCTCACGGTCTGTTACGAAGTAAGATGAGATATATCCACGGTCGAACTGCATACCTTCAACAGTCTTAACGGTTGTGTCCATGTTCTTTGACTCTTCAACAGTGATAACGCCGTCTTTTCCGACCTTTTCGATAGCATCAGCAAGGATTTTACCGATTTCAGGGTCGTTGTTTGCAGAAATTGTAGCAACGTGAGTGATGTCATCGCTGCCTTTAACTGCACGGCTGTTCTTTTTGATAGCCTCGACCGCAACTGCAGTTGCCTTGTCGATACCGCGTTTGATTTCAATTGGAGTCATTCCGGCAGAAACACTCTTCAAGCCCTCACGGACGATAGCATAAGCCAAAACTGTAGCTGTTGTTGTTCCGTCACCTGCGACATCGTTTGTCTTTGAAGCAACTTCACGAACAAGCTGTGCGCCCATGTTCTCATAAGGATCTTTGAGCTCAACTTCCTTTGCGACAGAAACACCGTCTTTTGTGATTGTTGGTGCACCGAATTTTTTGTCGAGCATAACCAGTCGGCCACAAGGTCCGAGAGTTACTTTTACAGCGCGGGCAATCTGCTCAACGCCAGAAAGCATCTTTTTGCGAGCTTCTTCATTGAAAATCAACTGTTTAGCCATTTTTGTTTTATCTCCTATCGGGCTTTTGCCCGTTATTTAAATTTGTATGCAATAAAAATAATAAAAAAAAGGAGAATCGACAAGAAAAATTTTTTGTTATTCCAGGAATTTCTCCTTCAGCATCGCAATATCGATTTCGCTCACTCCCAGCTCATTTGTGATGTAGCCCATCGCTGAACCGTATTCTTTTTTCAGATAATCGAGCGCATTTTGCATGAAGTCGGGATTTACTTGATCCATGACTGAAAGGTATTTGTTCAAATCTGCTTTACTCAGATTGTATGGGGCGAGCATGGCTTTTTCTTTTTCAATCAGAGAGGCGTTGAAGGCGTTTGTCAAAAGATAGTCTGCCATAATCGTATCTTCATCAACGCCTAGCGCAGTCAGAATAAGCATTGCTCCTAAGCCTGTGCGGTCTTTTCCCTGCGTGCAGTGGAACAAAAGCGATTTTCCTTGAGGCAGCGCGAGCAATTCCTTAAAGAATTCCGCGTAGCCTGTTTTTCCCTGATTGTTTGACAGAAAGCCAATATACATCTTGTCGGTCACAATACCAGCATCGACGGCAATTTTCAGCCGCTCAAACATATTTTTTGCCTTGCCTTTTCCGGCCGGGATATTTGCGCTGAATAAATCCTCGTCAATAATCGGGCACCATACGTTAGTTACATGTGGAATGGCTGGATTCGGCTCCAGTGCAGTCTCATAGCTCATGCGGAAATCAACTATGGTTGCAAGATTATATTCGTTCTGCAGGCGCAAAAGGTCTGCTTCACTTGCAGAGCGCGGTTTTGCAGAGCGGAGAAGAAGACCATGTTTTACCGTCAGACCGTCCTGAGTGCGATAACCGCCAAGTTCCCGGGCATTTCCTAATTTTTCCATGGAAATTGTCTGGCTTTCGAGTGTGATATTTGTGTTCATGTCTACCAGTCCAAAGGTTTAGCTGTACGGATTGATGGAAGCAGCCGCGCGCGAATCACTTTTTCAACTATCATTTTCATATACTCTTTGTCATAATTGGCTCTTCGGCAGCCGTGATAAGCTGCAAGCTGATTTGCATAAGGCATAAGACGCTGAATCCATTCGCCGATTTCTGCAGGATTAGCCAGGCCAAAATAGGTTGTAAGCATCGTATTCAGCATGGCTCCTGCATCAGAAAGTTTAAAGCCGAGCAAACGGTATTTCTCATCTTCTGGAATTGGAGAACGAGGAAGATAAATATAGGCGAGCAATAATCCAGCCAGATCAAATACAGGATGACCAAAGGCCGCGTCTCCAATATCAATAAGAAGGAATTCATCTCCCTGAATCATAATGTTCTTTGAGTTAAAGTCGCCGTGTAGAAATTGCTTTCGCTCTGGGATAGCTTGCAAAAATGTACGGATTTCTTCGGCTTCGGACTCTTCTAGAACGGGAGCGATTTTCTCAACCCACTCCAGCATTTCTTCTTTCCGGTTGGGAAGTGAATTGTCTTCTACGGTGATTGCATGAAGGTTTTTAAGAAGAGTTGCGCTTTTTTCGCCCATTTCCTGAATGCGGGAAGAATCTGAATCAAGCACCTGAGCCACGGTTTTTGCCTTTAAAAGCTCATAAACAACGCCATAATCATCGCCGCATTTTACTACATCATAGGAAATTGCTGTAGGAACCCCCATTAAGAATGCTTTTTGTGCTGTGTTCCGCTCCTTTTGAATCATTTCCAGCGACATTTCGGTAGTGTAAAGCTTTGCGATAGTTTCATTATCTATGCGATAGACTTTGCCATAGCCGCCGGAACCGATAAGTTCGCATCCTTCTACGGAAATTTCCCGCAAGCGTTTTTTTACATCCAGAATCTGCAAAAAGCCGGTTGTCTCAAAAATTTCGTATACTTCTGGGGAGACATCCTGCACGGTCAATTTTGTGCCGCTCTGTTCCTTTGCAAATTTCAGCAGAAGACGCAAACCGACGCTTGAAATGTATTCCATTTTGCTTGCGTCAATTGCAATCGGCATGTTCCCATGCTCTTCTTTTATAGTCCGGAAATCCTTTTCTACTTCCTGTGCATTTTGTGTTTCGATACGGCCTGGTGCGCTAATCAATAGAATGCCATTGATTTCTTTTGCCTGTAACATTTCCTCGTTCCTCCTGAGCTTGTTAAAGCCTATTTTAACATATCTTTATGAAATAGAGAATTAAAATCTTTATCCCTTTTCCAAACTCATTCGTATAAATATTAAACATACTGTGGTTGTGCGGAGCGGCGTACAGAGCTTGTCTAAGTGTCGCAGGCACAAAAAAATTGCGGATAATTCTAACCTATGTTAAAATTATTTTAATATTTTTCTAGCGGCTAAAAGGAGGCTGTCATGACAAACGAAGAAATGAAGACAATTTATGCAAACGCAGGTGTCGGAAATATCCAAAAACGGCGAACGCAATGGCTGCGATTGCCGAAAATATGCAAAGTTGACCATCGCAATGGCTGAGACACTGAAAATTTGCAAAATCAGCGAACGCAACCATTGCGAATATCATCTTCAAACTTCTTCTTCAAAAAATATCTTAATCGCTTTAATCATGCTTTCCACATCTTTTGCACCTGCGCTTTCATACGGTGAATGCATTGCCCACTGGGCCAGTCCTATGTCCACGCACGGAATTGAAACATGATTCTGGCTGATGTTACCGAGCGTGCTTCCGCCAGCGATATTTGAGTTGTTCGTGAAAATCTGATAAGGCACACCCGCCTTTTTGCAAATCATTTTGAAGAAAGCCGATGTGACAGCATCCGAAGTGTATTTTTGAGCCGCGTTGTATTTGATTACGATTCCGCCGTTCAGAACAGGGCGGTTGATTGGGTCTGCTTTTTCGGCATAATTCGGATGAACGGCATGTGCATTGTCCGCGCTGACCATAAAACTTTTTGAGAGCGCGATTTTGTATTCTTCGCCAGACCAGCCAAGCTTTTCCGAAAGGCGTTCGAGCGTGTCCGAAAGGAATGTTGAATCCGCCCCCTGGCGGGTGGAACTTCCCACTTCCTCATTATCAAAAAGACAATAAACCGGAATCGCACCTGGCTTTTCCGCCTCCAAAAATCCCTGTAAGCTCGCCCAAGCACATTCCAAATCGTCGAGCCGAGGGGCTGAGATAAATTCTTCTTCGGCTCCCCATTTACAAGGCTCAGTTTTCGCATACAAAAACAAATCATGGCTCAGAATGTCTTCTTTGGGAATGCCCGCCTGCTCAGCCACAATCGAAAGAAGAGAAGCCTTTTCCGAAAGTGAAAGCACTGGCTCAATTTCCTTCTGAACATCGATTTTATGGCCGTCGTTTGCCTCGCGGTTCATGTGAATCGCAAGGTTAGGAATTACGAGCAGGTCACGGTCAATCGAGACGAGTTTTTCTTTGATTTTGCCACCGTCATTAAAAACAATCCGCCCTGCAACAGAAAGAGGCCTGTCAAACCACGGGGCAATCAACATTCCGCCATATTTTTCAACGTTGAGCTTTACGCAGCCCGCTTCCTTGCGCTCAGGATTTTCTTTAATCTTAAAAGACGGTGAATCGCTGTGAGAAGCGCAGAGCATGAAAGCATTTTTGCCAGAGACAGAGTCTTTTGGCACGCAAAAAGAAATGAGGGCAGAGCCGTTCCGAGAAACAAAATACTTTCCGCCCGGAACAATAGCCCACGGCTCGGACTCTGAAAGCTCCGTAAAGCCGTTTTTGCCTAAAATCTCGCGGATATTTGCCACCGCATGAAAACTCGTGGGGCTGTTTTTTATAAAATCGAATAAATCTGAGATAATCGTGTCGTTTTTTGCCATACAGCAATTTTATCATTTTGAGTTTTTATTTGTAAATCCCATGTCTTTTCACTAAAATGTACCAATGGAAAAAATCATCGTATACACCGACGGCGGATGCTGGGGAAATCCTGGCGTGGGCGGCTGGGCTTGCGTGGTTATCGCAGAAGGTGAGGCCCGTGAACTTAGTGGCGGCGAAAAACTCACTACGAACAACCGCATGGAGCTCACAGCAGCAATTTCCGCACTCACTGCAATTTACAACACAGAACGGCTCCGCGCTCTCCCAATCCAGGTGAACATCGACAGCCAGTATGTCAAAAACGGAATTACGAGCTGGATTCACAACTGGAAAAAGAACGGCTGGAAAACGGCTGCAAAAAAGCCTGTGCTCAATCAGGAACTTTGGCAGAAGCTCGACGCGCTCAACGCTTCCCTCAACGTGGAATGGAACTGGGTCAAAGGTCACGCGGGAGTTGAATATAACGAGCGATGCGATCAATTGTGTCAGCAAGAAATGGCAAAACTGAAGGGGTAATCGGAGGCTTTTGCTTTCAACTTTCCGTTTTCCACTTTCAACTTTCCACTTGATTTCTCCGACAATAAATATATGAAATTGTCGAAAATTACATTCACTATATTCTCGCTCTGCATTTTGCTCACGGCTTGTGACACAAAAAAGCCTGTTCCCGAAGAGCCGATGCAGATGCAACAAAAATCCAGCGACCATAAATGGTTCTGTTTTGCGAATGATGCCGCCATTGAGGTCGAACTGCCACAGCGGGCGGCGATTCAGTCGCTCAAACCATGGACAGAAAGCGTGCGAATTTGCGATGCCAACGTCACTTCGGACGGCAAGGCTATCATGCTCGTGAATCATTTGGGCGCGCTCTATTTTGACGGCACTGAAAATCCTACACTGATTCAAGATTACCAGCTTTTTTCTGATTCAACGGCTGGAAACCTTGTCTTTGAGGGCAGAACTCCATACTTCACGCTCGTAAAGAATTCTTTCTTCAATAAAACAGCCAACAAAAAGCAGAATCAAAACCAGAGCCACATAATTCGGCTTGCCATTGACCAGAGAATGTTCTTCCCTGTTGTCACTTACGGCGAGCTTAACATCGAGCAGACTGGCGAAGTTACAAGCACTTTCTTTGACGGCTCGGACTGGTTCAGCTCGGTCAAATCTACCAAAAACAACAAGGTTTCTTTCCATTACATTAAGTGGAAGTCGCTCGTGGATTTGGCGAGCGTCCAGCCGTTTTCATCAAGCCAGAGTTCGGGCAGCATTTCGGTTTCAGAAATCAGCGAGTCAAGCTACCGCAATCTTGTAACGCCAGAAGATTTTTCAAAAGCTCCGGTTCGGCTCAAAGAACTTCTTAAATCAATTCCGAAAGATTTCAATTTCGTGCTCACTTGCCGAGACTACGGCGGCTCATCTCCAAGATATTTTTTAAGCGGCAAAGATGACGGCACTATCGCCAACGCAATCGTCAAGGATAACTGGATTTGTGCTGTTTTTGGCGACGGCACGACATATTTTTCTGGAGCCATCGATGAGCATCCGCTCATAAACAATGGCAAAACAGTTGCTTTCCGCTTGCCAAAACTTCCTCGTCGCTATTCATATCAGGCATTCGCCATCAGCGGAAAATATCTGATAGTTTCATGGGAAGAAAGTGACTTCTACAAAACTGGCCGTTCTGGATTCCTCACCGTCGATATGGAAAAATTGTTCTATTCAAAGTAGAATAGAAACATGAAAAAAGCTTTCGTATTCGCGAGCATTTTTCTGATTTTTCTCAGTTCTGTTTCCGCCTTGGATAAAGATTTGTTCTTCACGGCGGGGCCAAAACTCATGCTCAACACTGACGATTATAAAAAATCTGCTCCAAGCCCTGTCATGTATTCTTTGGGAATTGGTGGAGATTTTCTTTTATCAAACAATATCCTGATTCAAGCGCACAGCTCATTTTTTACAAATTACTATCTTTGGGACGGAAAGGACGCACAGCCCGCCGAAGTTGAGAACCGCACCGCCACGGCTCTTTCTGCAATGATTGATTTTGCAGGTGGCTATACATTCAGGCTTGGCGAGTCGCAAAAGCATCTTTTTTCTGTTACTGGAGGCATCGGCTTTTTTGCCCGCTATGCGATTCTTTCAAACGGCGTTTCTCCCGATGATCCCAACCGCGACATTGGCACAAAAGCCAGCGATGATGTTTCTGACATCAACGGCACTTTCTTTAAGGATTTGAATTTTCTTTATCCGGAGCTGGCTCTTTCGTATTCCTATGAACTCTCTGAAATCTGGAAAATTGGCGGCGAATTCCGCAGTTACGTTCCGCTCGGCTCTCTTATGAACGGCAACGGAATTGACGGCATGATTTTTTCGCTCGCCCTAAAAGTTTCTTATAAATAAATAAAAAACGGTGGCTTTGTGAACCACCGCTTGTTGTTATTTCTTTTGGTCCGATCGGGATTCAACGATTCGCTGCATATCGGCGATGTTGTTGACCAGAATGTAATTGTCAAATATTTCGATTTTACGTGAAACCACAAATCGTTTAAGCTCATCTTTTGCTGTTTGTGACGGCAAGCCAGACCAATGAATAATGTCGGACTCTGTGACCATGAATTTGCGACGACGGTCTGCAGCTGCCATTCCAGTGTTCATATTCATTTCATTGAACATACAGAAAACATCGGCCAAACGAGCCTGTGGGTCTGAAATTACAAGAATTCTCAGACGGCGTTTTTGATCGTAAATTCGTTTGCAGAAGATTTTGAGAAGAATAAGGGCAAGCTGAGGATTGCCAGTGATGAGCATCTCAAAGTTGGCCTTGTTGAACTCAAGGCATTCAACGTGACCGCGAGCTACACAAGTTGCCGAGCGCGGAGTGTTATCAAGGATTGCCATTTCGCCAAAGAATTCGCCTGGTTTGAGAATATCGAGGTTTTTGTTTGAGTCGTTGATACATTTTGTGAGCTGAACGTTGCCGCTCTGAATAAGATAGAATGTTTCGCCACGCTCAAACTCACAGATGATGACCTGGCCGTTCTCATAAGTCTTTTGGAATCTCTTGAAGGCTGGAAGTTCAAACATTTTGATTGATGTGCCGCCTGCTGCAACGCCTGCTGTTTCTTCTGCTGCGTTTGCGCTTGAAATGCCTTTTTTAACGTAGGCATTTGATTTGAGAAGCATTTCTTTGAGTTCTTTGTTGTTTGCCTCTGTTGGATATAATCTGAGGTAGATTTTGCAAACGTCTTCGCAGCTCTGCCATTTTTCTTCGGAATAGAAAGCCTTTGCTACACCAAAAAGACCGTCCATCTGATTGAAATTCTCGTTATTATTCATGACAGATTCTGTTTTTTTGTGGATTTGGCGTAACTGATTTGAGAATACCCGAAGCATCTTCATGATGAGTTGCTTGTTGTTGCTGAACATCACTTCAAATTCTTGTGAAGTCATTGAAATACAAACGGCTTCATCGAGGGTCATTACGGTTTCTTCGCGAGGAAAATGCCCGATTGCTGATTTTACTCCGAAAAACTCACCCTGCTTGATTTGCTCACTCGTCTGGAGTTTTGTTTCAACATCAGTTGTGGTGATAACAACATGACCTTTTTGGAGAATGAAAACTCGGTCATCTGTATCGCCCTCAAAATAAATAATTGAACCTTTTGTATAGGACATCGCTTTTGGCATAATCTTTTTAAACTCCTATCTACAAGTATAACACAACATTCGATTTTATGCTATTATTTTCTTATGATAGATTTACATTCTCATTCATCTGCCTCAGACGGTATTTTTTCGCCAAAAGAATCGGCAGAGTATGCGATTCAAAAAAAACTAAAAGTATGGGCATTGACGGATCACGATACAACGGACGGATTGGCAGAAGCTGCCAGAACTTGTGCTCAGAGTGACAGCGGAATTATTTTTTTGCCCGGAATCGAAATCAATGTCCGATGGCCAACAGGTGAGTTTCATCTTCTGGGGCTTGGCTTGCGTAAAAATTCACAGGAATTAAAAGATGTTGTCGCAGATTTGACAGAAAGCCGTCATGTTCGAAATCAGGAAATCGTGGACAGAATGAGAAAGGATGGAATTGAAGTTACGTTGGATGAAATTGAGAGCAAATTCGGTGAAAGCCAGATAGGGCGGCCTCATTTCGCGGCTTTTTTGATGCAGATTGGCAAGGTCAAGCATCGGCAGGAAGCGTTCGATCGTTTTCTTGGCAAAGGGAGGCCTTATTATGTTGGTCATGAGGGCGCGGATTTGGACGTTGCTGTCGAAGCCATTCGTTCTGCTGGTGGAATACCGGTTTTGGCGCACCCGCTTTCGCTTTATGTTTCCTGGGGCAAAATGGACGAAACGATTGAGAAAATCAGAAACCATGGAGTCGAAGGGCTAGAAGCATGGCATCCAGCTGCCCGAATCAACGAAGGTTTTAAATTAGAAGAAGTTGCTCACAAGCTCGGTATGTTCGTTACGGCCGGAAGTGATTTTCATGGAAAGGGCGTTCGTGCGGACAGGCATTTGGGCAAAACAAGCGGTGATCGTAAGATTGAAGATCGATTTTGGACAGAAGAACTTGCCCCGCATCTCGGTGATTTTGATTTCCGCGAAACAGAATGGTGTCACCTTTCATAGCTTGAATTAATATTTAGTTCGCCACGATATTTTGCTACTGTACGACGGGCAACTTTTATTCCCTTTTCGGCCAGTATATCTGAAATCTTTTGGTCGGAGAGGGCTTTTTTGTCGTTTTTGTGCTCTTCTAGGATTTGTGCGATTTCGTATTTTACGCTTTCTTTTGAATCTGTGTCTCCAACTGCATTCGTGAAAAAGTAACCGATTGGGAAAATTCCCCATTCACAGGCGAGATATTTGGAGCTTGCCATGCGCGAGATTGTCGTTTCGTGCACACCTAGCTTTTCGGCGATGTCTTTTTGGCGGAGCGGAGCAAGGTAACGTGCACCTTTTCTGAAAAACTGGATTTGAGCTGATACGATTTCCTGGGCGGCTTTGAGAATCGTGCTTTCGCGGTACAAAACGCTTTCGATGAAAACTTTTGCCTCGTTCACACTGTTGCGGGCAAATTTCAGCTCGGCCTTTTTTCGCTCGGATTGCTCGCTTGTGTCTCCGTCTTTGATTTCGGTGGATTTTATGAGACTCGTATAATCTTTGGATATTTCAAGCTTTGGTAAAAATTCCCGCGCAAAAGTGACGGTGAATTCTGGTTCCTCACTCTGATTTTCTTCAAAATCTGGATTTTTAGTGACAATTACATCCGGTGCAATAAAATTTGCCTGATTCGTGCCAAAATTGCGGGCAGGGTAGGGGTCGAGCGTGCGGATAAAATTCAGCGAAAGTTCAATCGCTTCTATAGAGTAATCATCTTTTTCGAGAAGAATTTCATCTTTTTTATTGAATTTGAGTTTTTTCTGCTCGGAAAGATAATCCGCAATCTTTTTCTGGATTTTTGGCGGTTGAGGCGGGTTCAAAAAGTCAAAATGCTCGTGGGATTCCAAAAGAAAAAGACTCAAATCGCTTGCCATGCCAGAAATCTTTGCCTGAACAAAAAGACTTTCGCGGTAATTGTTGGTGCATGTGCCGATTGGATCAAGATTTTGCACTACGTTGAGACAGTGTGACAAAAATTCTTCGGTGTGAAGCGGATTTTCTGGATTCAAAAATGAAATCGGAGCGAGGATGTGAAAGCCCTTTTCGTCAAGGTTGTAAATTAGTTTGATACAAAGTGCTTTTTCTTCGGCACTAAGCTTCATTGAATTGAGCTGATGCTCCAAGTGGTCAGTGAGCGGTTCGCGCTCGTCCGCATTGCTTTCAAGTGCTGCCTGAAAATTGTCGCTTGCAGCAGTACCCGAAGAAGAAGCAGAGCCGTAATGTGTGGTGTCCGAAAATCGCGACGAAGCCGAAACTTCCGTGCGCGAAGATTTTACGCCAGTTTCTAGCGAATCAGATTTTATTTCCAATGCAGGATTTTTGGCCACGTAAGAATAAATTTCGTTCCGCAGATCCGCCCCGCTCATGGCAAGCAAGTTGAGCGACATAATCTGCGTCTGGCTCATTTTCTGGACTTGTGCCTGAGACATTGTTTGAGAAACACGCTGCTGAAAGCTCATCTGCGGGAAATCGGGCATACAATAATTATATACTATTCTCTGTTAATTGTGCTATAATTTCTTCATTATGAAAAATTTTGAAAATTACGGCGTGCAGATTCCAGAAATCTTGCTGCCAAAAAAAGTTGATTTAAAGTCATGGTCGGTGATTGCATGTGATCAGTACACTCAGGATAAGGAATATTGGGCTAAGGCTGCTCAGACGGCTGGCACAAATCCTTCTACGCTTAATTTGATTTTCCCGGAAGTCTATCTTAATGATGGCGACGGTGAGGCGAGAATCAAAAAAATCCATGAGACGATGAAGAGCTACATCGATGCTGGCATTTTCGCTTCTGGTGAGGAATGTATTTACATCGAGCGAAAGACTGAATACGGCCGCACGCGAAAGGGCCTTGTCCTTGCTGTTGACCTTGAAAAATACGAGTGGAAGCCAGGCAGCAAGGCTTTGATTCGTGCAACTGAGGCGACTGTCCCCGAGCGAATCCCTCCGAGAATGAAAATCCGTACTGGGGCAACTTTGGAGCTTCCTCATATCATGCTTCTTGCAAATGATGAAAAGGACTTGCTCGTTGGCGGAGCGGCTTCAATCGCAAAAAAATCAGCTCCTATTTATGACGGAGACCTCATGCTCAATTCTGGTCACATCACAGGCTGGAAGGTTTCTGGGGCAGAGACTGAGAGTCTTTTGGAAAATGCGCTTTCGGCACTGGCAAAGGCTGGAACGGACAAAGACGGAAACTGCTTCCTTTTTGCCGTGGGCGATGGAAACCATTCTCTGGCTACAGCAAAGGCTGTTTGGGATGAGCACAAAAAATCACTTTCTGGCGATGATTTGATTAATTCTCCTGTTCGATATGCTTTGGTTGAGGTTGTTAACATTTACGATGAGGGGCTTACATTCGAGCCAATTCACCGCGTAATTTTCAATCAGGATGCAGGAAGCTTGATTCTCTTTATAGAAGAAAAATTGGGCGGCGAAGTCAAGAATTTCGCTACAGAAAAAGAACTTGAAGATTTTGTTGCTGACAAAAATGCAAAGGGCGCTAGATACGGCTTTATCACAACCGTGGCTGGCTCAGAAAAGCTCTGCGTTTTGGAAACAGAAATCACAGATTTGGCGATTGCGGCTCTTCAGCCAGTTTTGGACGAATACCTTGATGCGCACTCAAAAGACAAAAAGAACGACATCGATTACATTCACGGCACGGAAGATGTTGTTAAGCTCGGTCACAAAGAAAACGCGCTTTCAATTCTTCTGCCACCAATCGCAAAAGATTCGTTCTTCCAGACAATCGCAAGCCGCGGCGTTCTTCCCCGCAAGTCCTTCTCAATGGGCGAAGCCAGCGAAAAACGATTCTACGTTGAAGCAAGAAGATTGTTCTAATTCAACATCACGTTGTCATTATTTACTTTGATTTTTTTGAACAGCTCTACGATGGAATCCATTGTGAGCTGTTTTTTTTCTTCACCTGCAATGTCCGAGATGATTTCGCCCTTGTTCATCATAATCAGGCGGTTGCCGTAGTCCAGGGCGTGCTGCATGTTGTGGGTGACCATCATGACCGTGAGATTGTATTCCTGGGCAAAGCGGCGGGTGAGTTCCATTACGATTGCGGCGTTGGTGGGGTCGAGGGCGGCTGTGTGCTCGTCGAGGAGAAGAAGGCTCGGCTTACTCATAACTGCCATGAGCAGGGTGAGTGCCTGTCGCTGACCGCCTGAGAACTGGTCAACGTTGTCGCCTAGTCGGTCTTCAAGCCCCATGTTCAGGACTTTGAGCTGGTCTCGGAAAAAGGCACGCATTTTGTTGTTGAGCGAGATTTTAAGCCCTTTGAAGCCTTTTTTGTAGCAAATCATCATGTTGTCTTCGAGTCTCATTTTGCCAGCAGTTCCCAAAAGCGGGTTTTGGAAAATGCGGCCAATGTATCTGGCTCTCTTGAATTCGGCATCGTTTGTGATGTTTTTTTGAACGCCGTCTTCGCCTGTGAGAAGGATTGTGCCTGTTGTTGGTTTGAGGGTTCCGGCGATGACATTGTAAAGCGTAGATTTGCCTGCACCGTTTGAGCCGATGACTGTGATGAAGTCACCTTTTTTGATGTTGAGATTTATGTTTCTGAGCGCGTTGTTTTCGTCTGGAGTGTTCGCGTTGAATGTGATTGAAATGTTGTTTAAGTTTAGCATAATTTTTTCCTAAGTATTTTTATCTTTCAGGCCTTTTCAGGTGCTGCTTGAAGTAGCCTACTATATCTTGCTTGCTTACAATCAGACAGAGAATAATCATGAGACCTGTGACTAGCTTTAGGTCGTTGGCGTTCATGCCGATGTTGTAGCCGTATCTTCGGGCGATGAACATGAGCGCGCGGTAAATGATTGAGCCTAAAATTACTCGGAATGTCTGCCAGCCGATTTTGTTTGAGTGGATTACGAATTCTCCCAGCATGAGGGAAGCAAGTCCTGAGACAACGACTCCACTTCCGCTTCCCACGTCGGCAAAGCCTGAGTACATGGCAAAAAGAGCACCGGAAAGAGCCGAAAGCCCGTCGCCAAAGCAGATTCCCACTCCGCGCACAATCCGCGGGTCAACGCCTTGTGAAATTACCATCTGTGGATTTGAGCCGAGTGCGCCCATTGTGAGGCCGAAATCTGTTGAGAAGAACAAATTCAAAATCACGAGCAAAAGACCCACAAAAATCACGAGAAAAATTACGATTCCCCAGTCCGGTGTGATGGCAGGGAAACTTGTCTTCATAAACTGTTTAATAGAAGAAAAAATTGTTGGAATTCTGAGAAAAGACAGGTTTGCCTGATTCGACATGACGCGCAAATTGACCGAGTAGAGCATGGTCATCATCAAAATACCTGCAAGCAGATCCGGGATGCGGAGCTTTGTATAAATCACTGTGGTACAAAGACCAGCCAAAAGCCCTGCCATAAAAACAATCATGAGCGCAAGGGCTGGTGAAATGCCATGAGTGAGACAGGCCGCAAGAACACACGCCCCGAGCGGGAACGAGCCGTCAACTGTCATATCACAAAAATTGAGGACGCGGAAAGTCATGAACACGCCCAGAACCATAATTCCAAAAATCAAACCTTCGATGAGAATACCTTGAATCATACAATGATTCTACCGATAAAAACAGGAATTTACAATTGCTCTTGACAGTATGTTTCTCTTTACAGTAACATTCTTCTTGAAAATAATCTTGCTCTATGGAGAAAAAAATGAAAATTACAAAAATAGGCTTGCTTCTAACAGCTGCACTATCACTTTGCGCCTTTACTGGCTGCAACAAAAAATCCGCTGACGGCAAAAAATCTGTCAAAATCGGTATCGCAAAAATTGTTCAGCATATTGCTCTGGATTCAGTTGAGCAGGGAATTGTAGATGTCCTCAAAGAAAACGGCGTAAACGCAACTTTTGATCTTCAGAATGCAAACGGAGACCCGAACACTGCTGCTCAGATTGCAATGAAATATCGTGACGAGGGCGTTGATGTGGCTGTCGGTATCGCAACTCCTGTTGCCCTTGCTCTGGCAAACACAATCACAGATATTCCAGTCGTATTTGGCACTGTAACTGACCCTCTCGGAGCAGGCCTTGTCTCAACTTTGGAGCACGGCGAGCGAAACATCACTGGCATGAGCGACGCAATTCCGACCGAGCAGCACATTGCTCTCTTCAAGCAGCTCACCGGTATCAAAACTTTGGGTTACATTTATACAAGCAACGAGGCAAACTCAGTTTCTTCTCTGGAACTTGTCAAAAAAGGTTGTGAGCAGGCCGGGCTTTCACTTGTCACCCAGGCAATTACTAATTCAAGCGAAGTAAAACAGGCTGCAGAGGCGATCATCAGCCGTGTTGACGGCTTGTATCTCACGACAGACAACACCGTTTTCAGCGCGCTTTCATCTGTAAAAGAAGTTTTCGGCGAAGCTAAAAAGCCGATTTTCTCAGGCGATGTAACAGGAGCTATGGACGGCGGCTGTGTAATTGCGAGCGGATTCAACTACTACAAGGCTGGCCGCGCAACTGGCGAAATGGTTCTCAAAATCTTGAACGGCGAAAAACCAGAGAATATCCCAGTTCGCTTTATGACTGACCCAAGCGACAGCGATTTGCTCTTCGACCTTGATGCGGCAAAGAACTGCGGAATCCCAATTCCTGCCGAATATCTTGAAGAAGCAAACATGATTTTTGAGAACGGCACGCTTACAAAGAAATAAAAATGATGCGGGGAATGTGCGGCGTACCAATAATCCTGCACATCCCTCGTTTTTATTCATCGTATAAAAGATAAGGCTTTCGTTGTGCCTTAAATTTGGAAATATCTTTTTGCCAGTTTGCCTTTATTTTCTCTGCAGAAACTCCAGCCGTAATCTGCTCCCTAAGATTTGCGGAGCCGCTTAAAAGATCTATCCAATATTTGCCGTTCTCTCTGGCATTTCCCCAAAAGTCAGCATCTTTTCCAATACTTTTTGCCTTTTGGTATGCATCCGAAAGATAAGAGACATCACAACCATTTTCCCAGATTTCTTCGAGTGGTTTTGTGCGTAAATCTACACCGTAGCAAGTTTGCCCCAGAAACGGCGGATTGGTCGCGCCGCTTATTGATTGCGGAACAAAATTAAAATCGGCCTCGGAAAGAGAATCAAAGAAAGGACTTCCGTAGGCTTCAAACGGAAAGCTTGTGCCGCGCCCCACGGAAACAATTGTGTTCTCAAAAAAACAGGTTGAAGCGTACAAGTAAACCGCCCTCATGTCCTTGATGTTTGGCGAAGGAGCACGGATAAGCGCGTATTTGGTCTGGTGCGTGTAATTTTTGCATGGAATGACCGTGAGATTGCAGGCATTTTTGCCAGCCGTAAGCCATCCTTCTCCGTTTATCATACGTGCAAGCTCTCCAAAAGTCATGCCGTGCACCGTTGGAATCGGGAGCCGCCCCACGCCTGATAAATATTCGTTTTTTAGAATCTCTCCGTCTACATAAAAGCCGTTCGGATTCGGGCGGTCAAGGATTACAACTGCTTTTTGATTTTTTGCACATGCGTCCATGAGGTAATAGAGCGCGATGTAGTAAGTGTAGTATCTAAGCCCCACGTCCTGCATATCGACCAAAAGCGTGTCAAAGCTTGCCATGCTTTTTTCGCCAGGTGAATGAGTTGAGGAATTTTCATAAAGTGAAAGAATCGGAACGCCTGTCTTTTCATCAACGCTGCTTGCTATGTGCGATCCGGCATCTTCTGTGCCGCGAAATCCATGTTCCGGGCAGAAGATTGCCGTTACATTGATTCCGTGCGAAAGAAGAGAATCAAGAATATGCTCGCCGTAACTGACTGCGTTCCCCTGTGAATCTTTTCCAAAAGGAATGAGCGAAGAATCAGCACTTGAAGAGTTTTGAAAGCCACCGTACTGTACAGTTCCGTCTGAAAGAGTGATTTTGTCGCCCACAATGCCTGAATGGTTTGAAAAAAGGGCGACACGCTTGTTTTTTAAGAGAGACTCATACTCGCCGAACTGTTCATCGCCAAGAATCACACGAGTGGTTGTACCAGCCCCTGCTACCTTTGTAGCGTGACAAGAAGTAAAGATTGAGGCACATGCAGAACTGATAAGCAAAGTGAGAACTATTAGATTTTTTTTCATATTACCAAAACTTTTATGCTGAATATATTTCATTATTAAGTTCTTTTTCACTGGATGCTACAATGACGGCTGCCGCAATATCTCCGTTTACATTTAAGGCTGTTTCTATACGATCGATAATTTGATCGATTCCCATCAAAAAGGCGATTGCACTTGCTGGCAAACCAAGAGAAACAAGAATTGCCGCCATACAAACCAACATTACGCCAGGAATGCCTGGAGCACCGACTGAAAGCATAAATACCATCAAAGAAATTTTTACAAGTATAGCTGCGTTAAGCTCCACTCCGCACATTCTTGCAAGCATGATAATTGCAATAACAAGACAGAGGCTTGAGCCATTCATATTTACTGTTGCTCCTAGCGGAATTGAGAAGGCTGTGATTCTTTCAGAAACACCGAGTTTTTTCTTGCATAAATCCATTGTGAACGGAATACTTGCAGAAGAACTGCTAAGAGCGAACGGAGTTAAGAAGTATGGGATAGATTTTCTTAGATAGGGGAATGGAGATTTCTTTCCGACGATAGCAATTAAAAGAGAATTCAATACAATGAGAGCTACAACACCTATCAGCACACCGATTATATTAGAAAGCAACATAAGAATTACATCGGCTGAGCTTGAATATACAAGACTTGTAAATGATACGAATGCCATAATAGGCATGAAGAAAACGACCATAGTCATCATTTTTGTGAAAACTGCGTTTGCATCTTCAAAAATATTTCTGAGATTTGTTCCTTTTTCTCCAATCGCGCTCAAAGCCAGCCCCATAAATACAGCTATAAAAAGAATTTGAATCATCGAGCCGTTTGCAATCGGGCTGACAAGATTTTTTGGAATGATGCTGATAAGGAACGATGAGAGGGTTGTTTGCGTTGTGTCCAAAGAATCTACGGATGCGTGTGCAACCGACTCTGGGAGAGGTGGAACTTCGCCCGAAAAGAGAATCCAAGAAATGCCTAGTGCGATAACAATTGACATGGCGGTTGTAAAAAGATATGTGCTGATAACTTTTCCGCTGATTCTTCCGATGTTTTTGCTGGAAAGCGAAGAAAGACTTGTCACAAGAGAGAAGAATACAACAGGCGCAATCAAAAGCGAAAGTGAATTCATAAAGAGCGTTTGGATTGTAGAAATTACAGATTCTGAAATGAATGTCGCAGCTTCTTGTGGGAGCCATTTCATGCCAAACCCGCAAATAATTCCCAAAATCATAGATGCAAATGTAAAGTGAATCAGATGGCTTCCAGCCTGATGAACGTGGATAACGACAACATTGCTTCCACCACGACGGCTGTAACTTAATTCCTGGCGGTGAGCGTAGAAAATCAAGTCGCGGTACACGTCTTCGGTTTTTCCGTTCCATTCCATTTCGGCAAATGGATTGTATTCTTTGCCCTTAGCCGTAAGACTGATACTGACTGTGCCCAAAAAAGAACGGACGCGTGCAGTAACAACTTGCTCCGTATTTTCATGTAAGCGGACAACGATTTCTTCAAGAAGCAGAAGCGTGTTTGTGATTTCGCGCTTGCTCGCCTTCA
>Ga0256407_10005368_pt1 | contig 20612 bp, 17 predicted proteins | sample RumenRJG_04DNA_FD_193489 | JGI IMG/M metagenome (GOLD analysis project Ga0256407, IMG submission 193489) | Bovine rumen microbial communities from Lethbridge, Alberta, Canada - RJG_04 | ecosystem: Host-associated > Mammals > Digestive system > Stomach > Rumen | place: Canada: Alberta... | reverse complement strand
GCTGGACTTTACAGAAATTTCAGGGTTGTCTGTACTGTCTGATCTTCGATTTTCAAGGTTCTTGTTTGCTGTGCTCTGTGAGACAGCTTGTTTAATATACCAGACTGTTAATACTTTGTCAACCACTATTTTCCAGTTTTTTTCAAAGCCAGTCCGGAACGGAGAAAGAGGGATTTGAACCCTCGCGCCGGTTTTATCCGACCTACCCCCTTAGCAGGGGGGCCTCTTCGGCCACTTGAGTATTTCTCCTGAGCCACTTGTTTTCCAACAAGCATTAAAAATTATACTAACCCCCCGCGCCATTGTCAACCTCAATTTTGCTTTATTTCAAGCCATTTTTTCGGTCATTCCAGCGCTACAAGATGTTGGTGGAAAAGCCGGAACTATGTCTGCATTTCGTACTGTCTGCAGACATTGTCCCGGCGTTTTCGTCATTTTTTCCTGATTTTACTGAAACTGTAGATGGCTGTCACCAGCATGAGGATCCCCGTCAGTCCGAGCATGATCGCGACTCCGGTAACGGAGCTTTGTGAAAGACCGTCCATCAGAGCAAGGTTCGTTGCCCCCTGGGACATATCCAGTAAAAGGATCCCCAGGATGATGCGGATGAACACAGAGATCAGAACCAGTTTTTCACGGTTCATTCTTCTTCATTCCCTTCTGCTTCTTTCAGAAATTCATTCTCTTTCTCGATCTGGTCCTCGGCTACGTGTTCCAGAGCTTCTTCCGTCTGCGGAGAAGACTCCCGGACCTTCGCGATGCTGGCGACTCTGACATTGGAGTTTCTGTCGATACTCATCAGCTTGACTCCGCCGGTGATCCTTCCGATGATGGAAATGTTGGAGACCGGGATCCGGATAATGATGCCTTCGTTGGTGATCAGCAGCACTTCCCTCTCGTCATTTACGAGCTTCGCACCGATCAGAAGACCTGTCTTGTCGTTAAGCTTATGGCAGATCAGTCCTTTACCGCCACGGTTCTGCTTCCGGAATTCCGTAAGCATGGTACGCTTGCCCATGCCGTATTCCGTTACTGTGAGAAGTGCCTCTCCCTGTCGGGTCAGCTGCATGCCGACAACTTCGTCGCCTTCCTCGAGATCCATTCCGCGGACGCCCATGGAAGCACGGCCGGTCTGGCGCACATCGTCTTCGGAGAACAGGATGCTCATACCCTGTTTGGAAACAAGGATCACATCCTCCGATTCTCCCGCAGCCTTGACTTCAATCAGTTCATCCCCTTCTTTTAGAACAATGGCAGTCAGTCCGTTTCTGCGGACGTTCGAGTACTCGGAGAGAAGTGTCTTCTTTACCATACCAAGCTTCGTGGCCATGAAAAGATAAGTCTCGTCGCTACTCCGGTTGAACGGGATCATGGCGGTGACCTTCTCCTCGGGCTGCAGCTGCAGGAGATTGATGATTGCTGTACCGCGGGCAGTCCTGCTGGCATCCGGGATCTGGTAAGCCTTCAGGCGGTACACTCTTCCCTGATTCGTAAAGAAATCAATGTAGTGGTGGGATGTGGTCATGATGAGGTCCGTGATGGAATCCTCTACCAGCGTCTGCATCCCCTTAATTCCCTTACCGCCTCTGTTCTGGCTGCGGAAGTTGTCCGGACTCATCCGCTTGATATAGCCAATGTTCGTCATGGTAATGACGATATCTTCGTCCGGGATCAGATCCTCGGCTTCCATCTCATCGTCCACACCAAAGCTGGTGCGCCTGTCGTCCCCGTATTTGTCGGAGATCACCAGGATCTCTTCGCGGATCACGCCCAGCAGTTTTTTCTCATCCGAAAGGATCTCTTTGTAGTATGCGATCTTCTGCTGCAGGTCCGCGTATTCCGCTTCGATCTTGCCGCGTTCCAGTCCTGTCAGGGCGCGGAGACGCATGTCCACGATCGCCTGGGCCTGAACGTCGGTCAGTCCGAAACGCGCCATAAGTTCCTGCTTCGCGATGGCAACTGTCTGGCTTCCGCGGATAATACGGATCACCTCGTCGATATTGTCCAGGGCGATCAGCAGTCCCTGCAGGATATGAGCCCGTTCTTCCGCTTTGTTCAGGTCATATTTTGTTCTTCGGGTAACGACATCTTCCTGGTGCTTCAGGTAATAGTCCAGCATCTGCTGAAGGTTCAGCACATGGGGTTCGTTGTTTACCAAAGCAAGCATGATGACGCCGAAAGTATCTTCCAGCTGCGTGTGCTTGAACAGGCGGTTCAGCACCACCTGGGGATTGGCATCCTTCCGGAGCTCGATCACGATGCGCATGCCTTCTCTGTTGGTCTCGTCCCGGAGGTCTGTGATGCCGTCGATGCGCTTTTCCTTGACAAGGTCAGCGATCTTTTCGATGAGACGCGCCTTATTCACCAGATACGGCAGTTCCGTCACAATGATCCTGTTCTTGCCGTTCTGCATCGGCTCGATATTGGTGACGGCGCGGACGCGGATCTTCCCGCGGCCGCTGCGGTACGCTTCCGTGATACCGGATTTTCCGAGGATCATGGCGCCGGTGGGGAAATCAGGTCCCTTCACCAGTTCCAGAAGATCCTCCAGCGTAGTCTCCTGATCCGCGATCTTGTCATCGATGATCTTCACCACTGCAGAGACTACTTCACGGAGATTGTGTGGAGGAATATTGGTCGCCATACCGACAGCGATTCCGGTGGTGCCGTTGACCAGAAGATTCGGGAAACGGCTGGGAAGCACGGTGGGCTCTTTTTCTGTCTCATCAAAGTTCGGCACAAATTCGACGGTGTCCTTGTTGATGTCGGACAGCATCTCCATGGCGATCTTCGAAAGCCTTGCCTCTGTATAACGCATCGCGGCAGCGCCGTCGCCGTCCACAGAACCAAAGTTGCCGTGTCCGTCCACCAGCGGATAACGAAGGCTCCACTCCTGCGCCATATTGACTAAGGAGCCGTAGATCGAGGAGTCACCATGGGGGTGATATTTACCCATGGTATCACCGACGATACGTGCGCATTTTCTGTGCGGCTTGTCGGGCCCGTTGTTCAGTTCGATCATGGAGTAGAGAATTCTTCTCTGGACCGGCTTCAGTCCGTCCCTCACATCCGGCAGCGCGCGGGAAGCGATAACGCTCATCGCGTAGTCGATGTAGGACTTCTCCATTGTTTTTTTCAGATCAACTTCCTGAATTTTATCAAATACATTAGGTTCCATTCTCTCCCCTTCGAAAACCAGCAATTAACAGGATCACGAATCCAGAACTGCGTATTTCGCATTTGCTTCAATGAACTCTCTTCTCGGTTCCACCTGGTCTCCCATCAGTGTCGTGAAAGTAAGATCCAGTTCGGAAAGGGAGTCTTCATCCATGTTGACTCTGAGCAGTATCCTTCTCTCAGGATCCATCGTGGTCTCCCAGAGCTGGTCCGCGTCCATTTCTCCAAGGCCTTTATATCGCTGGATCTTATTGTTCTGATCCCGGCCGACCTCTCTGATAATGGAGGCGAGCTCCTCGTCGCTGTAGGCGTACCAGATCTTCTGGTTCTTCTCCAGCTTGTAAAGCGGCGGCTGCGCAAGGAATACATGGCCTTCCTTGATCAGCTCTGGCATAAAGCGGAAAATGAACGTCAGCATCAGCGTCGCGATGTGCGCTCCGTCGACGTCCGCATCTGTCATGATGATGATCTTGTTGTAGCGGAGCTTCGTGATATCAAAATCTTCATGAATACCTGTGCCGAAGGCGGTGATCATGGCTTTGATCTCCGCGTTTTCGTAAACACGGTCCAGTCTTGCTTTTTCCACATTGAGGATCTTGCCGCGGAGCGGAAGGATCGCCTGGGTGGCGCGGCTTCTCGCTGTTTTTGCGGAACCGCCGGCGGAATCTCCCTCAACGATAAAGATCTCGCACTCTTCCGGGTTCTTGCTGGAACAGTCCGCCAGCTTTCCGGGCAGTGCCATGCTGTCCAGAGCGGACTTTCTTCTGGTCAGGTCCCTGGCCTTCCGGGCAGCAGCCCTGGCTCTCTGAGCAAGGATCGCTTTCTCGCAGATCTGCTTTGCCGCGTTGGGATTCTGCTCCAGGAAGTAAGTCAGCTGTTCGCTCACTACAGTGCTGACAGCGCTGACGACTTCGGAATTTCCAAGCTTCTGCTTTGTCTGTCCTTCAAACTGAGGATCTTCCACCTTGACGCTGATAATGGCTGTCATACCCTCACGGATATCCTCGCCGCTCAGGTTGTCCTCACTGTCCTTCAGAAGCTTATTCGTCCGGGCGTAATCATTGAAGGTCTTCGTGACCGCATTCTTGAATCCTGTAAGATGCGTACCGCCTTCCGGAGTATTGATGTTATTGACGAACGTATAGATATTCTCGTTAAAGGAATCGTTGTGCTGGATGGCCACTTCCACCATCACGGAATTCTGCAGTCCTTCACAGTAGATGACCTGCTCGTAGAGAGGCGTCTTGCCGCGGTTCAGGTAAGTAACAAATTCTTTGATCCCGCCTTCGTAGTGGAATGTGTTCTCTCTCTTCTCTTCTCTTTCGTCCCGCAGGATGATCTTCAGGTTCTTTGTCAGGAACGCTGTCTCACGGAGTCTTGTCTTCAGAGTATCGTAGTCGTAGACTGTCTCCTCAAAGATCTCACTGTCCGGAAGGAAAGTTACAGTTGTGCCGCTTTCTTCCGATCCGCACTCTCCGGTCACTGTGATCGGGGATACAACTTTGCCCCTCTCAAATTTTTCTTCGTAGATCTTTCCTTCGCGGCGCACCTCGACTTTCAGCCACTCGGAAAGTGCATTGACTACGGAAGCACCAACACCGTGCAGTCCTCCGGAGACCTTGTATCCCCCGCCTCCGAATTTGCCGCCGGCATGCAGGATGGTAAATACGACTTCCAGGGCAGAAATTCCTGCCTTTTTCTGGATATCCACCGGAATACCGCGGCCATTGTCAACAACTGTCACAGAATTATCCGGATTCACGGTCACTGTGATCACGCTGCAGAAACCGGCCAGTGCCTCATCTACCGCGTTGTCCACAATCTCGTAGACCAGATGATGAAGTCCTCTGGCAGAAGTGGAACCGATATACATACCGGGTCTTCTTCTCACACCTTCCAGGCCCTCAAGGATCTGGATCTGATCCGCATTGTATTCCGTACTCATTCTGTATCCTCCTATATCAGCGCCATTCATTTTCTGATCAGGTCTCTTCCGGGAAAACTTCTTCCGCTGTCCCGTCCACGATCCTGAATTTTCTGTCGATCCTGAAATGTTCTTCCAGAAGGTTTTCCATACCGGTGCTGGTAAGCACCGTCTGCGTTCTGCTGATGGCGCTCAGCAGGTGACGCTGCCGTTCTGTATCAAGTTCCGAAAGGACATCGTCCAGAAGCAGGACCGGCCAGTCGCCGGAAGCGCGCTTCATGAGCTCGATCTCCGACAGCTTCAGAGAAAGAGCACCTGTCCTCTGCTGTCCCTGGGAACCATATTTTCTGAGGTCCATCTCATTGACAAAAAAACCGATATCATCTCTGTGAGGACCTACCGTTGTCGTTTTCAGTTTTCTGTCGACCGCCCCGGCTCTCTTCATGGCAGTCTCATACTCACGAACAGAGACATTCTTTTCATAGCTGACCCGCATCTTCTCTTTTCCGGAAGTTATCTCCCCGTGGATCCCTGAAGTCAGCGGATCCAGCATTTCAATAAATGCCTCTCTGGCCCGGATCAGTTCTGATCCGAAACGGATCAGCTGACTGTCCCATACTTCCAGAGTATCAGAGAGTTCCGGTGAAAAAGCCAGGTCCTTCAGAAGCCTGTTTCTCTGCAGCAGAGCTTTGTTGTAATTTACCAGGGAATGAACATAGGAACGGTCCAGCTGGCAAAGCTCCATATCGCAGAAACGTCTCCGGTCCGAAGGTCCGTTTTTTATGATGTTCAGATCTTCGGGAGAAAACAGGACCACATTCAGTGTGCCAAACAGTTCGCTGGCCCTGCGGATCGGAACTCCGTTTACTGCGATCCCTTTCGCCCGGTCCTTTTTCAGGTGCATATCGATCCGGTAGGGAATGTCATTTTTCTTCAGTTCCAGACGAATGTGCGCCTCTTCTTCTCCGAACCTGATCAGTTCCCTGTCCTTGCTTCCTCTGTGGGACTTCGTAGCTGCGCAGAGATAAAGCGCTTCCAGGATGTTTGTCTTCCCCTGAGCATTGTCTCCGTAAAGGAGATTGCTTCCCGGATGGATCGAAAGTTTCAGCTCCCTGTAATTCCTGTAATTTTTAAGCTCCAGTGATTCTATAATCATTTCCGTCAAAGGAAAACGTATCTCCGGGACGAAGCTTCTTTCCTCTTCTCAGCTCCGTCTCACCGTTGACTTTAACTTTCCCGTCCTTTACCGCGTACTTCGCATCCGACCCGGCCTCAAATTCACCGGTAAGCTTCAGCGCCTGCTCCAGCTTGATATATTCATCGCTGATCCTGATATCAGTCATATCTCTTTCCTCCGGATCAAACCACAAAATTCACAGGAAGGATCAGGTAGATATAACTTTCCTTTTCATCCCGGATAAAGCACGGCGCCTTGGCATTGGTAAGATAAATACTCACTTCTTCATCTTCCGCAGCACGGAGCGCGTCGAGCAAGTACTTCGGGTTGAAAGCGATCATCAGATCCTTTCCTTCTTTCACACAGCCGACTTCTCCGTTCATTGTCCCGTAGGCACTCTTGACCTGCATCCGGATCACCTGGTCCCGTATATCGAAAATGATCGGCTTATGGTCGCTTTCCCTGATCAGGATGGTAGCGCGGTCGATATTTCCGGTCAGCCGGTTCCTGTTCACGTTCACCTTCGTCTCATAATCTCTGGAAAGCATGTGCTCGATCCGGAAATATTCTCCCTCAATGAGACGGGAAACGATCACAGTATCATCAAACTCGAAGAGAATGTGGTTCTTTGAGAAACAGATCACCACTTCACTCTCGTTGTCATCTTTCAGGATCTTGGAGATCTCGTTCACTGTCTTTCCGGGAACGATCACTTTCGCGTTTCCGAATTCCTGCTTCATCTCCACATTCCGGATGGCGATCCGGTGTCCGTCAAGAGCGACAAACTTCACGTTACTGCCGCGCACTTCGATATATTCTCCACCCATCATTTTGTTGGAGTCATTCAGTGCAGCAGAAAAGATCGTCTTCCGGATGGCATCCTTCAGAGTCATCTGGGACAGGACGATATAATTATCCTTCTCAATTGCGGGAAGATAGGAAAACTCCTCGCCGTCTTTTCCCTGAATATTGAAGACCGCGTTATCACAGGAGATCGTCGTCATAAAAGACGAATTGCTCTCGATCACGACAGGAGCATCTCCGCTGTCAAACTTTCTGACGATCTCGTAGATCAGTTTTGCTTCCAGGGCGATTTTTCCGCTTTCCACAATCGTTCCGCTGCAAACAGTTTCTATCCCCAGTTCCGTGTCATTGGAAGCAAGCCGGATCACATCGCTTCCGGCATCAAACAGGATACACTCTAGAATAGGGTTTGTCGTTCTGACGGGAATAGCTCTTGAAACGATCCCCAGAGCATTGATCAGCTGGTCCTTGTTGAACTCGAGTTTCATGGATGCGGCCCTTTCTTTTTTTAAAAAGACTTTCAGTAATCGTATTCTTAGGGACTGTGAATTTGTGAAAACATGTCACGGCCCTTGGTTTCAGCAGTGTTTTTTGTTCTTCCCGCTTCTGTGGAAACGGTCTGAAGCAGCAGTGAAAAGATGTTGATCACTGTGCGGAGATCTTTTTCTTCAGGATCGAGATCGTGGATTCCACATCGGGTTTTACCTTGATCTCTGTGGAAATCTTTTCCATGCCGTGGATAATTGTGGTATGGTCTCTTCCGCCGAGGCACTGGCCGATCTGCTGAAGAGGCGCGTTCGTCATCTCCCTGCAGAGATACATGGCGACCTGGCGCGGATAAACGATCTCCTTGTTTCTCTTCTGTCCAACCAGATCGAGCTCCGGAATGTTGAAATGTTCCGCTACAGCCTGGATAATGAACTGAGGTGTGATCTCAGGTTTGGCTCCGGGATCAATAATATCCTTCAGGACATCCTGTGCCATTTCCACATTGATCTCACGGTTATCCAGTTTGCTCATGGCCACGACTTTGTTCAGAGAACCTTCCAGTTCCCGGATGTTGCTCTTTATATTGGAAGCAATGTACTGCAGCACTTCATTGTCGATATTGATGCCGTCCAGTTCCTCTTTCTTCCTTAATATAGCCATCCGTGTTTCGTAGTCCGGCGGTTTGATATCTACAGTGAGGCCCCACTCGAACCGGGAGCGCAGCCGCTCTTCCAGCATCTCAAAGTCCTTCGGAGGTTTATCCGAGGAAATGATGATCTGCTTCTTTGCTTCGTACAGTGTATTAAAGGTATGGAAGAACTCTTCCTGGGTACTTTCCTTTCCTATAATAAACTGGATATCGTCGATCAGAAGAACGTCATTGTTTCTGTACTTATTGCGGAATTCAGTCGTCGTGTAGTTGTTTTTGCTTCTGATGGCGTCGATCAGATCATTGGTAAAGACTTCGCTGGTGACATAGCGGATCTTTGCTCCTGGATTTTCCTGAAGAACAAAGTGAGCGATGGACTGCATAAGATGAGTCTTTCCAAGTCCAACGCCTCCGTAAATAAAAAGCGGATTATAAAGTCCGCCGGGGTTTTCAGCTACTGCGAGAGAAGCTGCGTGGGCGATATTGTTGTTCTGACCGACAACGAATGTATCAAATGTATATCTGGGATTCAGGTTTGCAATGGAGAGTGTCGCAGGATCCACTTTCCGCTGCACGGGATCGATCAGTTTTCCCTGGGCCTGTGTCTGATTTCCTTCATCCGTGACATACTTTAATCCGGTGCATTTGATCCCCGTCTTTTCTTCTATAGCTACAAGAATATAAGGAGCGTATTTCCTCGTAAGCATGTTCCGGAAAACAAAGGCGGGAAGATTCTGAGTGTCAGGCACCTGGATCGCCAGAACCGTGCCGCCGTTTTCATCCTTCTCTGTATAGGAAGGCTTCAGAGGAGAGATCCATATATTGAAGGAAATCTCCGCAATTTCAAATTCGTTGCGGATATAGTCCAGAACTTCATTCCAGTTCGACTTGATCCGGTCAATGATATTTTGTTCCATTGATCTGGTTCTCCTGATTGTAGAGTATAGGTAAGTATACCAAAAAACAGACGATTTATCAACAAAACCGAGAGATTTGAAAGTCTGTTTGTGGATAACTGTGTTGTTTTAATGTGGATAACCTGTGAAATCAGGTGAATTATAAAAAATATCAGGTTTCCGTAATCAGTTTGCATAATTCTGAATTCATGAAGAAAAAAAAAGTTTTCCCCATTTACACAAGCCTAAAACGGTTGAAATCGCCCATTTTGGAATCACAATCTATGAAATATTGAAAGTTATCCACTAGTTTTACACAATGTGTGGATAAAATTATGTAAAGTGGATTACTGTTTAAAAAAAGTTGAAAAATGTAGATATCCACGAAAAGTTGTGGACAAAGATTTTCTTGACTTGAAGTTCCAGTTTCCGTATAATAATCGGGAATGTTCCCTGAATGAGAATCGGTCGGGAAAAGTCGAGAGGTAAGGAGGTGTTCCGACTATGAGAAAAGGTACAATGACTTTCCAGCCGCATAACGCGCAGAAGTTCAGAGTCCATGGTTTCCGTGCAAGAATGGCGACCAAGGGAGGAAGAAAAGTTCTTGCGGCAAGAAGAGCCAAGGGCAGAGCGAAATTAACGGTTTGATCGGCAGTTACGTCGAAAACAATGAGAGGTTGTCAGACGACGACCTCTCTTTTTGAGGTAAGGGACAGTGAAGCGTTTTCCTTCTATTAAAAAGTATGAAGAGTTCCGCAAGGTCTACACTACGGGAAAGTCCAGGGCAAACAGATACCTGGTGATGTATCTTCTCGGAAACGGGACGGATCGGAACAGGATCGGAATCAGCGCTTCAAAAAAGATTGGGAACAGTGTCATAAGACACAGAATGGTACGACTGGTTCGGGAAGCATTCAGACTTCATGTTCAGGAAACAAAGCAAGGATATGATATTGTAGTTGTTGTCCGGCAGACAGCTGTCGGGCAGACATACAGAGTAATCGAACAGGCTTATCTGCATCTTCTGCAGCTGCATGGGATCAAAACCGGCAAAGAGCCGGAAGCTACGGTTGAGGTTTTAAATGTTAGGGAGAATTGTAAAGAAGCTTCTGATTAAGAGTATTCGTTTTTATCAGATCTTTCTTTCACCGCTGAAATGGCGGTGCCACTGCGGATTTATTCCCACATGTTCCGAATACGCGATCCAGGCGATCGAAAAATACGGGCCATGGAAGGGAGGACTTCTTGCACTGTGGAGGATCCTGCGCTGCAATCCCTTTTCAAAAGGGGGATATGATCCGGTTCCGTAAGCAACGGACCAAGATTCAGATCAAAAGGAGGAACCCGCTTGAATATCATGTTTCTGACCAGGTCTACTACGCCGATCATCGGCCAGGTGGCTTATGTGCTGGGACTCGTAATGGATTATCTGTTCCGTCTCACCAGCAAATTCGGTGTTATGAACATCGGACTGAGTATCATCCTCTTTACTATTATCATTAACCTCCTTATGTGGCCGCTGACGGTCAAACAGCAGAAATCATCCAGGATGATGAGCGTCATGCAGCCGGAATTACAGGCAATTCAGAAAAAGTACAAGGGAAAAACAGACCAGGTCTCCGTCATGCGTATGCAGGCCGAAACAAAAGCGGTCTATTCCAAGTATGGCACCAGCATGACAGGAAGCTGCGGAACGATGCTGATCCAGCTTCCGATCCTGTTTGCGCTGTATCAGGTCATCTACCGCATTCCCGCATACGTTCCGTCTGTCTACAAGGTCTTCCAGTCCGCAGCTGATGCTGTGATGGGCCAGAATGACTTTATTAACGTAATGAACGGGATCGGTCCCAAGATCGCGCCCCAGCTTGCGGAAGGTGCGACCGTAAATAACGTCATTGATTTTCTTTACAAGTTCACTCCTGCGCAGTGGGTCAGTCTTGAGGAAGCATTTCCTGCGATTGCCCAGACACTTGCTACAGTGTCCGCGGATATTGGAAAGATGAACTATTTCCTCGGTGTGAACCTCGCAACGGCACCATTCCAGGGATGGATCCCCAATCCCGCATGGCTGATCCCGGTCCTCGCTGCCCTGGTTCAGTGGTACTCTGTGAAGCTGATGACTGCGACACAGCCTTCCAGAAATACCTCCAGCGACGATAATCCCATGGCGCAGCAGATGCAGAGCATGAATACGATGATGCCGCTCATGTCTCTGTTCTTCTGCTTTACGCTTCCTGCCGGTATCGGTGTCTACTGGGTCGCTTCCGGTATCTGCCGCATGATCCAGCAGATCATCATCAACAATCAGCTGAGCAAGATGGATATTGATGAGATCGTCCGCGCCAATCTGGAAAAGGCGAATGAAAAGGCGATCAAAGAGGGGAAAAACCCGCAGGAGCTGAAGAGCAAGACAGACCGTCTGCTTCGTGACGTGAGGCGTACCGAACAGAAGGCTGAGAATGAAGAAGCTGCTCTGAAGACAAAGATGGAAGTGAACGCGAAGCACGTTCAGGATTCCACTGCATATTATAACAGGAACGCAAAACCGGGTTCCCTGGCGGCTAAAGCGAACATGGTAGCCATGTACGATGAACGCCAGATGGAAAAGAAGAGAAACAAAAATAAAAAACCGGGCGCAGAGCCTGCTGTCAGTGAAGTATCGTCCGCTGCGGAGACCCCAGATGTAAAGGCGGAGGACAGTCAGGAGAACGGAAATGAATAATATGACGATTTCTGCAAAAACTTATGATGAAGCTATCACCAAAGCTCTGATCCAGCTTCAGACGACCAGTGATCATCTGATCGTAGAGACTGTACAGGAGGGAAGTTCCGGTTTCTTTGGTATCGGTGCGAAGCAGTGGATCATCCGCGCCCGTGTAAAGAGCGAGGAAGAAGAAGCAAAGGAAGCAGCCGAGAAGGCTGCCGCCGAAAAAGCGGAGCGCGAAAGAAAAGCAGCCGAAAAGGCTGCAGCTGAGAAAGCGGAGCGCGAAAAGAAAGCAGCCGAAAAGGCTGCAGCTGAGAAAGCAGAGCGCGAAAGAAAAGCAGCTGAAAAGGCTGCCGAAAAAGCCGAAGCTGAAAAGATCGCTGCCGAAAAATCCGCAAAAGAAAAACAGGTCAGGGCGGCGGCTGAGGACGAGCCGAAGGCTGCCCTGGATGGCGAAAAGAAACCGCGTCACCGCAGCCGGAAGGATGGTTCCAGAAAGAACGAGATCCTGAAGTCTGTGAAAAGTGAAAAGGCTGAAAAGGCTGCTGAAACACAGAAGCGCCGCAAGGAAGAACCTGTAGGACGCGAGGTGTTTGAAGAAGAAGCTAACGAGATCAAGGAAAAGGCTGTTACCTTCCTGAGGGAACTGTTCCGTGTGATGGATGAAGAAATTGAGATTGACACGGATTTCAATTATCAGGATAATGAACTTGGAATCTCGCTCAGCGGCGGAGATATGGGTGTTCTGATCGGAAAGCGCGGTCAGACCCTGGATTCCCTGCAGTATCTTGTCAGTCTTGTGGTGAACAAGCATCGCGACGTCTACATCCGCGTGAAGCTGGATACAGAGAATTACCGCGAGCGGCGTGAACAGAAGCTGAAGAGCCTTGCGAGAAACATCGCCCACAAGGTGAAAAAGACCAGAAAGCCTGTCTCTCTTGAGCCCATGAACCCCTATGAGCGCAGGATCATTCATTCCGCGCTTCAGAGAGATCCGTATGTCACTACTTATTCTGAGGGAGAAGATCCTTTCAGACATATTGTGGTGGCACTGAAGAAGAATCCGAAGCGGCAGGATCGTCCGTTCCGGAGGCAGAGGACAGAAGAGGCTCCTGTGGCTGAAGTTCAGGAAACTGCTGAAACAGAATAATCTAGATAGCTTGGTGAAAGAAGGCTGTCGAAAACAGGTTTGTTTTCGTATGCCTTCTTTTTCTTTAAGGAGGATAAGAGTATGCGTCTCGGTTTGACAGATACTATAGCTGCAGTCTCAACAGCGCCGGGAGAAAGCGGAATAGGAATCATCAGGATCAGCGGTGAAGATTCGTTTCTGATCGCAGACAAGGTCCTGGACCGGAAGATCTCGGATAAAGAGACGCACACCATCCATTTCCGGCACGCAGTGAAGGAAGGAAGAGTTCTTGACGAAGTCCTGGTCTCAGTCATGAGAGCGCCGAGGAGCTATACGGGAGAAAATACTGCAGAGATCAACTGTCACGGAGGCACTCTTGTGGTACAGCAGGTTTTGGAAGAGGTTCTCCGGGCCGGAGCAAGACTGGCGGAGCCGGGAGAGTTAACAAAGAGAGCATTCCTGAATGGAAAGAAAGATCTGAGCCAGGCGGAAGCAGTAATGGATGTGATCCAGGCAAAGAACCGCCTGGCGCTGGAAGCGGCGGAACAGCAGCTTTCCGGAGGATTATCGGCGGAGATCCGGAGCCTCAGGGATGCGATCCTGGATGAAACAGCCTGGATCGAAGCAGCGCTGGATGATCCGGAGCACTATGATCTGAGTGGATATCCGGAGGAACTGAAAGGAAAACTCACAGGGCTGACCGGAAGAATTGAAAAACTGATCAGAAACGCGGACAGCGGGATCGTGATCAAAGAAGGAATAAGAACAGTCATCCTTGGAAGACCGAACGCCGGAAAATCTTCTCTGATGAATCTGATCGCAGGAACGGACCGCGCCATTGTCACGGATATCGCGGGGACTACCAGGGACACTCTGACAGAACATATACGGCTCTCCGGACTGAGCCTGAACCTGACAGATACCGCAGGAATCAGAGATACTTCGGATCCGGTGGAAAAGCTGGGAGTCGAAAAAGCAAGGCAGGCAGCTGAGCAGGCCGACCTGATCCTTTGCGTGATCGACGGATCTGAACCTGTGACTGAGGAAGAATGGAAGCTTCTGGACAGTACCCGAAGCAGAAAAGCGATCGTCCTGCTGAACAAATCAGACCTTGAACAGAAAGTGACCGAAGAAGAGCTGAGGAAAAGAACAGATCATCCGGTGATCCTGTTTTCCGCAAAGGAAAAAAAGGGGATGGACGAGCTGGAAAAATGTATCCGGGAACTGTTTTTCAGCGGGGAGATCTCAATAAACGAACAGATCTGCGTGACCAGCACAAGACATAAAGAAGCGCTGGAAAAAGCGCTGGCATCACTCCGAATGGTAGGAAAGAGCATTGAAGAAGGAATGCCGGAGGACTTTTTCTCAATTGACCTGCAGGACGCTTATGAAACACTGGGAGTCATCACAGGGGAGACTGTGGAGGACGATGTCATCGCCCGCATTTTTGAACGGTTCTGTACAGGAAAGTAAGGTGAGATCCAAATGAGCAGAGTTATAGAAGAGTATTTCGACGCAGCAGTTGTGGGAGCGGGCCACGCAGGATGTGAAGCTGCTCTCAGCTGCGCGCGTCTAGGACTGAAGACGATCATATTTACGGTAAGCGTGGATTCCATCGCTCTGATGCCCTGCAATCCGAATATCGGCGGCACTTCCAAAGGGCATCTGGTGCGGGAACTGGATGCACTGGGCGGTGAAATGGGAAAAAATATCGATAAGACATTTATCCAGTCCCGAATGCTGAATGAATCAAAAGGCCCTGCAGTGCATTCTCTGAGAGCCCAGGCTGACAAGCAGGCATACACCAGGGAAATGCGGAAAACGCTGGAAAACACAGAGAATCTGCAGATCCGTCAGGCGGAAGTATCGGAGATTCTGGTAGAAAACGGAAGATGTACCGGCGTCAGGACTGTTTCAGGCGCTGTGTATCACACAAAAGCTGTAATTCTTGCCACCGGAGTCTATCTGAATGCGAGATGTATCTTTGGTGAAGTGAGCGAAAACACTGGACCGAACGGACTGAAGTCAGCAACACATCTGACGCAGTCACTTTTGGATCATGGAATTACAGTATACCGGTTTAAGACTGGAACTCCTGCTAGAGTGGACGGAAGAACGATCGATTATTCAAAAATGGAAGAGCAAAAGGGAGACGTTCCTATTGTACCGTTTTCCTTTGAGACGGATCCTTCTTCTATACAGAAGCCGCAGGTAAGCTGCTGGCTTACACATACAGGAAAAGCAGCGCACGATGTAATCAGAGCAAATATAGACAGGTCACCTCTGTACAACGGAAGGATCCACGGGACCGGACCGAGATACTGTCCGTCCATCGAGGATAAGGTAATGAAATTCCCGGATAAGGAAGGACATCAGATCTTTGTGGAACCAGAGGGTCTATATACGAATGAAATGTATCTGGGAGGAATGTCTTCATCACTTCCGGAAGATGTGCAGTATGAGATCATCCATTCTACACCGGGTCTGGAAAACGCGAGAGTCGTCAGGAATGCATATGCGATAGAATATGATTGTATAGATGCACGTCAGCTAAAATCATCACTTGAATTCAAAAATATTACCGGTTTATTTGCCGGCGGTCAGATAAACGGAAGTTCAGGATATGAAGAAGCAGCAGTACAGGGATTTATGGCAGGCGTGAACGCTGCCATGGAGATTCTGGGAAGAGATCCGTTTGTTATTGACCGATCGGAAGGATACATCGGAGTTCTGATCGATGATCTTGTAACGAAAGAAAGCCACGAACCATACCGGATGATGACTTCAAGAGCAGAATACCGCTTACTGCTCCGGCAGGATAATGCGGATCTTCGTCTTTCAGAGACCGGATACAGAATGGGTCTGATCTCAGAGGAACGGATAAACCGAGTACGTGAAAAGGAGCGCATGATCAGCGAAGAGATCACAAGATTAAAAAAGAAGATCCTTGGCGCCACACAGAAGAACAATCAGTGGCTGGAAGAGAGAGGATCTTCATCCTTAAAGACAGGTGTTTCACTAGCAGAACTGATATGCAGACCTGAATTGAACTATGACGCTGTTGCAGATCTGGATCCGGACAGAGTCGCAATTCCTTTGGATGTAAAGGAACAGATCAATATTGAGATAAAATACGAAGGATACATCAAAAGACAGGAACAGCAGGTAAAGCAGTTTAAAAAACTTGAAAACAAAAGAATTCCGCAGGATCTGGATTATAATACTGTCAAGAGTTTACGTCTTGAGGCGATTCAGAAACTGAATCTTGTTAAACCTTCCTCTATTGGACAGGCGTCAAGAATATCAGGTGTATCTCCCGCAGATATCAGTGTACTGCTTGTATGGCTGGAGGCAAAAAATGAACGACCAATATCATGAATTCGGAGACAGACTGCAAGATGCGATCAACAAAATGGATCTGCCGATATCATTGAACGAAGAGCAGATGAGATCTTTTTATATCTTTTATCAGGATCTGGTAGAAAAGAATAAAGTAATGAACCTGACCTCGATAACTGATGAGAAAGATGTGATCCTGAAGCATTTTGCTGACAGCATTGCATTGATCCTTGCCGTTTCGGATCTGAAGGAAAAGAAATATAAAACTCTCGATCTGGGTACTGGTGCTGGATTTCCGGGCATTCCACTGGCAATTGCTTATCCGGAAATGGAGTTGACCCTTGCAGACAGTCTGAACAAAAGAATACTATTCATAAAGGAAGAAACAGAGAAACTGGGTCTGAAAAATGTAAATGCAGTCCATAGCAGAGCGGAAGACCTGGCAAAAGATCAATCATACAGAGAAGGGTTTGATCTATGTGTTTCACGTGCGGTGGCCAATTTATCCACACTGTCAGAGTACTGTATTCCATTTATCCACATTAATGGATTCTTTATCCCCTATAAATCAGGAAATGTAGAAGATGAAATACTCCAATCTTCAAGGGCCTTAAAGATATTAAAGGGTAAAATGGAAAAAACAATACACTATTCACTGCCGGAAGGCGCTGGAGAGAGAACTTTACTTCTGATAAAAAAAGAAGATACGACTCCAAAGAAATATCCAAGAAAAGCAGGTCTTCCTTCTAAAGAACCAATCGTATAGAACACAGTCTAAAAATGTTTCACGTGAAACATTAACAGGCGCGGATATTAGTCCAGTCTAAAAATGTTTCACGTGAAACATTTTTGTTTTTGTGGCAGGGATGTAGAAAAAATTCAAGTATGATATACTATGACTACACTAAAAACAGAGGTGGAATGATGACAAAAATAATAGCGGTTGCCAACCAGAAAGGCGGCGTCGGAAAGACAACTACAGTTTTAAATCTGGCAGCTGCTCTGGCCGAATCTGGGATGAATGTTCTTGCAGTCGACTTTGATCCTCAGGGGAATATGAGCAGCGGTTTTGGAATAGATATCAATAATCTGAAAAATACGGTATACGAAGCAATCATGGGGCAGTGTGAACCTCAGGAAGCAATATCAGAAACTTACAGTAAACACCTTGAGGTACTTGCTTCCAATATGGAACTATCGGGTGCTGAAATAGAATTACTTGATATAGAAGAAAGAGAATATGCACTGAAAAAATGTCTGAGTAAATTAGAGGACAGGTATGATTATGTTCTTATCGACTGTCCTCCTTCTTTAAGCCTTCTGACGGTAAATGCATTGTCAGCTGCAGACAGTGTAATGATTCCGATCCAGTGTGAATACTATGCTATGGAAGGACTCAGCCAGATGCTGAAAAGTGTCGGACTGATCAGGAAGCGTTTGAATAAAGAGCTGAAAGTGGATGGCATATTATTTACCATGTATGACGGCAGAAATAATTTGTCAGGACAGGTTGTGGAAAGCGTCAAGTCCGCACTGAAGGAATATATTTATGAGACGATCATCCCCAGAAATGTCAGAGTAGCAGAAGCACCAAGCTATGGCCTTCCTGTGACTGAGTATGATCCTCATTCCAGCGGAGCGGAGAACTACAGGAAACTGGCTGCGGAACTGATTTCGAAAGAGGACTGATCATGGCGGATGAAAACAAGAAGAAAACAGCGTCAAGGCCGAAGCGTGGACTTGGAAAAGGTTTGAACGTACTGTTCGGTGAGACAGGATATGAACCGGAACAGCAGGCATCTGAACAGAAAGAAATGCCAGAATCTACAGATAAGAGTGAAACAACTGTAAAGATCTCCAGCATCATTGCAAATGAAAAACAGCCAAGAAAGAATTTTGATGAAGAAGAGTTACTGCAGCTTACAGAGTCTATAAAGCAGTATGGTGTTCTTCAGCCGCTTCTTGTAAAAAAGGATGGAGAATATTATAGAATCATAGCCGGAGAGCGCCGCTACAGAGCTGCGAAAGAAGCGGGACTGAAAGAGATCCCTGTGGTTGTACGAGACTATACAAGCCAACAGGCAGCAGAGATATCGATCATTGAAAATGTCCAGAGAGCTGACCTCAACCCGATGGAAGAAGCAATGGCTTATCAGATGCTGATCGATGACTATGGACTGAAGCAGGAAGAAGTCGCTGAAAAAGTCAGTAAAAACAGAACTACGATTACGAACTCGCTCAGACTCTTAAAACTTTCCGAAAATGTTCGTATGATGGTGGCAGGGGGTACATTATCAGCAGGACATGCCCGTGCTCTGATACCTGTAGAAGATGAGGAAACTCAGTATACACTCGCAAAGGAGATCGTTGAAAAACAGCTAAGTGTGAGAGAGACGGAAAAACTGGTTAAACAGGCCGGAAGAAAAAAGCCTGAGAAGAAGAAAAAGGATGAACCGGACTATTCAATTTTTTTCCGTGAGTATGAAGATAAGATGAAAGAAATACTCGGCACAAAAGTTCATATCAACAGAAGAGACAAGAATAAGGGAAGAATAGAAATAGATTATTATTCCCAGAATGAACTTGAAAGGATCATGGAGCTTCTCAAAAGCATCCATAACGCAGAATAAGGGGGAAGAAGGATGCAGAACACGATATTATATGCCTGTATCGGAACAGAGATCGTAACTCTTCTCCTGCTTCTTTTGATCTTCCTTAAATACAGAAGACTTTACAAGGCTTATGATATTTTTATGCGCGGAAAAGATGCAGAAACTCTGGAAAATACCATAATTGCCTTAGGAGACGAGATCCGCGATCTTCGGGCAGAGGATCGTGCAAATAAAGACGCTATACGAGTACTTAATAAAAACCAGAGATCTTCTCTTCAGAAATTTGGAATCGTCAGGTATAACGCTTTTAAGGAAATGGGCGGTAATATGAGTTTTGCGATAGCAGAGCTTGATTATACAAATTCCGGATTCATTATCAATACGGTGCATTCCAGAGAAGGATGCTATCTGTATGTGAAGACTGTGGACTGCGGTCAGACAGAAGTTCTTCTCAGTGCAGAAGAGAAAGAAGCGTTGGAAAAGGCACTGGGTTATCTGGATAGATAAATATGATTATATATTTATATATAATATTTAATCGTATATAAATAGATATGCCAGGGAGATAAGGATGAGTAAGGAAAAGCTGGTTTCAAAGGAAGAAACAAAGCTGATTCCGGGAAAAGGCAGATATCCGATTCCTGCGTATAAAGGGCCTGAACCCTATATTTTCTTAAGTTATGCGCATAAAAACGCCGATAAGGTGCTCCCGGAGATCGATCGTCTTCGTAAATTGGGTTATCATGTCTGGTACGACGAAGGAATTGCTCCAGGCAACGAGTGGACAAGCGAGATCGCAAGTGCACTGGAAAAGGCAGCTTTCTTTCTGGTTATGTTATCACCGGAAGCAGCAATTTCGGAAAATGTGCAGAATGAGATCTATTACGCGGTTGAAGATAAGAAACCGTTTCTTGCTGTCCACCTTGCGGAGACAAAGCTGGAAGGCGGGGTACGTCTTCAGATCGGAACAAAGCAAGCTATTCTGAAATATAATATGTCTGACGAAGAGTACGTCTTCAAACTGGTCGAGGCACTTACGAGAATGGGGCTGAAAAGATCAGAAAATGACACATCAGCAGTCACTGACGTACCTGTATATCAGAGCACATCCGCAGCCGTAAAAACCGTTCAAAAACAAGGAATTGCAGCAGCTGCTGTTATTCTGCTGCTGGTAATCACAGCCATGGCTGTAATATTACCAGGAAAGAAACGAAAAAAGGAGTCTTCGGAATATCTGGAAACTAATTCCATAGAAACGACTGTATCAGAAGCTGCGGAGACATCATATGTCAGTACTCAGACAGATAACATTTCTACAGAGAATGAAATATCTCAGAGTGTGACCGAAAACAATACCGCCGAACAGACAACAACTGAAACAGGACAGACTTCTGAGTCAGATGAAGAACTGAAAGAAGGGATCATTTCTAAAACCGGCGAACTTTATGAAGGAGGTATTTACTATCATATTTTTGAAAAACATGCGGAGATATACAAGTATGATCCCGGTCTGAAGCATCTGAAGATTCCGAAGGAAATCAGAGGAGTCCCCGTGACCGTCATAAGTTCCATGAACAACATGCTTCTCAACAAGGTAGCTCTTGAAACTGTAAGTATCCCCGAAGGTGTAGTGGAGATAAGCAATAACGCTTTTGCGAACTGTAGGAATCTCAAAAAAGTAAAGCTTCCGGAAAGTCTGACCAAAATTGCTA
>Ga0256407_10005366_pt1 | contig 20618 bp, 14 predicted proteins | sample RumenRJG_04DNA_FD_193489 | JGI IMG/M metagenome (GOLD analysis project Ga0256407, IMG submission 193489) | Bovine rumen microbial communities from Lethbridge, Alberta, Canada - RJG_04 | ecosystem: Host-associated > Mammals > Digestive system > Stomach > Rumen | place: Canada: Alberta... | reverse complement strand
CGGCGAGGTGGTGACCTGTGGCGTGAGCGAGCGGCGCCTGCCTTGGCGCATCGGCGTTACCCGTCCCAACGAAGACCCCTTGCAGACCGCCCAGGAACTGCAGACGGTGCTCAACGTCACCGACAAGGCGATGGCCACCAGTGGCAACTACCGCAACTTCTACTACAAAGGCGGCAAGCGCTACGCCCATACCATCGACCCGTCAACGGGCTATCCTGTGGAGCACAGCCTTCTCTCGGCCACGGTACTTGCCCGCGACTGTGCCACCGCCGATGCCTATGCCACCTCGTTCATGGTGATGGGCATCGACCAAGCCCGCGAGGTGCTTGCCAAGCATCCCGAACTGATGGCCTACTTCATCTATTCCGACAACGAGGGAAAGAATGCCGTTTGGTTTTCGGACACCCTTCGCGACAAGATTGCCGAGGAATAGTATAGTTGAGGAACAAAAGGAGGAATGAAGAGAGAATGGACTTAGGCCGATGGAGAACGCCAACCTCAACATCTACGACACGCTGCTCAGGCTGCCGCTCTTTCAGGGCCTCAGCCAGTCGGCTCTTGCCCAGGTAGTGGGGCACACCAAGTTCGACTTCCTCCGCCACGGCCAAGGGCAGAAAGTGCTGTCGGCCTATGCGCCCTGCGACAGCATGATATTCCTGATTAAGGGCGAGTTGAGCGCCATCACCTATTCCGACGACCGCAGTTATCATGTGGAGGAATACGAGTGCGCTCCTTTTGTGATTGAGCCCGAGCGGCTTTTCGGACTGAGCCAGCACTACGGCCGCAGTTACGTGGCCACCACCGATGTCGACTTGCTGCGCATCAGCAAGTCGGAGGCCATCAGACTGGCCGCCCATTTCTATGTGTTCCGCATCAACCTGCTCAACATCCTCACCACGCAGAACCAGCGTCTGCAGCACCAAGTGTGGCGCATCCATCCCCCTACGTGCCGCGACAAGATTATCCGGTTCCTAGCCGACCACTGTCTCCGACCAGCCGGCCGCAAGACATTCCATATCGGCATGCAGCAGTTGGCTACCCATATCGGCGAAAGCCGCCTGAACGTATCGCGCATGCTCCACAGCCTGGCCGACGAGCGGCTCCTGTCGATGGGCCGCGGCACCATCGAGGTGCCCGCCTTGGAGCAACTGCTCCAAGCTCAGGCCTCGCGGTAGCCACCCCTCCGTCTGACGTATTCGATCAGCGCCCTGAAAGTGGGGTCGCACGACAGCAGCTGTGGATTGCCCACCAGCACCATCTGCTCGCGCGCCCTTGTAAGGGCCACGTTGAGTTTCCGGTCGACGAGTGTGCCCTGGTCGTTATAGATATTGCCCAAGAGGAAATCGAGCTGTCGTCGCTGCCGCACGGTGAACCCATAGATGATGACGTCGCGCTGACTTCCCTGGAACCTCTCCACGGTGTCGATGGTGACATCCAGGAGCGAGGGGATGCCGAACGCCTTCAGGCACTCCATGACACACGCTATCTGATGACGGTAGGGAACGATGATGCCTACCGTCTGCTCCGGCACGAAGGTCTTCCCGTTCTGTGCATAGAGGTCGTAAACCGTTTTGGTGACCCTTGCGATGACCTGTGCCTCAGCCCTGTTCACCTTGTCTTCTCCTATCTTCAACGAAGCGCCATCGTCGGGCTCTGGCTTCACCGCCATCATCACCATCCGGTGCGAGGCGAGATGGCCGGCCCACTCGTCATCGGGGGCAAACTGCATGGAGAGCGGTCCCAGTTGATGGTCGAGGGGCACCACGCCGAGTCGGCCGCCATAGAAAGCCGTACTGGCGAAATCGGCCACCTCGGTGTGCATACGGCCCTGTTTGGTAAGCATATAGACCAACTCGGGCACAGGAGGATACCCATCGTCGGCCCTCCCCTCGGTATTGATGCGGATGAGCCGTTCGAAGAGCGATTGCCTGCAATTGAGGATGCCCAGACGGCGGAGCGAGGGGTCGGTGATTTCGGACACTTCCTCGGCCTGCTGCACCACCGCCGGCAACTGCTTCTGGTCGCCGATGAGCACGAAGCGCTTGATGGCATTGTCGTTGCCATGCCTTGCGCAGAGCACGCCAAGAAGATGTGGGTCGAGGATTTGCGATGCCTCGTCGATGATGGCCAATGGGAATTGCAGCAAGTCGAAGAGGATGGTATTGGAGAGCATCGAAGCCGTGGTAGAGACAAAGACCCTGTTGTAACAAAGTTTTCCTACCACCTCGTTCATCGTCTTGCACGAGGCCGCCACCTCGCCTATCATATAGGGCCGGTAGGCCTGCGGGCAGGCCGACGCATATCCGATGCGGATGAAGTCGATGTGCTGCTCCACCAGTTTGGAGCAGATCTCGTTGACCGCCCTGTTGGTGAACGAGAGCAAGAGCACGGGACCCTGCTCACGCGAGAGTTGCTCGGTGAGGATGTTCACCAGTCCGAACGACGTCTTTCCCGTTCCCGGCGGTCCGATGAGCAGCATATAGTCGCGGGCCTGCACGAACTTCGCCACCAAGGGTTGGAAATCGCCATATTGCCTAAGGGGCTGCTGGGTGGTGTCGACCAAGGGAGGGCGTTGTCCAAGCAGCAATTTCCTCCGGTCGTCATTCGCCTTGAGGATCTCGGCCACCGACTTGTACAAGGCGGTATGGGTCGACTCGATGACATCGTGCTCTATCGTCCATCTCACCTTCATGTCGCCCGTCTTGAACACGTTGGTGTTTCGCTGCGGGTCGCGCAGCTCCACGGTCACCCTGTCGGGCTCCATCTTGGTGATATTCGCCTTGAATAGCAAGGTCATGGTGGCAATGGGGTCGTTTCCCAACTCGTAGGGATAGACCACCACGCTGTCGCCCTCCCTGAAGTTGGGCAGCGAGGTCTGCCGCTCGGTGTCAACGGCCAGCACCATCCTCACGATGCCCTCACCCGGAACATTCTCTTCCAGGGCCACGATGGTGAGTTCGTGGAGCATATTCCCGGCGGCACATTTCTCTGCCGTGGTGGCGTTCCACATGGCCGCAGCCCCACTGGCCTCTCTGTCGGCCGTTCCGACCTTGGTGAGCAGGTGCTCCTTTGCCAGGAACGTCATCAGCCTATAGTAGTATTTTCTGGTAAGCTCATCGGCCGTATGCAAGGGGTTCAGCGCCTGCTCCAACTGAGGCAGCAGGTAGCGGTTCCAGAAAGTGGAGTCGAGTTGATTCACATTCAGCAAATCAGGAGTGAGACGGCCGAACAGGCTCTCCGCCTTCCCCTCACCCAGCATCACGAGCAGCCATGCTATCTGGTTGCGGATACGCATGGCCTCGGTGAGGAGTTTGGATGCCGGTCCCTCCTTCAAGAGTCCGTCGTCGTATTTGGAGTAGAGCAGGTAGGTATCGATCTTGCTGCTTGGGAGTCCGAAATTATAATGTACGACGGCCCTGTAGAGGAGCACCTGCACATAATGCGACTCCATATGCCCATTGGTGTGGAAGTTGCGTTTTCCCGACTTCTGCTCGATGATGACCCTCATGTTGGTCTGCGAGAGGTCCATTCGGCCCTGCAGTCCCAGTATCTCGGAGAGGAACGACGGTTCGAGCAGCACCTCGGCGGGGTCGTAGTCGGGAATCTCGCCAAACTTGTTCCTCACCATGTTGCGGATGATCAGTTGCTGCCGCTGTGCCTCCGTATGGAAATGCCCGTCAATCTCCCTGCATACCGCCAGTTTGGCCGCATATTTCTGGAAGAAGTTTACCGCGCTCTTCTGATAAGGCGTGTCCACATTTTTGTGGTGAACCTCCTCGTCGAGCATCATACTGGCGAAATTTCCCAACAGGATGGGAGCGGAGTTGACCTTGTCGGAGAGCATCGACAAGAGGAACTGGAGAGGCGTGTTGCCATAATCCTTGAAGCATCCGGCCACCGTGGTGACATCGATGAGCAAGTCGGGCAAGAACACCACCTGTTCGGGCCAATAGACGCCGTCGCGCAGTGTGGCACGCACGAGGTTGACCCTGTCGCCTGGCTTGACGAGTTTCTCCATATAGACGAAGTCGCGGGCATCGTTGTCTGGGTCGTAGAGGCTGAAGGTGATGGTGCGCTCATCACTGTCGATGGGCTGTGCCTCCATGGTGTGGCCCGAGGCATTTATCTTCCTCACCACCACCCTGACACAATCGGTGCGCACGCCCTGGTATTCCTCCTTGGGATATTGCAGCGGGAGCATCGACCTCAACTGCGCTGGCAGCGGCACCTGGTAGAGCGCTGCGGCAAACTCGGCCACGGCCTTCATGTCGCATGGCCATTTCTCCAGGAGCAGGCGCTCATCGGTGTGTGAGGCGCTTCTTGTACGGTTTCTGAAAGCGTTGACACGCCGTATGGCCACTTCGGGGTATTGGATCTCACGGCAGAGGAAATCGAAGCGGGCATAAGGTCCGGAGAAGTTGAGCGAGGAGCGCATCGTATGCTCATTGAGCACGCCCACGAACACTTGGTGGAGCAGCTGGTACTTGTCGTGCACAGGCTCCTGGCAGAGGGCTATACGGATGATTTTCTCGTAACACTCGTTGGCGATAGTAGGGTCGATCATTTTCTGTTTTTCTGCAAGTTGTACGCAAAAATAATGATTATTTGAGAGAAAGGGGTGGGAATTCGTTTTTTTTGTTTATCTTCGCAGAAAATTCCTAAAAACTATAAAACTGACAAATCATGAAAAAGCGATTCCTTCTGGCAGCATTTGCCCTTATGAGTCTGTGTGCGATGGCGCAAGACTCCTATTCGCGTTTCACCGATGGCCTGCCCTTCGGCATGCCCGAGGTGAAGGCCCCCGCCATTCCCGCTTACACGGTGACCCTTACCGACTTCGGAGCCGTGGGCGATGGCTCCACCCTCTGCACCGAGTCGTTTGCGAAAGCCATCTCCGCCCTGTCGTCGCGAGGTGGCGGACACCTCATCGTTCCCCGTGGCATCTGGCACACCGGTCCGATTGAGTTGAAGAGCAACATCGACCTGCACCTGGAGATGGGTGCGGTGATTCTCTTTGCCGCCGACGAGACCCTCTACCCACTCATCGACACCTCGTTCGAGGGTCTTGACACCCGCCGTTGCCAGTCGCCTCTGAGCGGCCGCAACCTGGAGAACATCTCGATCACGGGCCAGGGTGTGATCGACGGCAACGGCCAGTATTGGCGCCCGCTGAAGAAGTCGAAAGTAAGCGACGGCCAATGGCGCGAGTTCACGTCGGGCAAGGGTGTGGAGATGCGCAAGGACTACTGGGTGCCCTCCGAGGGGTATGCCAAGGGAGAGCGCTCGGCCAATATGAACGTGCCCCAGGGACTGGAGACCGCTGCCGACTGGGAAAGCGTGAAGCGTTTCCTCCGTCCGGTGATGGTGAGTCTGGTGAACTGCAAGAACGTGCTCCTACAGGGTGTGATATTCCAGAACTCCCCTGCCTGGAACCTCCATCCGCTGATGTGCGAGAACATCATCATCGACCATGTGCTGGCCCGCAACCCCGCCTATGCCCAGAATGGCGACGCGCTCGACCTGGAGTCGTGCAAGAACGCACTGATTGTTGACTCGAAATTCGATGCCGGCGACGATGGCATCTGCATCAAGAGCGGCAAGGACGCCGACGGCCGCCGCCGTGGCCGTCCGTGCGAGAATGTGGTGGTAGACGGTTGCACCGTGTTTGCCGGCCATGGTGGTTTCGTGGTAGGCTCGGAGATGAGTGGTGGCGTGCGCAACATCATGGTGCGCAACTGCCAGTTCCTCGGCACCGACGTGGGTCTGCGTTTCAAGAGCACGCGTGGCCGTGGCGGTATCGTGGAGAACATCTTCATCGACGGCATCTCGATGACCGCCATCAAGACCGACGCCATCACCTTCAACATGTACTATGGGGGCAAGTCGGTGGCAGAGATGCTGGCCGATGGCGACAACCCCAACAACACCGACAAGGCTCCCGTGGATGAGACCACGCCCATCTTCCGCCACATCGACATCCGCAACGTGGTGTGCAACGGTGCCGGGCGTGCCATGGAGTTCAATGGCCTGCCCGAAATGCCCATCGATGGCATCACGCTCACCGATATCGACATCATCGCCAAGCGCGACGCCGAGTTCCACAACAGCGAGAACATCAAGAAGCATAACGTGAAGATCACGCTGGAGAAATGAGTTGCCGGTAGTTGAGCTGACGCTCAACTGCGGTGGCTATGATTAGGAAGCAATCCCTACTACTTGGTTGGTGACCTCCCCCGGCCCCTCCTGATAGGAGGGGGGACTTCGGGGGAGAGCTTCTTTGTCTACGCCCCCTACTCCCCCTCTAATCAAGAGGGGGAGGTAGTTACCCTGGCTTCGGGGGAGATCATTTTGTTTCAAGGGGCCATGTGGCAAATCTTGCCCCGTGGCAAATCCTGCCCCGTGGCTCCTCATGCCCCTTGCAGCTCAGCTTGAATATTTTCAAAAATATCAAATTCTTGACGAATCGTTTCATCTTTCTTTTTTTAATATTGATATTTGATGATTATTCATGAAAAGGTATAATTTTGCAATAGAATTATTACCAACGAATAATTTTGCAATAGAATTATAGCCAACACTTATGAATTATCGTCATTTTATTCTTGCGGGCCTTTTTGCATTTGGCACCTCTGTTCAGGCTCAGGTAGTGATTAATGAGTTGATGCAATCGAACATCGACTGCATCATGGACGACTTGAACGAATTTCCCGATTCCTGGGTTGAGCTATACAACAGCGGAACCGAGGCTGTGAATCTGAAAGACTACAAATTGGGCGCAAAAGAAAAACCGGGCAAGGCCTGGCAGTTGCCCAACCAGACGCTCAATGCCAAGTCGTATGTCGTGGTGTACTGCGACAAGGAAGAGAGCGGTCTGCACACCAATTTCCGTCTGGAGACGGGAAAGGACGGCAACGTCTATCTCTTCCAAGGGGAAGAGATTGTCGACAAAATTGAAAAGATGAGCAAGATGCCCGCCCCCAACATCGCCTACGGACGCAAGACCGACGGCTCCGACGAATGGGGCTACCAGGCCACGCCCACCCCTGGAAAGGCCAACTGCGGCCAGACCTGCACCGACATCCTGGGAGAGCCCGTGTTCAGCCAGAAGGGATGCGTGTTCACCTCATCGAAGACCATCCGCCTGCAGATTTCGATGCCCGAGGAAACCCCCGAGGGAACCGTCATCCGCTACACCACCGATGGCAAGGAGCCCACCGCCACGAGCACCGTCTACCAAAGTCCGATCCTCATCAATTCGAACAAGGTGATCAGGGCCAAACTCTTCTGCGACGGTTACCTCTCGCCCATCTCCACCGCGCAGTCGTACATCTTCCTTGGCAGGGAGATGACCATCTCGGTGATATCCATCGTCACTGACGACCGTTATATGAACGACAATGCCATAGGCATCATCAAGAACAACCCCAACAAGGAGAACAAGAAAGACTGGCGACGCCCCATCAACATCGAGATGTTTGATGCCCCGGGCAGCGAAAGCGTCATCAACCAACTCTGCGAGACCCGCGTCATGGGCGGACAGTCGCGTGAGCATCCGCTCAAGTCGCTCGCCGTGTATGCCAACAAGCGTTTCGGCGCGAAACGCTTTGACTACGAGTTCTTCCCCGACCAGAAACCAGGACTCACCGACTTCAAGAGCATCATGCTGCGCAATGCCGGCAATGACTTTGGTGGACTCTATATGCGCGATGCCATCATCCAGCGCGTCATGGCAGAGAACGCCGACATCGACTGGCAGGCCTGGCGCCCTGCTGTGATCTTCCTCAACGGCACCTACAAAGGCATGCTCAATATCCGCGAGCGCAGCAACGACGACAACATCTACACCAACTACAAAGACGAGAGCGGCAACGGGCTCGAGGACATCGACATGGTAGAGATCTCGCAAGAGAACAGTCAGATGGTAGAGGAACTCAAAGCCGGCACGCTCGACAACTACAACGCCTTCAAGGCGTTCTACAACCAGGCCGGGCACACCTTGGACGAATACGAGCAGATCATGGACTGCCAGGAGTTCATCAACATCATGATCATGAACCTCTACTATTGCAACCTCGACTTCCCCGGCAACAACATCGTGGTGTGGCGACCAACAGCCGAAGGTGGACGCTGGCGCTGGATAGCCAAGGACACCGACTTCGGACTTGGGCTTTATGGCCGAAATGCCAACTACAACACCATCGAGTGGATCTACAACCACAACTACGACCCCAACAACAACTGGGCCAACACCTCACAAGCCACGCAGTTGTTCCGCAGTCTGATGGCCGACCCCGACTTCAAGCGCAAGTTCATCGACCAGGCCGCCATCTACATGGGCGACTTCCTTAACGAGAGAGGCACGCGTGCCATCTGGGACCCCATGGCCGATTTGGTGAAGCCCGAACTCGTGAAGCACCGTGAGGAAAACTCCGGCGGTGGCTGGTGGGGATGGCATCCCAACTATGAGCAAGAGATCAACAACGAGATCAACAACGCCCGGAATTGGCTCAGCCAGCGCACCAACTATTTCTACACGCATGTGGCCAACTACTATAACCTGGGCACCCCTACCCCATTGGTCGTCAACAAAGACATGGCAGAAGAGGTCACCACCATCATCAACGGCGTGACCCTCAAAAACGCTGATTTCGACGGCAAGTTCTTCGCCAACCGCCAACTGACGGTTGAGGCCGAGGGTTCTGGAAACAGAGTGGTGATGGGATGGAAAGTAGAGCAGACCGCCAACAACAACACCACTACTACTGAGGAAGTGTACGAACCGGTTTACTCGTTCACCATGCCGGCGTGCAAGAAGCTGAAACTGACCGCCCTCATGGGTTCATTCGACGGCATCAACGACCTGGCAGCACGCGACTGGAACTGGCGCATCGACGGTCAGCAGCTCGTTGTCAGCGGTGTGAGCCGTGGCACCAACGTCATGCTCTACGACGTTCGCGGCATGCTCCTCGGCAAAGCAAATGCCAATGGCGAGGACATCCGTCTCCCGTTGGCATCGAAGAGCCAGATCTATGTGTTGAAGGTAGGCGCAGAGGCCGTGAAGATCAAGTGATTTTTTGCTTGGGGCTCTGGAGTTGAGCTTACGCTCAACTGCAGTGGCTTTGCCTGCTAACTATCAAGCAGATTGTGGTCGCTGCGCTCAAAATCTAAGAAAAATCTGAATTAAAAATCTTTTAATATCTGAATGGAATATCTGTAATAAAGATTTTGAATGATTTTCCCAAAGATTTTGAATGATTTTGAGCGCAGCGACCTTTTTAAGAGGCATGATAAATCTCAAATCATTATTTATTTGCTGAAGCTGAACCGCAGGCCCAGGTTGAGGTTGAAGCCGAGGGGCTTGTCCTGGTAGAACGTGGGAACATTGCCGTGATTGGCGAAATGATAGGCGATGCCCGGTTCGGCATAGATGCTGAGGTTTCCTCCGGGCACGTATTCCACCCCTGCCGCTCCTTGGACGGAGAACTGCAAGGGCTGACGACCCACACGTTCATTATAATCATATTCCTCGTTCATGCGCTTGCCCCAGACCATTGTCTCCACCATACCACCGGCCGAGGCATAGACGTTGAAATGGCGGTTGCCCCACAACAGATAGTTGACGTTGAGCGGCACGCCGATGTAGGACAACCGCTGTTCTATCTGATAAGGGCTGTCCATGACGGTGCGCGTGATGTCGGACACGAGATAGGTGTACGTCAATCCGCTCTCCAAACTCCACCGCTTATTCAAACCATAGCGCACCGACACACCGAAACGTATGGGCTGATGGTGGTGGACATTCTCCTCCACCTCAAAATTCTGGTCGTAGAGCATCACGTTGTTATAATTGGCAGCAGTGTTATAGGATGCCATTGCGAGGAGTCTTGCGGGTCCCAATGATGGGCTGATGCTGTTCATGCTGCTGCCACCCGACATTGAGTTGGCGTAATAGACCTGTGCCATAAGTCGGTTGCCTTTGGACGAGGAGCCATGCCTCCACTCCCCTTCCGGTCTTGGCATGACGGGGATGTCGATTGTCGATGCCATCCGAGGCGTGTCTGCCTTTGGCCCCTGGGTATCCTGTGCCAGAGCATGGTTTTCCGAGTTCTGCTCATCCACATTCTTTTTCCCGTCGTCCTTGTTAGCCGTCTCAGCGCCGGAATCAGGAATAGGAGCCACATGACCTGCCGTTTCAGGCATGACGCGTGGGGAATGGTCATCTTTGTTGGCCTCCGCCAAAAGACCATCGGCCGATGATTTCCCGACTGAGTTCACGACCGGCTTCGATGGTTGTCCACCCGACTTGTCGGAAGCCCTGACCGACGACAAGGAGGGGTTTGTCGGGGTGACACTGGCTGGCGGCACTGAGGCCGTAGGCTCCATCGTAGGAGCAGGAGCAGCAGACGTTGTCGACGGGGCCGAGGTAGCAGAAGGCTCCGTTGACGACACAGAAGGAGCTGGGTTGGTCATCGCTGTTTTCGGATGGTCGGTTGGATGGTCATTGTTGATGAATTGCCAGCCCATGCCAATGGCGAACAATACCACTGCCGCCGCAGCCACTCTCTTGCCCCAAAATGCCGCCACACTCGTCTTGCGGCGAGGGCCAAGGGCTTTCTCTAACTCACCCCAATCGACGTCGGGAGCAGGCTGGCGGTAGTCTGCCAGCTTCTGCTTCATTTCCTTTCTGGTCTGTTCGTTCATCGTGGGTGCTGTTTTGAGTTGAGGTAAGCAGTGATTTTCTTTGCGAGCAGGCTCTTGGCCCGACTCAACTGAGAGCATGAGGAGTCTTTCTTGATACCGAGCAGATGGGCGATTTCCTGATGGCTCTTGTCCTCGAAGACATAGAGGTTGAACACCGTGCGGTAGCCTATAGGCAAATCCATGACCATCTGCTGGAAGACTTCCGGAGGGATGTCGCTCACCGGGGGGTCGTCCTCCTCGTCGGCCACATCGGGCATCTCCTGCAGCAAGAGGAGCTCGTGCCTGTGGCGCTGCCTGAGAAACTGCAGCGACTGGTTCACCACAATCCTGGTAGCCCAGGCCTGCAGCGAACCAGCCCCGCGGTACTTGAAGTCCTTGATATGGGAGAAGATTTGGACAAAGGCATCCTGGAACACATCTTTCATATCGTTGTCATCGGTAATGTAGCGGGCACAGACCGCTGCCAGGTAGTCGGCATAAAGGGTATAAAAATCCCTCAGGGCACCGCTATCGCCACCCTGCAGCCGCCCGGCCAGTCGCTCTTCCTTATTTCCGATGAAAAACCGCACCTAGGAGAAGCCTTTTACTCAAAGCACCTGTTTACCAGGCCTTCCAACTTTTCGGGGGAGGCGTTTCCGGAACGGAATTTGAAGCGTGCGGTCTTCGTTCCCGTGTAGGATTGCCACTCCAGGGTCAACGTGTCCACATTTCCGTTCCCCTCCGGGGCATCATCGTCGGGATTGATTACTGTGTCTAATTTCGTCAATTCGGTAGAGATATTGAAAGCCACCAGTGCATCTCCCATTTGGCCATTGGTGTCGCCCTGCGCATTGTGATAGAGGGTGAAGTAATAGGGGGTGTTGACATCCGTGCGGTGCACCAGATTGACGAAATGTTTCTGGTGTCCGCCCAGGCGGGTGCGGATGCGCAGCGTGAGGTATCCGTCCTCGGCCACGGTCACCCAGTCGTCGACTATCTCCAGGGGGTCGGAGCCATATTTCTGCCGGTTCTCCTCATCGCTGGCGAAGTTCACCACCACCGGTTTGGTGAGAATGGAGTCAATCCAGTTGACATACACGCAGCTAATGCCTCCGAAGATTCCACCTTTCTCCAATTCTTCCTCTGTCGGCTTTCTGTAGTTCACCAGTGCGCGCACCTCCTTGCTGCCGAATGGCGACTGGCGCATGTTCACGGGCCAGAGCACGATATCGTCGGTGAGTTGCATCCAGAACGCAGTGTTGTCGGCATTGGGTTTGACGGTGACCAGCGCATTGGGGCGGTCGTTGGGACATACGACATAGTATGGGTCATCACAGCTGTCGTTAAGACATGAGGTAAGCGTGAAGGCTGTGGCCAGCAGGCCAAGAGCCAAAAGATAAAAGGTCTTTTTCATATTCTGAGTATTTGTTCTTGCTTTTGTCTTATAAATGATGAAGGGAGAGAAAACTTGCATGAGGAAAAGGAAAAATTTCAAGAAAATGAGAAATCGGCCGCATCCATTTCTATGGGTGGTGAGAGCGGGTTTTCATGAAGCAATTTTGTCAGACCATTTTTTTCGCTTATCTTTGTCCCCGTTTTTTGCGTATAGATGGAAAACTGCGACAAGATAGAGGAACAAAGCCCCGCAACGGCTGACATGAGAAGTGAGGTTGTCAGCGGCCTTCGTGATGGCATTCCCATTGCGATGGGCTATTTTGCCGTGGCATTCTCGCTCGGCATCATCGCCAAGAAAGCCGGACTGACGGCAATCCTTGGTTTTGTGAGCAGTTTCTTCACCCGTGCCTCTGCCGGTGAGTATGGCGTCTATACGCTGGTAGCCATCAATGCCACGTATGTGGAGATCGTGGCCATGAGCCTTGTGGCCAACCTGCGCTACATGCTGATGAGCGCGGCGTTCTCGCAAAAAATCGCTCCCGACACGCCATGGTATCATCGTCTGCTGATGGCGTGTTGCATCACCGACGAAGTGTTTGGCATCTCTGTCAACCATAAAGGTTTCACGCCACCGGCTTACACCTATTCTGCCGCCCTGATTTCCACCCTCTGCTGGGCATCAGGCTGTGCGGCGGGTGTGGTGGCAGGCGGTCTGCTGCCGTCCGACCTCGTTTCGGCACTGAGTGTCGCCCTCTATGGCATGTTCATCGCCATCATCATGCCGCCATCACGCTCCGACCGCAACGTGCTCTATGCCGTAGCGGCAAGTTTTGCGTTGAGCGGACTCTGCGCCGTGGCGCCTATCGTGAGCGCATGGAGTCCGGGCACACGCACCATCGTGCTGACAGTGCTTATATCGATGGCAGCCGCATGGCTCAAACCCATAAAAGAAACAGAGAATGGAGACTCGTGAGATCATCATCTGCATCATGTTGGCGATTATTACCACCAACCTCATCCGCATCCTGCCGATGGCATTCATCAAAGGCAGGATACGGAATGTGTACCTTCGCAGTTTCCTCTACTATGTGCCCTACGTCACGTTGGCCGTGATGACCTTTCCAGCCATTGTAGAGACCACGCTGTCGCCCGTCTCGGGAATCGTTGCCTTGATTGTGGGCCTCATAGCCGCCTGGCGTGGTGCAGGACTGTTTCCCGTCGCTATCATCTGCTGTGCCATCGCCTATTTGATGGACAAGGTGATGGTTTAGGAGACTGATGGGCTTGATGGGCATGATGGGCATAATGGGCCCAATGGGTGCAAGCAATGGTAATGTCTGAGCTCCTCTCAACTTGTTAAAGTTGAGTTTTTTTATTTTTTCTTATCTATATTTTTCTTATAGGTGATGTGGGCATTCTCGAGCATGGTGCGGTAATGGCTTTCCACGTCGCTCCAGTGATAGAACGGGTAGCAGTCGGTAGCGATGGGTATCGATGTCTCGTTCTCGTTGATGAGGAATTTCACGAGGATGTCGTCACTTCCCTTTTTTCTGAAGAACACCCACTGCACGTTGCCCGCCATGGGAATGAGCCGGAAGAGGGCGAATGTGTGGTGGAGATTCTCCATATCGTCGGTGGTATGGATGGCCTCATCGAGTCCGAGGATGAATGTGAACGGCAGGAGCACGCTGTCGTGGCCGAAGCGCAACCGTATCGACGGCTGTGATGAACCTACGGCGGCATGCGCCTCGTCGAGGAAGTTCTTCAGCAGCGGATAGATGGCATAGTAGCTTGGCCGTGCCCCGGGCATGAGTCCCTCCCATAGACACCAACTGGCATTGTAGGCACGGAATCCGTCGATAATCTCGTCTTCGGTGAAGAGGTCGTTGAACGACAGTCTCAGTTCGGGCAGGCAGAGCATGTCGGCATTCACGTGCCACAGGTAGTCGGCCAGGATGTAGGGGTCGACCTGTTGTCGGGCCTTGACGGTATCGTTGAAGAGAAGAGCCATCTGGTGCCTGCCGTTGAGCATTCTCTTCTTGAAGTCGGCGAGGATATCGTAGAGTTGGCCGTCCCGCTCCGACTTCGGTATCTCGATGCTGTCGTTGGGTATGAGGTAATACATGTCGTGCTCACTGGCATCCATCTGGATATTGAGTTGTGGATACATCGACGTGAGTTCAAGACAGCAGTTGGCCATGCTGAGGATGCACCTCCTCACCGTGGAGGAATTGGCGTTCACAGTGATGCGTTGGCTAAAGAGCGAAGGATAGTTGACGCCCATGCGGTGGGCGATGGCCCTATGCTGCCGAGCGCCAAGGCGTGTGAGGTCGCCGTCGCGCTGATAGGCATCGGCGTAAGCCACTTTCAGCCTTCTCAGCGCATCCTCCCCGAGTGGGGTGAGCAACCGCATGGTCTGTGCGGTATCCAGTTTTCCGACAAGGTATTTATACTGTTTGTCGCTGGTGATATACCGTGCTCCATGGCGGCCGTAGTGGTTGATAAAAAACGGCTCATACCCGTGAGGGGGCGGCGTGAGACGGCCCGTGGGCTGCGGATAGTTGCAATAGTTGCTGCTTGCCAGTTCGATATGGGCCAGCAGTTCCTCTCTTGACGTCTGCGACCACACGACGAGCGAGAGTCCGACGGCCAAGATAGTGAGTGTAGTTCTAAGACTTCTCATATCCGGGGTGATTGAGGGCGAGGCATTATCTCACCACCTGTGTGAACTCAGGCTGAGCCCCTTGCTCCTTGCCCACCGTGACATAAATGATAGAGGTAGACTCAGCACCATTCGGTCCCCTGCCCTTGACGGTGAACTTATAGTCGGTGCTCTCTGAAGTCTCTCGCTTGCCCACTGTGGCGGGCGTGCCGAGTGGGAACTGGTAGCTTGAGCATGCAGCGTCGAAGATGGCTTTCTCGGCATCGGTAACGGGTTGCTGTGCCGAATACTCAGGCAGTTTCTCCACGGTTCCCTCCTTATAGCCTTTCTCCTTGAGGAACCGGTCGATTTCCTTCGGTGCCGCTGCCACCCTTGCTGTACGCACGCCATAGCCCGCTTTGACAATGGCCTTGGGCAATGCCTTGAGCAGTGCGTCGGTGGATGCGTTCAGTCCGCCACTGCCGAATGTGCAGAAAGGCACGATGGTCTTCCCTGCAAAGTCGTTGTCTCTGACGAGGGTGGCGATGGGATTGGCATAAGTGCCGAACCAGATGGGATAGCCGAGGAAGATGACATCGTAGTCGGCCATTTTCGACTTCAGGGGTTTGAGTGCCGGCAGTTCGCCGCTCTGCATCTCACGCTGTCCACGCTGGATGGTCTCCTGGAAGTTGCCCGAATAAGGCGTCACGGCCTCAATGCATTCAATGTCGGCATTGAGCTGTCGTTGCAGTTCCTCGGCCACGGTCTTGGTGTGTCCTGTCTCCGAATAGTAGAGCACGAGTTTTTTCTGTGCGAACGAAGTGGACACTGCAGCCATGAAGGTCAGAAATAGAAAGATTTTTTTCATGATGGTTGATGTGTTAGTTAGATGTTGATTACTATTTATTCTGCTTGGATAACATAAGTTTTTCCCGGAGCGGTTTGCAGGTCGTATTCGTAGACCCGACGGACAGGAAGGTTTTGGAAGTCGGTGAGTTCGGCCGAACGGAGCGGAGTCTTCACCTCTGCCGTCTGGAGCAGCGGGTTGGCACATGTGCCCTGTGCGGTCTGGAGTCCTTTGCCCTTGAGTGGTACATACGAGCGCAGGCGCACCACGCCACCGATGGAGGAGGCCACCGTGGCCTTCTGGAGTTTGCCCTCCTGCCATGTCATATCCACGGTAAAGCCACCCCTTGCACGGAGTCCCTTCACTTCGCCCGATGCCCAATCGTCGGGCAAGGCGGGAAGAAGGTGCACGGCCCCGTCGTGGCTCTGCACCAGCATCTCGCAGATGCCGGCGGCGCACCCGAAGTTGCCGTCGATCTGGAATGGTGGGTGCGCATCGAAGAGGTTGGGATAGGTGCGGCCGTCAGGATACTGCCTCATGCTGCGGTCGTCGGGCAATAGCTTGAGCATGTTTTTGATGATGGTGTAGGCATGGTTGCCGTCGAGCATACGTGCCCAGAAATTGATTTTCCAGCCCAGGCTCCATCCCGTGGCCATGTCGCCACGCTGCCGCAGCGTGTTGGCAGCCGCGGTGAAGAGTTCGGGATGCGAGTAAGGCGAAATCTGGTTCGACGGATAGAGGCCATAGAGGTGAGATATGTGGCGGTGCTCATCCTTCGGGTCGTCGCCGTCGATAATCCACTCCTGCAACTGTCCGTGGCGGCCAATCTGCATGGGGGGCAGTGCGTTGAGCGCTGTTTCGAAAAGAGTGGTGAAGTCTTCGCCCGGGTGGAGCACTTCCGTGGCCTTGATTGTGGCATTGAGCACGTCGAAGACAATCTGGTTGTCCATGGTAGAGCCGGCGGTGACGGTGGTCCGCTTCCCCACCGGTCCATGTTCGGGCGACACCGTAGGCACCGTCATCAGCCATCCACTCTTCGGGTCGCGCTGCATATATCCGATGAGAAATTCAGCTGCTCCACGGAGAGTCTGATAATGGCGTCGGAGGAAGTCCTTGTCGCCAGTGAAGAGATAATGCTGCCAGATATGGGTGGTGAGCCAAGCGCCACCAGTGGGGAACATTCCCCAAGTGGTACCGTCGACGGGACCCGCGATACGCCAGAGGTCGGTGTTGTGGTGTGCCACCCACCCGCGGCAACCATACATCTGCTGTGCGGTGACGGCTCCCGTATGGCTCAGGTCGTCGATCATATCGAAGAGAGGCATCTGTGTCTCGGCGAGGTTGCCCACGAGAGCCGGCCAGTAGTTCATCTCGGCATTGATGTTGATGGTGTATTTCGAATCCCACGGTGCGTTCACCTTGTCGTTCCACACACCCTGCAGGTTGGCAGGCTGTCCGCCCGGCTGCGACGAGGAGATGAGCAGGTAGCGTCCGTATTGCATCATCAGCGACACCATGTCGAGGTCGGGATTGCCCGTGGCCTTGCTGAAGGCATCGAGGCGCTTGTCGGTCTCCAAACTGGAGTTTTCCGACTTGGCCAAGGTGAGCGACACGCGGTCGTACTGCTCCTTGTACTTCTTGACGTGACTGTCCAGCAACTTCTTATACGACTTGCCTTGGATGGAGGCCAGCGTCTGGTTGTTCTTTTTCACGGGAGTGCCACTCACATCATGGTAGTTCACGAAATTGGTGGCTGCGGTGATATACAGTGTGGCGGTGGTGGCATTGGCGACGCTCAACGATTTGACACTGCGTTCCAACTTGCCATCAGCCTCGAGCAACACGCGGCACTCGGCCTTCAGGCCCGCCTGGATGCCTTCGTGCTCCACGCCATCGACAACGGCCGCCAGTTCGTAGACCTCCTTCTTCATGCCTTCATGAGCCGACACCGTGAACACATTCGACTGCAGCGGACAGGTGAAGTCGACGCCAAACGAAAGGGCCCCTTTCTTGTCGGCCTGCAAACGCACCACGATGACGTTGTCGGCTTGCGAGGCAAAGACCGTGCGAACGTATTTCACGCCATTATAGGTATAAGAAGTGGTGGCCGTGGCATCGCCCAAGTTGAGGTTCCTGCGATAGCCGTCCACATTCTTATGTTGCAGGTTGATTCTCACGTTGCCGAGCGGCAGGAACTTCATGCCGTGCGGCCCTTTGATGAAATACTGGTCGATGATCTTATGGGCTTTCTCCTCCTCGCCGGCGAAGATGAGGTCTCTCACCTCCTGCAGGTGTGCCTTGGCCTCAGGACTGTTGTTGTTGTGCGGGCTTCCCGACCAGAAGGTCTCCTCGTTGAGTTGGATTGTCTCCACGTCGGTGCCTCCATAGACCATGGCGCCGAGATGGGAGTTGCCTACAGGGAGCGCCTCCAGCCAGTTGGAGGCAGGTTTCGAGTACCAGAGTTGGTGCTGCTGTGCCACAGCTTGCTGCGCAGCCGTTACGAACAAGATGAGGAACGACAAAAGCAGACGGAGGTGAGTGAGATGTTTCATACAGTTGATAATGAGATTTTCTGCAAAAATAGTGTTTTTCGGTGAGAAATCAACATCAACGCACCGAAAAATGTAAAAGAAAGCGACCTGTGCCCCACCCTTCTACAGTATTTCCCTTGCTATCCATGCACAGGCCTCGGCATCGGCCAGGGCATTGTGGTGCCGGGCAAGTTGGTAGCCACACTCTGCCGCCACCGTTTGCAACTGGTGGTTGGCCAGGTAGGGGAAGCGACGCCGTGCCGCCCGGAGCGTATCATAGAACACATAATCGGGATAGTCCATCTGGTAGACCCGGAACACCGCCTTGAGGCAATGCTCGTCGAACGCCTTGTTGTGGGCCACGAGCGGCAGTCCCTCTATCAGTGGTTCGATGCGTTCCCACACGAAGGGGAACACCGGGGCCTCCTCGGTATCGGCCCGGGTGAGTCCGTGCACCCTTGAGCACCAATAAGTGTAGTAGTTGGGTTCGGGCTGTATGAGCGCATAGAACGAGTCGGCGAAGAAGCCGTCGCGCACGACCACCACTCCTACGGAGCATACCGACGAGGGTATGTTGTTGGCCGTCTCGAAATCGATGGCAGCGAAGTCATTCATCGGTGTTTTTGTTTTTTCGGTTACGGTACTGTAGGGGCGACATGCCCATCGACTTGCAGAAAAGGCGTGAGAAGTAATAGCAGTCGGCGATGCCCACCTTGAAGCACACCTGCCGCACGCGCATATCGGTGAAGTCGAGCAACCAACATGCCTTCCTGATTTTCAGCATATTGAAATAGTTGAGCGGGCTGTATCCCGTCTGTCTTCTGAACATAGCCGAGAAATACGATGCCGAATAGCCCGTGTAGGCCGACAAGTCGCTCAGCGTGAGCCGCTTCTCCAAATTCTCGTCCATATAATGGATGGCGGCACTTACCATCTCGCTGTCGTCTCTCTTCTTGCCGGTGATTGCGCCAGCGCGCCTGAACTGGTGGAGATAGCGCATGGAGGCCAGGTAATAGTGGAGCAGCGACGAGGCATAGCGCAGGTTCTCGATATCCACCCCCTCGGCCATGGTCTGAAAAATCTCCTCGAACAAACTGTTGCGGTCGCTGATGCGTGAGAACCGGTTGGGAGAGATTTCCACGGGACTTGTGGCACCATTGGCGTAGATGTCGGCATGGCTCCCCTTGAAATGCACCCAGTAGATGGTCCAGGGGCAGTTGGCATCGGCCTTATAGGAATGGGGCTCATAAGCGGGCAAGATGAAATACTGGTTGGCCTTCACAGCATACTCCTTTCCACGGAGCGTGTAAGAGCCTGCCCCATCCACGCAGTAGATGAGCACATTCTGGTCGACCGGCACCGTGCGCTCCCTGAAGTGGTGCGACGCCTTGGGATAATAGCCAATGTCGGTGATGTAGAGACTCGACACGAGAGGGTCTCTCTCCTCCATCTCCACTATCATCTGCGGCAGCACGATAGACCGTGCGCCAGTGAATCCGTCCTTAAGTCCTTTCATATCTGCTGCAAAACTAACCAAAATAATTGGATTCTCCATCATCTTTCATAAAATAATCCATCATGTCACGCCACAAATTGTTATAAATTTGCATCAGAAAACCAAAAACACGAACCAATGACAGGCACTTACAACAAAAGTTTCATTTATTTCATCTGTTTGGTCTCCGCCATGGGCGGACTCCTGTTCGGTTACGACTGGGTGGTAATCGGAGGCGCCAAGCCCTTCTACGAGCTGTACTTCGGCATCAGCCAGTCGCCAGTGATGCAAGGCGTGGCCATGTCGACCGCCCTTGTGGGTTGCTTGATTGGCGCGATGGTGGCCGGTGCCTTGTCGGACAAATACGGGCGCAAGCCCCTTTTGGTTATAGCCGCCATCCTCTTCACCGTATCGGCCATTGCCACGGGAATCTTCAACGACTTCGTGTTGTTCAACATCGCCCGTTTTGTGGGTGGCATTGGCATCGGCGTTGCCTCTGCCCTCTCGCCGATGTACATTGCCGAGGTGTCGCCAGGCGAGGCCCGTGGCCGACTGGTGTCGCTCAACCAGATGACCATCGTGCTCGGCATCCTGGGTGCCCAGATCGTGAACTGGCAGTTGGCCGAGGCCGTGCCCGACAGCTTCACCGATGCCGACATCCTCGCCTCGTGGAACGGTCAGATGGGATGGAGGTGGATGTTCTGGGCCGAGGCCGTACCCGCCACCACGTTCCTCATTCTCTCGTTCCTCATTCCTGAGAGTCCGAGATGGCAGGCCCTTCACGGGATGACCGAAAAAGCCAGGCACACCCTCTCGCGAGTGGGCGGCGACGCCTATGCCCAGGCCGAGCTTCAGCACATTGGCCAGGCCGCTCTTGCCGAGAGCCAGGAAGAGAAAGTCGGACTGAGGGCCCTTTTCAGCAAGAGATACGCCCCTGTGCTCATTCTGGGCCTCGTGGTAGCCGTATTCCAGCAATGGTGTGGCACGAATGTCATCTTCAACTACGCCCAGGAGATTTTCTCGGCTGCC
>Ga0256407_10005364_pt1 | contig 20632 bp, 19 predicted proteins | sample RumenRJG_04DNA_FD_193489 | JGI IMG/M metagenome (GOLD analysis project Ga0256407, IMG submission 193489) | Bovine rumen microbial communities from Lethbridge, Alberta, Canada - RJG_04 | ecosystem: Host-associated > Mammals > Digestive system > Stomach > Rumen | place: Canada: Alberta... | reverse complement strand
TCTAGCGGCGCTTTTTCGACGTTACGTTCCCTCGGAAATCATGACGGCGGTCTTTGGCGGCAATCACATGTGGGGAATCCTCATGGCGGCGACGGTCGGCGTTCCGCTCTACGCGTGCGGCGGCGGCACGATACCGCTTCTTCGGGAATGGATCGGATCCGGCATGAGTCTTGGAAGCGCGGTCGCGTTCATGATTACCGGACCCGCGACGAAAATCACGAACCTTGGCGCGCTCAAAATCGTCCTCGGCGCGAAACGCTTCGGACTCTATCTCGCCTATATTATGACCTTCTCGCTAATCGCCGGAATCGCGGCGAATCTTCTGCGATAGGATTGTTCGCTCAAGACTTTTTTGTGGCCCTCGAATAACTATGAACAGACAAGGCGTTGCCTCGCTTGGTTTCTGGAGGTATAATAACCGACCGGTTGGAGCTATTGATTTTTAGAGGATTTGATTAGAGACGCTGTGTAATACGTTGTAGATTAAGTACTTATTTGATTGGCGAGCGTTTTATTCAGGAGGTAGAAATACGATGGCGGAGTTTGAAGGATTTGGCAAACCTGTTATGACTAATTTGCCGCGCGAGTTGGGTAATTCGATTATTAGGAGGATTCTGAGCACTCCTCGTCTCGACTATGCAAAATTAAAGGAAGAAGCGGAAAAGATCGAAAAACAAATGTTAGAATTGAGGCGGCAAGAAGATGCGCAAAGGAATTCTGCAGGGTGACTTTTTTTATTGCGACCATCTAGGCGCTTCTTGTCATGACGAACATGACGTCCTAAATTTTTCTGTAGATCGACCCGAAGGGTTTGGACTTGTCTCTTATGTCCAGCGTTACGCCTTTTCTGACGAGGCTTTCGGCGTCATGAGAACTTACGTTGTTCGCGATTTGCAGACGTCTGAACTAGTGGGGTATTTTTCCCTCAAGGCGGGGCTGGTTTCGTTAAATGAACGAGAAGTGGAAGTTCAAGAGGGCGAATCAAAAAGAACGGAAATTTTATTCGATACCGTTCCCGGCGTTGAATTGGCAAACTTTGCTATAAACAGCTCTTACATAAAAAATAGACCAAGTGTTAAGGGAATAGGCGTCGTTATTTTCCAGCAATTTGTCCTTCCTATTGTCCGACAAGTAGCCGAAAACGTTGCGGTAAAGATCTTGTACATTTTTGCCTTGCCATACGACGGGCTTATTAAACGGTATAAGGACGTTTATGGATTTGAAAGATTAGGCGAGTATGACGAACATGAACTCCACAAAAGGCTTAAACCCGCCTATGATCAGAGTTGTGTGTTTATGTACGTCGTCCTGTAACCCTTGCTTGTTTCGTCAATAATTGTTTTCTGGTTTTGACCTCCTATCATGTCGACGCAACTTCATATCAAAACCTTTGACGAACTCACGACGCGCGAGCTTTATGAGATTCTCCGCCTCCGCGCGGCGGTTTTCGTCGTCGAGCAGGATTGCGTCTACCAAGACCTTGACGGGCTCGACTACGACGCCGTTCACATTTTTCTGACGGAGGAGGGGCGCGTCCGCGCCTGCGCCCGCGTTTATCGACGCGACGCCGACTCGAACCTCTGGGGGATTGGGCGTGTCGTGACGGACGAGCGGCGTCGGGGGCTTGGCTCGCAAATTTTCGGCGCCGCGCTGCGCGTCGTTCAAGAGAAAGCGCCGACCGCGACGGTTCGAATTGAGTCTCAGTGTCAGGCGCAAGGCTTTTACGAGAAATTCGGGTTCCGCCCTGTCTCGGAGCCGTTCATGATGGATCAGTTGCCGCATATCAAGATGGAAAAGCGCTTTACAAACGATGGTGATCGCGAATGAAACAGTATGTCGTCGACGCTTTTACCGATCGCGTCTTTAGCGGCAACCCCGCCGCCGTGTGTTTTCCCGACGAATGGCCGACCTCCGAGGTTATGCTCAATATCGCGCGTGAAAACAGGTTTTCCGAGACCGCGTTCGTCGTGCGGGAAGGGGAGAAATATCATTTGCGATGGTTTACGCCCGGGAGCGAAATCGACCTTTGCGGTCACGCGACGCTTGCGGCGGCGTTTACGCTCTTCATGTTTTACGACCGCGACGCTCCAAAACTCGTCTTCGACACGCAGAGCGGCGACCTGATCGCGACGCGCGGCGCGCAGGGACGGATCGAGTTGCAGTTCCCCGCCTATGCGTTGACCAAAGTTCCCGTTGATTCCAAAATAATCGAAGCGTTCGGAAAAGCGCCGACGGAGGCGTATCTCGGACGCGATCTTCTTTGCGTCTTTGACGACGAAGAGACGGTGCGGCGTATGGCGCCCGATTCCAATAAACTCTGGACGCTTCCCGGCGCGCTCGTTCATGCGACGGCTCCCGGCGCCGAAACGGACTGCGTCTCGCGCAGCTTCGCCCCGAAATTTGGAATTCGAGAAGACCCTGTCTGCGGCTCGGGGCATTGTCATATCGCGCCGTATTGGTCGCGGCGACTCGGCAAGAAGGAAATTGTCGCGTATCAAGCGTCGGATCGCGGCGGGACGCTATACTGCCGCGTCGAAGGCGACGTCGTCTACCTTTCGGGCGCCGCCGCGCTTTTTTCCGCCGGCGAGATTTTCGTCGAATCGTAAAAGTCTGAACGTTTCGCGCAGCGCGGCTTTCTCTCGATAATTCAAACGGAGTCCAGTCGTATGAAATATATTACGAAGTATGCGACGCCCCTAGGCGAGGCGACGTTGGCAAGCGACGACAAACGTTTGATTGGATTTTGGTTCGACGGTCAAAAATACGACAGAGACGCGCTGACTGGCGAGGAGATTTGCGAGAAGACGACGCCCGTCTTAGACGCCGCGAAGCGATGGCTTGACGTCTATTTTTCCGGGAAGAATCCGGGGAGTCCCCCGCCGATGGTCGTCGAGGGATCGCGTTTTAAGCGGCTGGTCGTCGAACTCATGACGACGATACCCTACGGGCGCGTCGCGACGTACGGCGCGCTGGCGTCGGCGGTCGCGTCGCGCATGGGGCGCGATCGGACTTCGGCGCGCGCGGTCGGCGGCGCGGTCGGGCGCAATCCGCTATCGATATTTGTCCCATGCCATCGGGTTGTCGGATCCGACGGGCGGCTAACAGGCTACGCCGGCGGACTAGAGCGTAAGGTTTGGCTCCTTGAATTGGAGGGCGTCCCGTTAACGGAGAAGGGCGTTTCCGCAACAGCGTTAATAAAAAGCCTTTAGCGATCGAGACACATTGTAGACCTCGTTTTAAACCGGCGTCTCATTCTCGCGAAACTTGGAAAACTGAACCTGAACGATGATTGTTAAGTGTATAAAGACCAAGCGATCCGAGGTCTATTCGGAAAAGTCCCCTGATCGGAACTATCATTTCTTAGATTCCAACGAATGCGTAACGAGGGACAAGCGATACGTCGTTTATGCGGTCGCCTATGATTCGTTTTCGACTCCGAGCGTGGAATATTGTACAATCGAGGAACATTTTTGGTATGGCGATTTTTACTATCTGATCGTCGACGACGACGGAGACGTCCGCTGGAAACTCGGCTATTTGTTTGAGGTCGTCTGTCCCCATTTTTACGGCGAAGGCTGGTGTTTTCGTCATTTCCCTAACGACGACAAAGGCGGCGGGTTGCAAGGTCTGTTTGGCTCCGAAGGAATGATTAAAGACCCTGAGTATATCGACCGTATTATGTTAGGCGACGATACGGAAGAGGATAGGAACGAACTTTTGGGGTGGATAAAACGCGTCGACGAGTCAATGCTCAAAGCGACATGTTCCTGCTGCCCTGACGTTCGGGCGGTCGTCGCTTCAAATCAGCGCTGGAAGCCCCTGATAAACAACTACGGCGCTATCGACGGTTATTGGGAGAACCCCGAGTAGACGACCGGTTCGTCGTTCGTGAGGCGACCTTGAAACGTATCGTTTTTCGCGATCTACGCTTAGAAGAAAGACGCGACGCTTGTCGACAAATAAGACGTTAGGGAGTAAAATATCGTCTCAGGTGCGAAATTTAAAAATTTTTTCATTTTCGGAAGCGGCCCATGCGACTTATTGAAAGACCTGAATATATGCGACGGCTTCTCGACCTGATGGGAACGCCGGATATCAAGATTATCACCGGGGTGCGTCGGAGCGGAAAGTCAGAGCTGATGAAATCCTATATCAGAAGGATTGAAGAGACTCAACCGGATGCTAACGTCATTTTCGTCGATTTCTTTGACCTGAAATATGAGGGTTTGAAGGAATATCATGCCCTGCATGACTACGTCGAGAGCCGCTATGATCCGAAGAAGCGGAATTATGTGCTTGTGGATGAAGTGCAGCTATGCGAGAAATTCGAACTTGCAATCAACAGTTTGCATACTTCCCGGAAATATGATCTTTATATTACTGGTTCCAACGCATTCCTTCTGAGTTCCGACCTGACGACGCTGTTTACGGGGCGCTTCATCGAGATTCATGTGTTCCCATTCAGTTTTGAGGAGTTTTGCCGCTATCATGCGGATGTAGAAGACGCGTCGAAGCTCTTTGACGACTACGTGATCAAGGGGGGACTGGCGGGTTCTTATGAATACCGAACGGAAAGAGATCGAGTCAACTATATCCGAGACGTCTACGACACGATCGTCAATCGGGATCTGGTCGCAAAGTACAATCTGTCGGACGTTACGACGCTGGAGCGTCTGACGGAGTTTATGATGGACAATGTTTCCAACCTGACTTCTCCCAACAATATCAGCGGCGCGCTAACGGCAAATTCGGTTGTTACAAATCACAAAACGGTCGGCAACTATATCAAGTATCTCTGCGACGCTTTCGTTTTCTATGGCGTTCGCCGATACGATATCCGGGGAAAGAAGTATCTGAAGGCTTCAATGAAATACTACTTAAGCGATACGGGAATCCGATTTGCGCGACTGGGCAGAAGGAATCTTGATTATGGTCGGATGTATGAGAATATTGTCTGCGTCGAATTGATGCGTCGCGGATTCGAAGTCTATGTCGGCAAACTTTATCAGAAGGAAGTAGATTTTGTGGCGCTCCGCGGCGATGAGAAAATCTATATTCAGGTAAGCGACGATATTACTAGTCCGAAAACATTTGAACGGGAATATGATCCGCTCCTTAGGATCAAGGACGCCTATCCCAAGTTGATTCTTGCCAATACAAAACATGAGACTTATGACTATGAAGGAATTAAGGTGCACAACTTGTCTGATTGGCTGCTGAAGAAGGCTTGAGAAGATGAATAATCCGATGGACGCGTCAAAGTAACGGCGATCTCGTCGCGTAGAAAGCGCGTTTGGACTCGTTTAGAGAGTTTGGCGACGCGTCGTCGAATGACATTTGACCGCATACTGAAGGGGTAATTCAAAATGGAGCCGAGTTTTCTTCGAAATCGCGAGGTCGTCTCCTTTTTTAAAGCGACGTCGTTATTGCTCGACGTCTATTCTGTCGCGGGGATCGCGTTTGCTTTTACCGTCTTTATCTATCAATGTCATTCGGGGAATCTCGTTGTCAAAGATGGAAACGACGAACTTTTGGTTCTGTTGGATATTGCCGCGTTCGTATGCGGGAGCATATGGTTGTTTTGTTTGCCGGCGAGGATTTTGATCTTTATTATCTTCTTTAAAGCCTCGCAAGGATTATTATGGAAAACGTTTGTTTTCAACGTGTCGTTGCAGTTAATGACGCCGTTTTTTGTGTTTTTACGAGCGCTCGGTCTAGCCGTTTGACCATTTGCGGAAACGCTCTTTGCCGCGTTGAAACCTTATATTGCGGCAAACCTTAGCGTAATCGTCCCGTTTTGGAATGGAGGAGTCTATGACGTTCGGCGACGTGATTCTACCCGGGTTGATTCCTTTGGTTGCGGCGATTCTTGGCGCTTTAGGCGCCGCCAACTTTTTACCCGATGAAACGTCGCGCAAGGTTCAAGGAGTCCTTTACGGTTTTATCGGCGGATTTTTCGTTTCGGCGGCGTTTTGGAGCATGACTCATTATGAGTTTATGTTGAGAATTCGATTCGAGAAGGCGGCTTTTTTCGTCCCGATCGCAGTCTGTTTTCTTCTTGGCGTTCTCCTCTTGCCGACGCTTTCCGCAGTTGCGCGAATTTATCGCGCCGCGAAGGGGAAAGCTCGAACCGGTCTTCGAAAGGCGACGAAATTTCTTATCGCCCTCGCGATCTACGCTGTCGCGAGGGGCGTCGCGTTCGGACGTCGCGTTGATTTTGACGATATGGCGTACGTATGGAAACTGGCGAATGAAACGGCGTTGCAGAACCTCGTTTGGGGCGCGTTCGTCGCGTGCGCTTTCCGTTTTTCAGGCTTTTCCGTTTCGAAGTCCATCCTATTTGCCTCGCTTGTGGGCGTCGCGACGACGGTAGCCGCGCCGTCGTTTTTCTTGTGGCGTGGCGAGGAGTCCCCGCTTCCGTTTTTCGTCTTCTTCGCCGGCGGCGTCATGTTTTCGCTCGTCGTGGAAATTCTGTTTACTCGAAGAGCTTGGGACGAATATTTTTCGATCCTCGCGCTCCTTGCCGCGTATTTCGCGTGTTTTCTCGGAATGTGGCTGGTCAATCCCTTTTAACCCGCTACGGTTTTGGGAATTGACGAGCTAAATTATACGAGAGACGAGCGTTTATTCAGAAATAAAATAAACTTTAGCGCCGAGTCGTCGATTGTTCTCGGTTAACGCTTTATCCTGTAAAGAAGAAGCCCCTTGCGATTGTTCACAAGGGGCTTCTTTTCGTTTTTTTACGCTTAGTTCTTTACGGTTGATAATTCTCGACATAGTTCAAAATATATCGAAGTCTATTCGCAAAGAAATTTTTGATACCGTTGATATTCCTGTTCCATTCCCAAGACGTGTCGCCAAAACGTTTGTAATAGTCCGGCATATAAGGCGCGTAGACTTCAGAGAAACTGTCAAGGGCAGACTGGACGTTGGTCGTCGAGAAATTATCTTCGCCCAAACTCCTAATTTTATCCACAAAGCTTTGATAAAACTCGTCGTTTTTCAACACGCTGGCGAAGAGAGGATCGGATTTGAGCGCATCGGCGAAAGAATTGTAGTTGTATGCCGTTTTTGGCTGGCTGTAGATAGACGAGGAATATTCCGTATCATAGAGAATCCATCGCCACTTGCCGTCTCCGAAAGAGTCGTTTTCAGCCGTTCTTACGCGCCAAAGACGAGTGTTTTTCTTAGGAGTCCAGTCGCCGTTTCCAATATAGATTTGGACTGCGTAGTAGTCGATCATTGATTCGACGTCTACGACGTTGCAAAACGCGTTGTAGATTTCAGGATCAGAAAGATCCATTTTGGCATAAGCTTGCAATTCTTCAAACAGGGCGATATCCGCGTCTTTGCCCTCGTCGATAACTCCTTCTTCGACGATGATCACGTTACTTTTGGCTACGCCGTAGCGATCTGCAAAAAGTTTGTCGCTAAACTTCTCTTGCATGACGTAGACGCCCATATACTCGCCGTTCAAATAGAGTATGGCGGGTCTGTTTGCCTGTGTGGTAAGATCGAGGTCTTTTACGAGACCCTGAATTAATGAATCGCGGAATTTAAGGTATTCTGTGTCGTTTCCGCCGTTTCTTAAGACAAAGCTTTTATAGGCGGAAACGACCTCGCCGTCGCTCGATATAGCGTCGTCAAATAAGGCGTATTGAAGTTCTTTTGCGCCATAATCCTTCTTGAAGTAGACGTTAAAAGATTTCTGAGAAAATTTGCGACTGAAACCGCCGTGAAGCCTGATTCCACAGTTTTCTACGACATAATTGTCGCCGTCAAAAATTTCAATAGTCGCAGGTCTTTCCCAGTCCTTGCCCTTTTGCGTGTAGTTGCCTTGGTACAACCAAAATTCTTGATTGGCAATGATAGCCGCCGCCTCCGGCGTACTGCTCCAAGCGTCGTAATAAACGCCCTTAACCATAATGCCGGAGTCATAATCCAACAGATTGTCATAGTCCGTCGAAATCGAAATAACGGCGATAGGTTCTCTCTCTTGGAAGAAATAAGTTCGGGTTGCGATTGGAGACGTATCGCCGTTTGACGCGACCGCTATCGCCTTAATTGTAATAGCCTTTGGCAGACTATTGTCGTCATAGATCCTGTGCCCGCCGACGTTGATAAGGTCGGAATCGGCGGCAAACCGACTAGCGTTTGCCGTCAGTTGCAGAGGCTCGCTATATAGGTTTTCTGGCGAGATCGTAGGATCAGAGCCGTCGGTCGTATAATAGACGGAATATCCTATCGGCGCGTATAGTTCGAGTTCCTGATCCGCGACGCTTACGCCGGCTTCAATAGAGAAGGCTACTTCTGGAAACGTACTCAAGCGGAGGAGAACTTCGTTGGGGCCTTTCGCAACCTCTTGAATCGTTCCGGAGAGCGCGCCCGCCGCGACGCCGTAATTCTTCCAAGAGGTTTGCGAGCTTACGTCGACAAATTCATATCCAGGGTTGAGCTTCAGGTTTTTAATTTCAAACGTCGTTCCGGGAAGGAACTTCTCGTAAATGTCTCCGACGTTCTCGGCGTACAGTTCGCCGTTTACGTAGACGTCGAAGGAGCCGATATTACCCTCTTTAATATCGACGACGTCAAGATTGTAGAGGAGTTGACCGTCGAGTGTGAAGTTAACGTCTAGAGGGTATTTAGAGGCGGTCGCCAGCGAGAGAAGGACCTCGTTGGGGCCTTTGGAGACTTTTTGGATTGTTCCGGAGAGCGAGCCCGCCGCGACGCCGTAATTTTTCCAAGAGGTCTTTGAACTTACGTTAATGAATTCATATTCTGGATTGAGTTTCAGGTTTTTAATCTCAAATTTCGTTCCGGGAAGGAACTCGTCGTAAAAGTCTCCGACGTTCTCGGCGTACAGTTCGTCGTTTATGTAAACGTCGAAGGAGCCGATGTTACCCTCTTTGATATCGACGACGCCTTGATCGTAAAGGAGCTGACCGTCGAGCGTAAAGTTGACGTCTAAAGGATATTTAGAGACGGTCGCCAGCGAGAGAAGAACCTCGTTGGGACCAGCCGCGACTTCTTGGATCGTCCCGGAGAGCGCGCCTGCCGCGACGCCGTAATTTTTCCAAGAGGTCTGCGAACTTACGTCGATAAATTCATATCCCGGGTTGAGACTGACGTTTTTAATTTCAAATTTCGTTCCGGGAAGGAACACTTCGAAGAAGTCTCCGACGTTTTCGGCGTATAATTCGTCGTTTATATAAACGTCGAAGGAGCCGATATTACCCTCTTTGATATCGACGACGCCCTGATCGTAAAGGAGCTTGCCGTCGAGTTTGAAATTAACGTCCAGCGGGTAGACGGGAACGTCTAGACTGGCGGAACTCGCGTCGATAACAGTCGTTTGGGAATCCTCAAGCGCGCCGAGAGGAATTGGCGCGGCGTCTGGCGTCGCGTTTGAAATATATTCAGACGTCGGAACCGACGTTTGAACGTTTTCCGGCGTAATCAAGGGCGTCGAAACGGACAGAAGTTCCCGGCGCTCCAGCGGTTCAATGCGAAGCAAACGCGAAGCCTTCGCGACTGGAGAAGATACTTGGGAATTGCGAGAGCGCAGAACGCTCTTGAATAATCTCGAAAACACGATGAACCTCCTCGGTATGGGGGGAGCGTGCGAAACCGACCTCAAACGCCGTTCTTAAAATTTTTCTTACTGTAGCGCTCCTGACGTGCGTGGCTCCAATGTTGAAGAATTGAATCGTAAGAGTCGTCGCCAATCAACTCATGCTTAGTGTATTGTCTTACTTTCTAAAAGAGCGGGTTGTGTTACGGATGGAACCAAGGAAAGCGGCAAACGACTTTGGAACGAGAGCGCCCCCTCTCATATCGACGTCAAACCGACTTCCATACACGTTTCAGTGTAGAATAGACGCGAGGCGAAAGCGAGAACGCGACTATTGCCGCAATAATTCGCAATTATCTAACTGCCGATCTCCTCGACTACTTCGACATGCCGCTCCTGCCCACTAGTAGCGCCAAGTTTAGACAGAGTCAAATAATTGTCAAGATAATCGACCCTAAAATAATAACAATCATTAACTTTTTTGGACGTCGATATGTCGACTTGCCGTCGAATACCTCCTAAACATGGAACGATCAGACGTTTGAGGCGTCAAGTTCAAACGGACATAGAATATGACTCTTGCCGATTGTTTTTGTTCTCCTCGAACGTGTTTTTTATATAAATTGCCGGCGAACGTTTGACCGCGATCACAAGGCTTCGGCTATTTCCTGACCGCTCGTCGAATTGTTTATGTTTGAACGTCGACATTAATTTCGACGTCATGGGGAGAATAATCGTATTTACAACGTCGCGACTTGTAGAATTTATAGGAATTTAAGTGTAGAATAAATAAGACGGCTGAAAAGCAATCTCCATATAGCGAAAGGTTGAGAATGAAAGAATTTGACATTAAGGAAGAATCGCTGAACTACCACGCCCTATTGGCGAAGAATTGGGGCGCGCTTACGACGAAGGGCGCCGACGGCCGCGTGAACTCGATGACGATTTCATGGGGACAGTATGGCAGTCTGTGGATGAACGGGCGCGAGAACAACCTGCCGGTTGCGACCGTGTACGTGCGGACGCGACGTTTTACCCGCCCTCTTATGGACTCCTCTGCGGCCTTTTCGATCTCCTTCGTTAAGCCCGAATATAAGAAAGCGCTCGGATTCCTCGGCTCTAAAAGCGGCGCCGACTACCCCGACAAAATCGCCGCGAGCGGTCTTACGACCGAATTTTACAACGGAATTCCGTATATCGCCGAATCGTCGATCGTTCTCGTCTGTCGCAAACTCTATCAAGCGCGGTTGCAAGAGAGCGGCTTCGTCGATCAAGAGATCAAAACCGCGAGCTATTCCGACGGAGATTATCACGTGGAATACGTCGGTCAAATCGTCGCCGCGCTCAAGGAGTGAACGGAGCGTCCGTTCGAGAATTCCCGAAACTTTGTGAAAATCAAAACGCGCGCGACTTGGCGTTGACGCGAAGACGCCCGGCGACGCTCCGAATAACGTCGATTCTCCTTTGCGGAGAGTCCTAACGATCTAACCTGTTCCATTCCCATTTTGCGCAAGGAGATACGATTATGTCGTTACGTTCTTATGGAAAATTCGCGGCGGTCTTCGCCGTCGGCGTTCTTTGGACGCTTTCGTTTCTACCGACGAGCGGCGCGGCGGAATCCCGCATATGGACCGACGCTTCGGGCAAACACAAAACGACGGCGACGTTCGTGTCTCGGGACGGGACGACTGTTCGGCTCCGTCGAAGCGACGGTAAGACGATTATCATGCAGATGGAAAAGCTGAGCGCCCAGGATCAGGAATATATCGAGTCGCTCGATTCGAATCCCTTCGAAGAAGGCGTCGTTGAAGACGAAAACGCCGCTCCGGCCGCGACCTCGGGAGCATTTCCTATCTCGGGCAAGACGCAGAAATTCGACGGGTGGGACAAGCCGATTTTCCTCGGCGATCGGACGCGTGAAAAGAGTCTTTCCATCGCTAGCGCGACGTCGGAATGGAAATACTCCCCGGTCGTCGCGGAGCCGAAGCCGCTCAAAGATTTCCGTTCCGTGCCCGTTTTCAAGGGCGGCTCTATTGACGTCGCCGCCACGCATGATCTGTGTGTGATCGCGCCGCCGAAGGATCGCCCTGAGGGCGCGTTTTTCGTCGGGTTCAGGACGGGCGTTTTGAACACGGCGCAGTCTTATATCGCGCGGTGCGACGTTTCCGAGGGCGTCGGAGAACTTTCCGAGCTTGCGGTCAAAGAGGCGCGGCTTTGCGACGTCTCGCCCGACGGCGCGTGGGGGCTCTTCATTGTCGGACTGAACGTCGAGCCGGGGTTCCCGAAGAAATCGTTTCTCGCGTTCGTCGATCTCAGCGCCGTTTCGCGCGGCGTAACCCTCAGCCCTGCGGCGATTTTCTGCCCGTATTATGAAGAGAAGTCGATCGGAACTTTTAAGAATCGCGCCTTCGGCGAGTTAGAGAACGCGCTTTGGGTCGACGAAGAGCACGTGATCACGCAGACTCGCGGAGAAACGACGCTCTGGAATCTGAAGACGTGTGAGGCTGAGTACACGATCGCGCTCGCCGGGTATGCGGCGCTCGATCCTTCGCGTAAGAATCTGGTTCTCGTTTCGGGAATCGCGGCGGGATTTTACGACGTGCTAACGGGCGCGGCGGTCGGACGGGTCGCGGTGGAGAAGTCGACTGGCGAGCCTGTTTTTTCGCAACCGAACTGCGCGTTTTCGCAGAGCGGCGCGAAGCTGGCGTTTTCGACGCCGCAGGGTCTGGCGATCGCCGATCTCACGGTTGGGAAGGTCGAACGCGTTTTGAGGTCTCCGACGCTCTTCAAAGCGTTGGCGTGGGGCGCGGAAAATTACGTGATCTGGGGGCAAATTGGATTCGACCTCGAGACGGAGTCGTCGCTGTGCAGCTATTCGGGATTGGGAACGGAAATGAATAGCGTCGCGGGCGCGTTCGGACGCGTCTGGACCGTCGCGGAAAAGACGCTCGTCGGGTTTGAAGCTCCGCACCAAGCGGCGTTAGACGCGTTGAAGCAGGCGGCAAACCCTGACGCGTACGAGATATACCCAGGCGTCGGGGTCGCGATTAAGACGGATCTCAACGGGCTGCTCGACTCGAAAGAAGTCGTCGCGAATCTTGAAGAGAGCGTGAAGCGCGCGGGATTAAAGGTCGATCCGAAGTCGTCAATCGTCGTGACGGCGAAGTGCAAAGACACGGGCAAGACGGTCGAAACGACGTGCGCGGAAGTCGAACGTACTCTGCCTCTCGGGGCGCCGCCGATTCCCCTTCTTGGTCGCGAAAGGCTCAAGTCGGCGATTACGGTCGATCTGAAAATCTTCGAAGAGGGGATTGAGATCACGAAATCGGGCAAGACGCTCTGGAAAATGAGCGCGATAACGACGGGGCCCGATAATATCGCAAAGGAGGACGGCAAATCGGTCGAGGAGCAGATTCGCGAGGCGAATAAACCGGAAAGCGATTATTTCAAGCACGCGTATATTCCGAAATACGTGTCGAAATCGAGCAACGGCGCGCCCGTCGTCGGCGCCGCCATGACCCAAGCGCGAATCACGGCAAGCGGCGTCAGATGACGGTCTGACTACGGACGTGCGCGTTATGAAAAACGCCGCTTTTTGAGAGGGTTCGCGTCCTTTCGAGCCTCAAAAGGCGGCGTTTCTTTTTTTTGACAAACGACAAGAACAGCGAGAACAGGAGGTTTTGAAGTTGCTCGTTAGAGAATACGGTCAAGCGGACCTGCCCGCGATGATTCAGATATGGAACGAAGTCGTCGACGACGGGGGCGCTTTTCCTCAGGAAGAGCCTCTTGACCTAACAAGCGGCGCGGAATTCTTCGCCGCGCAAAGTTACGCGGCGGTCGCGGAAGTCGACGGAACCGTCAAGGGACTGTATATCCTCCACCCGAACAACGTCGGCAGGTGCGGGCGTTTGTGCAACGCGAGTTACGCGGTCGCCTCCGACGCGCGCGGACGGCGTCTTGGAGAACGTCTTGTTCTCGACAGTTTGAAGAAGGGAAAAGAACTGGGCTTCAACGTGATGCAGTTCAACGCCGTCGTCGAAAGCAACGTCCCGGCGAGACGCCTTTACGAACGCCTCGGGTTCGTTAAACTCGGAACGATTCCGGAAGGGTTTCGTCTGAAAGACGGAAGCTACGCGAATATATGCCTTTACTACTATAAGTTGTAACGCCTTTCGCAGCGCGATCCACCTTGTTTTCGGACAATCACGAGAAACGACTATTCCGAGACGTCCTGTTCGTATATAGGATTGTCGTCGTCGAGCCAAGCGATTTCAGACTCAACCTCCCAGAATGTTTTTCCGTCATATATCTTAGCCTGAAGAAAACGCTCCTTGATGAGATCGCTATCGGAATCATAGTCTTCGTAGGCGTAACTCCAATCGAATGTTCCGTCTTGGTTTAGAATCGCATGGCAGTATTTATTGTCTTCGTTAATTGCCCGCCAAGTATAGACAAAAAAGTGACTTTGACCCGTTTCGGGATCATACTGCGCCTCATGCCAGTAAGCGCGACCGTTCAAGAACAAGAGCGCTTCGGAAAACCAGCCCGTGTCCAAAAAGATTTCAATATCTCCGTTGATCATAATCCAAATGTAGACGCGTTTTATAGAAGTTGCTTTTGTGGGATAAACTTGGAAAACTGACAACACAGCGACGGTTTTCTCTCGCGTTAGTTACGAATTGGCGAGCGCCGATTCCCGCGTAAGGGCAAAGCGCGGCCCCTCCTCGCCGATTTCTCCCGTCGTGACGAATCGACATTTTTCTAGGACGCGTTTGGAAGCGGCGTTTTCCGGGGCAGTTTCCGCTTCGATCGCCGCGACGTTCGGGTTTTGAAAAGCCCAGTCGATCGCCGCGCCGACCGCTTCGGTCGCGTAGCCTTGGTTTTGACAGGACTCTAAAATTCCATAGCCGATTTCCGCGACGCCTTTGGAATCAAGTCCTTTGAAAGAAAGGTCGCCGACATGAGTTCCGTCTTTGAGTTCGACCATCCAGATAGCATGCCATTCCCATGCGCTTGGATCGTCAAGGGCGCCTTGAAGCATTTCTCGGTACGCCGTTTTGAGATCTTCGTCGGTTTCCGATTCGATGTAACGTTCCATTTCGTCCTGCGAAGCGACGCGCAGTCTGAGACGTTCGGTTTCAAGGCAAATGTTTTTCATTGTTGCGAAGCGTTTGAGGAGTTCAACGTTTATTTAACGACGTCTAAGAAAACGCCGTCGCGTGTATAATACCGACAAGTTTTATTCTTGGGAATACGACTTGTCGTCATTTCTTGCCGAATCGTTTCGAGCGGCAAGGCTTGTAAAGGACGTCCTGAAAGCTTAGAATGGAATCAGAGACGACGCGGCAACCTGGCTTCGAGACGCTTTTTAGATTTTTGAGAGGGGAAGCATAGAATCCGGCGCGTCACTCTTATCCGCGTCGTTTTTCAACGAGTCCTTGTTTCCGTTGTTTTTAAAACCTGAGGAAAGAGATGAAGGCGGCGTCATGTTAGAACAAGAGATTGATCAAATCAAAGAAAGATTGATCAGCGAACTTTCGCCGATTAAGATTTATCTGTTTGGTTCCTTTGCGAGCGGCGCGGCGCGGGAAGACAGCGACCTCGACTTTTATATCGTCGTCAGCGACGACTCGCCGAACATTATGGATATGACGGTAAAGGCTTACAAATCAATTCGATCCGTGCGTAGTCGCGCAGTGGATATCGTGATTGGCGCTGAAAGTCGATTTAATAATCGTAAGGAAAAGGCAGGGATTGAAAGAGAAGTAGCGAAGAAGGGAGTCCTTCTGTATGGCTGACGATAAAAGCGCGGACGCTAAAGAATGGACTTCGTTTGCAAGCAAGGATTTAGACGTGGCGGTTCATTTGTTAGAGACGTTTCGTCCTATGCCGCTGGAGATTATTTGTTTTCACTGCCAGCAAGCCGCGGAAAGGCTATCCGAATGGCGAAGGAATTTGTCGAATGGTCAAAATCCATTATTGCCGCCGCCGAGTCTGAGGATTAGCCGTTGCGAGAGGTGGGGATCCGATTTTCCCAAGACCTCGAGCCACGATTCTTCCGGACTTGTCTTGTCGGTTGATCTGTCTATAGCCGAAGCCGTATAATAGCGATTTAATCAGCGGACGCCGGGGTTAAACGGGCAGCGTTTGCCGACGCATTGATTATTCTGGGCTGAAAATTTACAGACGATTTCGGACTTTTCCATTCGAACGCCAAGGCGTTCCGCCGCAAATTCGACGGCGGAGAGAATCGCGAGGTAGGAATTTCGTTTACAGCAGCGCGGACCGCCGATCTCGCCAATCGCCGCAAGCGACCTTGCCGTCGTTTGGTTGCATAACGCGTAGGGCTCGACCGTCAGCGGCGTGGAAGAAGAAACGATAGACATAAACATTCCGGAGCTGATCCCCGCGCCGCACGCGCCCCAGAATCCGCACGCGCCGCCCGGAACTTTTTTCCCGCGATTGATCATTTCGACGAGCGCTTTTTCAAGGTCTATTTCGCCCCCCGCGTTCCGATACGCCGTCAGGAGCGCCGCGCCGACCATGACATGATGCTCCGGACCGTGCATATGGCAGAAGGACGATTCCGTCATTCTGTGGAAAATTTCGACGGGATTCTTCGACGAACTCGCTAAACAGAGCGAAATAATCGCGTCTAGCCCGGCGACATGACACTCGTTGCAGACGTAATGTCCTTTCACGCAGCGCGTCTTGCTATTTTCCTTCTTATGGCAAATCGCACATTCCATCTCTTCGTCCGCCGCCAGATACTCAAGGGGCGCTTTGCAGACCAAACATTCGTCTTTCATGGCTCTTTTCTCACGATTATCGATTTATCTTCTCGACCAAAACGATTTTATCGTAAAACATTCTGGTAGAAAAGTAGCGTTCTCTATTGTTTTTCATCATCGAGCGTTCTGACTTCTTCGCGCTTCCCTTTGACAAACTGTTCGGGCGCGGCGTTCCTTCGCGTTTTGGACCTTCCGCGTCTATTGTCCTTCTTTACGCAATAGTCAAGTTATTAGCATTGCGCGTTTTCTTTTGGCTGTATGGCGGGGGAGGGCGGAATTTTTTCGATTTTTCGCGGGGTATGGGCGCCGTCCTTAGGCGCGTTCTTTTATAATAATATTATCGAGGATTAGACCGGGGCGTTGCGTCGTCGCCGGGCGCCGTTGTATTTGGGAACGGCGGAGATCGATTCAGAACCCGCGAGAGATATATTCCCGCGTTCGACTGGACGGATGAATCATGCAGAATAGGTTTCAATATATTCTTGCGTCGTGGTTGTTGTTCGCGGCGCTCGGCGCGTTGAATCTTGACTCGCTCTTTGACGCTGTCGCGCCGGCCGGCGTTGGTTGCGGCGCGTCCCAAGCGTGGGCGCAAGACGACAATCCCTTCGGCGACGACCCCGTCGACGATCCTTTTGCCGCCGACGAAGAAGACGATCCCTTCGCGACCCCCGGCGCGAGCGCCGCCGACGACTCCGACGCGGACGCTGACGACGAAGAAGACGACAACCCTTTTTCGACGGAGCCGAAGTCTGAAACGCCCTTCGCGCCCTCGACCTTGCCGACAAGCCCCGCTTCTACGGCGAAGCCCGTTGCGCCCGCGCCTGCCGAAGAGCTGACCCCCGAAGAACAGGCGCGCGCCGACGAACGCGCTAAGTACGCCCGCGCCGAGGACGTTCCCGACGACCTCAAAACGGAAGCCGATTTCTATGAGACCGCCAACGCCGCGGAACTTTCCGTGCTGCGCGTAACCCCGACGAACGACGCCGAATGGTTCGTCGCCGCCGTTCGCGTCGCCCGCGTCGGCCGTCCCGCGTTCGCGAAGATTCTCGTCTCCAAGGCGCTCGACGCGCCCGCCGCCGACCCGGAAACAAGCGCGAAAATCCTCGATTCGCTCGGCTCCGGACGCGCGATCTATTTCGTCGGCAACCCGACGATCGGTCCCGTCGGCGCCGAAGTCTATGAAAAAGTCCTCGCCTCAGCCCGGAAGTACTGGGAGTCCGACGCCGCGATTCGCGACGCGTTTCAACGCGCCGCGAGCGGTTCTGTTTCCGAACGCGCTCAGGGCGTTACCGACGCGCGTAAAGGGGGCGCCGCCGCGATCAAACTCCTTGTCGCCGATCTTGTGAGCGGTTCCGAAGAAGAACGACGCGCCGCGTCCGAACTTCTCCCCTTCTTTGAATCGACCGCCGTTTCCGCGCTCATAGCGTGCGTGCGTAGCGCGAAGGAAGAGCAGCTTCCAAGTCTAGTCGACGTCCTCGCCGGTTTTGCCGACCTTCGCGTCGGTCCGGAACTTGCGGCGCGATATTATCTCGACGCTAAGGGCGCGGCAAAGTCGTCCCTTGAGTCTGCGCTCGCGAAACAGTATGCCGCGGTCCCGTCCGCCGAAGAATTCGCGAAGTCCGCTTATGAAAAAGCGCTCGGTTATTATCGCGGCAAGACGGTTCTCCCCGGCGTCGTCGACGGCAGAGTCGACGTCTGGGATTGGAACGCGCAGGGCGAAACGCTGACCTGCGTCGATCTTCCGGTCGCGTCGGTCATGCGGGCGGAAGCGGCGCAGTGGGCGCTTGTTTCGTATTACGTCGGCATGAACGTGAACGCGGTTCCTTCCGGCGCGTTGAATCTCGCAATTGCGACGGTCGGCGAGCGCAACGTGTACCGCGTTGGGCTCGACGCGGCGCGTCAGGGCGTTTCCGGATTTGAATCGGAACTTCCGAAACTTGCGGCGGCCGATCTGGTTTCCGGCATGAATTACGCGCTGGAGACGGGACGTTATGAAGGCGCGTTGATTCCCGCAATTTTGCTCCAGGATCGCGGTGACGAATCGCTCGTCTATGGCGCCGGCGGTCCTTCGGCGATCGTCCGCGCGGCGACGTGTCCGGATCGTAGACTGCGTTATCAGGCGCTCGCCGCGATCGTTCGCTGGAACCCGGAGAAATCGTATCCCGGTTCCAGTCGAGTGGCGGCGGGGTTAGAGTGGTTTGCGTCGTCGTCGGGCGAGCGCGTCGTCGTCGTCGCGGAACCCCGGCTTGCGGTCGCGTCGCAACTCGGTCAGGCGTTTTCCGCCGCCGGTTATCGCGTGATTCCCGTAACGACGGGACGCGAGGCGCTTCTCGCGGCGCAGAGTTGCGCCGACGTCGAACTCGTCTTTGCGACCTCGACCATTTCTGAACCGAACGTCGGCGTTCTCGCTCAGGCGCTCCGCAGCGACGCCCGAACCGGCGACGTTCCGCTCCTAATCGGCGCGGATACCCAAGACGCCGCGAGCGCCGCGAACGTCCTCGCCGGACGCGAGAAGAACGTTTTGATTCTTCCGACCCCTCGCGACTTGGAAGCCGCGTCGTGGGCGATCCAGAAACTCAACGACGCCGTCGGCGTCACGCCTGTTTCCGCCGACGTTCGACTCACGCAGTCGCGCGCGGCCGCTCGCGCGCTCTTGCAACTCCTCAAGACGCGTTCCGCGATTTACGAACTCGACGACGTTAACGAGCTTGTTCGTAAATTCCTCGCGACCCCCGCGCTCTTTGACGAAGGGCTCGAATTTGCCGCGACGGTCAAGACCCCGTACGCGCAGCAGGCGCTCGTCGATCTTGCCGGAGACAAGCGTTTCGGCGCCGACGTCCGCAATCGCGCGGTCGACGCGTTTGAACGTCAGCTTGCCGCCAACGGTTCGCTCCTGCGCGGTCCCGATATTGCGGCGATGTACGATCGATATAACGCAAGTGAAAAAGACGACGCCCAGACGCAGCATGTCCTCTCAAGACTCCTCGACGTTTTCGAGAGCGCGACGAAACGCTGATTCTTTCCGGTCGACGCTGGTAAAAAGAAAAGAGCGACGCGAGGTGGAAAGCGCGTCGCTCTTTTCTTTTTTTATTGCGTTTTGAAACGGCTCACGTCTCTCTCAACGCCGACGCCTCGCGGCGGAATTGTTTCCCAAGCGTCGAGAGTTCTTGACAGACGGGCGACGCGGGATCGAAGCGTGGGATCGGAATCGCGTTGAGAACGCCGGGCGAGCCGAAGCTTTGCGAACCGGGCTCAAAGCGTTCCGCGGCGCGTTCGCGCGCGGGCGCGGAGTTGAGCGCGGCGGCGAGGTAGTCCGCTTCGGCAAGGTCGGCGACGGGAACGAAGGCGAGCGTCTCCTGGACGAGAAGGGGACGGGCGTCGTTCGGCGTCGGCGCGACGACGGCCGCGCGGAGCCTTGAATCCATACGGCGCCACGCGACTTTATAGGGCGCGAAGGTCGATTCGTCGACGTTGAAAAGGGACCAGAAGGGCGCGGTTCGGCAGAATCGCTTGCACGCGGCTCGGGCGCGAAGGACGTCTTCGAATTGTTTTAGATACGACAGCGTCAACGGGTAGCGCCGACTCATTGTTTCAAGGTCGAAACCGCGTCGACGCCGCGCGTCTTGCGGAACGAGCATGAGCGCGCTCGGCGGCGCGACGTAGAATTCGTCTAAATCGCGCCAGCGGAGAAGGGGATAGAGCAGCTCGCGTTCAAGTCGGACGGCGACGAAAGGAACTTTGCGGCGACCTGATTCCGCAAGATTCTGAAATAAGTCCGTTTCGAGACGCGTTTCCGCGTTTCCACGGAACCAGAAGACGCCGCTTGCGCCCGCCGCGTTTGCGCCGAGTTGAGCGCGGTATCGCGGCGTTTCCGGCGATCGTTCCGTTTTCTCTAGAAGTTTTTCGACAAGCGCGTCGGCGCGGGCGCGAGCCTCGTTTTTGCGGCGCTCCTGGGGGCGCGAGTTGTTTGGAAAGCGCAGCGCGAGGGGCGCGCCGGGTCGCGCCGTCGCCGGCGCGGCAGTTCCGACGTCGAACGACGCGGCAAACGCGGAGGCAGCGCGGAGCGTTTCCGGAGACGGGGCGCCCGCGGGCGGAGCGCCGTCCTGACGCCAGCGGCGCGCGACAATCGGATAGCGCGTCGTAGCGTGAGCGCGAACAAAGAGCGCCGTCGGGGCGCTCGCGACGCTGGGGAAGAGGTTGAGTTCGGTAAAATCGTCGAATTCGAGCGCCGCGAAGCGCCATGGCGCGTCTTCGCCGAATTTTCTGAACC